>Ga0326728_10012670_pt1 | contig 18632 bp, 12 predicted proteins | sample MB3enrmetagenome_FD_207602 | JGI IMG/M metagenome (GOLD analysis project Ga0326728, IMG submission 207602) | Lab enriched peat soil microbial communities from McLean, Ithaca, NY, United States - MB31MN | ecosystem: Environmental > Terrestrial > Soil > Wetlands > Peat | place: USA: New York... | reverse complement strand
GACAAGTGGTAATCCTTGCCCTCAAAATTGATCGTCGCAGTGATCTCATCTGCCTGCCCGCTCCCCGAGAGCGCGAAGTGGCCATCGGGCGAAAACGCCACAGAGTTGACAGACTCCGTATGCCCCCTGAAACTGCGCAGCTCCTTACCAGAGGCCACCTCCCACAGTTTCAGCGTTTTATCTTCGCTGCCGGAGAGCGCGAAGCGGCCATCGGGCGAAAAGGCGACTGACCTGATAGAGCCGGTATGCCCGCTAAAGGTGCGGAGCTCCCTGCCCGTGGCCACATCCCACAGTTTCAGCTCTCCCTTATTGTTGTCTCCGCTGCCGGACAGGACGAAACGGCCGTCGGGCGAAAACGCCACCGAATAGACGAACGAAGTATGCCGAGTGACGCTGCGCAGTCCCAAAAACTTGAGCGTTTTTTCCCACCGATCTTTGGGATCGCCGAAGGTGCGCAACTCATTGCCAGTGGACGCATCCCACAAGTTTACCGTTTGGAAATCTCCAGACAGGAGGAAACGGCCATCGAGCGAAAAAAATGCTGAACTGACCTCGGTTGTATTCCCGCTTAAGGTGCGCAGCTCTTTTCCTTTTGTTACCTCCCAAAATTTCAGAGACTTCCCAAGGCACCCCGACGCACCGACACGCCCCTCTTCATCGCCCGCGGAGACGGCTAAACGCCCGTCGGGCGATAACGCCAGAGAGGTAACGCAGCCGCCCGCATGCCACCTGAAGCTGCGCAGCATCGTGCCCGTGCTCACATCCCAAAGGTGCAGAGTGTCATCGCCGAAAAGCGCATAACGGCCATTGGACGAAAACGCTGCCGAGTTGGTTGCGTTGGTATGCCCGCTGAAGCTGCGTAGCTCCTTGCCCGTGGCCATTTCCCAAAGTTTTAAGGTACTATCCCCGCTGCCTGAGAGGGCGAACCGGCCATCGGGAGAAAACGCGACCGAGCGGACAGTGTTAGTGTGTCCAGTGAAGCTTCGCAGTTCTTTACCGGTGGCCACATCCCAAAGTTTCATCTCGCTGTTCAATCGCTTGCCGTCATCGGGAAGAACGGAACGATCATCGCCGGAGAGGGCGAAACGGCCATCGGGTGAAAACGCAACCGAAAAGACATAGCCGGCATGCCCAATGAAGCTTCGAACCTCATCCCCCGTCGCCACGTTCCATAACTTGACGGAGCCTTTTGTGCAGGAGCTCATCTCGTCGTTCGCGTCACAGCTGCCGGAGAGCACGAACCGGCCATCGGGTGAAAATGCAACCGAGTTTATGGCGGCGGAATGCCCGATAAAGTTGTGTAGCAACTTGCCGCTCGCCACACTCCACAGTTTAAGTGTGGTATCGGCGCTGCCGGAAAGGGCGAAATGGCCATCGGGCGAAAACGCGACAGATTCAACTATATTGTTGTGACCGCTGAAGGTACGCAGCTCCTTGCCGGTGGCGACCTCCCACAGTTTCAGCGCTCCCTTAATGCACTTATACGCCTCGCCTTTTTTCTCGCTAAATGCGCCGCAGCTGCCGGAGAGTGCGAAACGGCCATTGGGCGAAAGTGCAACCGACTGAATCCTGCCTGCGTGCCCGCCGAATCTTCGCAGCTCCTTCCCCGTTGCCACCTCCCACAGTGACAGCGTTTTGTCCCAGCTCCCGGAGAGGACGGAGCGGCCATCCGGCGAAAACGCCACTGACGTGACAAAACCCATATGTCCGGTGAAGCTCCGCAGCTCCTTGCCCGTGGCAACCTCCCACAATCTCAGTGTATTATCAGAGCTGCCAGAGAGGGCGAAGCGGCTATCGGGTGAAAACGCTACCGACAAGACATCGCCGGTATGCCCCATTTGCGGCACGATCTCGGCCGGATACTTGTCCTGCGCCGCGGCGCTGCCCGCGCATGCAATCGCAATCCCAATCGTGGCAATCGATAATGCCGTCAGCAATCGCATCGCCTTCGCGCCCTCAAAAAATCCGCACACAACATTTTATTAATATCACGGTTTTGCCGGGGTGCTCCATCTAACTTGGGACCCCCGTCATTGCGAGCAACGCGAAGCAATCCAGGGCCAAAGTCGCTGATGTTCGCCACGGCGCCTTTGGCGCCTCGCGATGACGAGTGCGGGCCGCCGCCTCGGGGTGACGTTGAACTTGCATTAGCTGCCGCTATCCCATTCCAGCGTGAGGCCGCGCACCGCCTCCGCCGCCAGCGGCTCGCACACGCGCATCCCGAAGCGCCGGCGGCGGCCCGCGAGCCGGCCGAGCGCGAGCTGGATATAAAGCCCCGGCCCCGAGGAATAGATGCGCCAGCCGCCGTCGGCGGGCACGGCGCCGGCTTTCACGCGCTCCCAATGCGCGTCCGCTTCGTAGCGGTCGGGGAAGGCGGCATCGCTGCTGGTGAACGAGCAGTTGCGTTGCCGCAGCGAGGCGTGGGGCAAAAGCTCGGTGACGGCGATGGGATCGGCGGTTTGCAGCCCCTCCCAAAGCGCGCGCGCGTCGCCGAGCGTGGCCGCGGCCTCGCAATAGCGCAGGTGCGAATGCACGTACATCAGGCCCACTTCGCGCCCGAAAAAGGCGGCGGATTCGGCGCGGCGGAAAATGTGCTCCTCGCCGCCGCGATAGGCGAGCGGCCGGTCCAGGAGGCGGACGCCGTCGGGGAAGAGCAGATGGCGCTGGATGAGGCCGAGATGGTGGCGCGCTTGCTCGGGGGTGAACATCCCGCCCGCGATGGCGCAGTTCATCGGGATGAGCGAATAGTGCACGCCGGTTTTGCGGTCCGACGGGTGCAGGAGCAGGTCCGCGGCGCTGCCGTCGGGGGCAAAGATGGCATAGCCGGCCAGCACGCCGTCGCGGATGAGGTGCCGATTGAAATCGGCGCGCATCGCCTCGGCTAGCGCATCGAGCCGGGCAGCATGGGCCGCCTCGCCCGCGCGGCGCAGGATCGCCGCATAGCGCGTAAGCTGCTGGAAGAACAGCGCAACGGTCCAGCTGCTGACCATCCGCTCTTTGAGCGAAGCATCGGCCGGCTGCAGCGAGTCGTTCCAATCGCCTTCGCCAAGGCGGATCAGGGCCGTGCCGGGGATGAACTGGGCTTCTAGGCACGCAAGCAGCGTTTCGCAATGCGCAAAGAGGCTGCTTTCGCCGGCGCCGTCCCGCCACGGCGCGGGCTCGGAGAGAAGCGCGAGATCGCCGGTGCATTCGATAGTGTCGCAAAGCGCCTTCAGCGGCCAAAGCGGGATGTCGCCATGGCTGCACGGGTCCTCGATGAAGCCGTAAGGCTCTAGCATGAACCATTGCGGCCAGGCACCGGAGGTGAACTGGCGGCCGAAAACGAGCTTTAAGACTTGCCGCGCCGCGTCGTCGTGTTCGAGCGCCAGCAGGAACTCGATGGGGCCTTGGCAGACGTCGCGGGTGCCCCAGGCCGCGCCGGTATATTGCTCCAGGCCGTGGGGGTCGGACAGGTGGATCAGCGCGTCGCGGACGAGCCAGGGAAAGAGCGTGTTGAGGCTGGCGATGCCGCCGCTTTCGCCCTTGAAGCGGACATTGCGCGTAACGCGGGACCAGAACGCGCCGGCCGGGCGCAGCATGTCTGCTTGGGTGACGCTGCCTTCGTATTTGCACGCGAGCCGGGTGGCCTCGGCGGGATCGGTCATCGAGCCCACCACGGCGAAGCGGAATGCGCGCGTTGGCGCCGTGCGCAGCGCGATATAGGGGCCGCCGCGCGGCTGGCCATCGGTGTAAAGCAGCTCGTCGCCGCCGAGCGCTTCCACCGCGCCGGGGGTGCCGGTCACAAGATGGTAGGCCGCGTGCGGATAGTGCTTGCCCCAAAGCGAGTCCGGGTCCGGCCGGAAGGTGAAGCGCTTGGCGTTCCCGTCCACCTCGACCCGCCCGGCCTCGGCGAAATCGCGGTCCCCGAGCACGAGATGGCCGGTCACGAGAAACCGGCAGGGCTCGCCCTCCACGGCGATCTTCCATTGCATCGCGGCGTCCTCGCCGGAGGCGGCGGCATGAACGGAGACGGTGCGGCCGGGGGTGCGATAGATCCACCGGCAATCGGAAAGCCCCATCTCGAACAGCGATGGCAGCGTGAGCAGGCGCCATTCGCCCTCGATCTCCGCAAGGATGCGCAAGCCGCTCGTCCGCACGATATTGTAAGCGTCGCGGGAGACGGAGAAGAGCTTGTGGAACGCGCTGTTGCCGATGGAGAGCTGCGCCGCAAACACGCCATGCATCCAGCAGGTCGCCGAGAGCAGGGCGTCATCGGGAAGCAAGCTCGGCCCGGTCCGGAGGATCGTTCCGTGCCGGCGTTTCATGAGCCGGTCTTTGCCGGGGAGCACGGCGTGGCGGTTGTGCGGGCCGTCCGGCACGAAATAGGAGAGGAGCCGGCCGCCGCGCCGTTCTTCATGCATCCGGCCGGCCGGAGCTGCCAAATCCTCGGCCGCGCTGCAGGCCAGCGGGACTGCGTCTTGCAGAAGGCTGCGGACCGGCACGGCAAGCGGAACGTCGGCGGGCGCAAACGCGGCGCTCGCTTCCTGCGCGGCATCGATGCGGGCGAGATCGGCGGCGCTGGAAGCAGGCTTGTGATCGGGGTCGAAGAGGCCGAAGAAGGTCCACGCCGCCTCGCCCCCCGGCGCAAGCTCCCGCGCCCCGGATTGCAGGATCGCGCAGGCGGCCTCATGCTGAAGCCGGACCCCCGGCAAGCTCTCGCCGAAGGGAAGGGCGATCGCTGCAGCATCGCGGTAGGCCGGCCCGAACAGCTGGGCGGCGTCGGTCGCGAAACTTGCCGCGCCCTCGAAGCAGCCATGCGCAACCCAAGGATGCCGGTCCTGTTGCGCGAGGTTCTGCCGGCTCATGATCGCCGGCCCGAAGCGCGGATGGGAGGCGATGTGATGGCCGATATAGTGCGAGGCGAAGGCTTCGTTGCCGGTCACGAACCCGCGCTCGCCGAGGCCTAAGTCCTGAACGAGGATCGCATCGCATGTCAAAGGGCTCAGCCCAAGATTGCGCAGATCGAGGCGCCAGAGCCAAAGATTTTGCGCCGGATGCAGCCAAAGCGTCACGCGATGATGAAGCCCGTTTGCGTTGCCATCCCAGACGAAGCGGTCCGCGGCCGCGCCAAACTTAACAGCCGCGCCCGGTCCAAACGCTTCTATCGTGCCCTCGCCGGCCGTCCTTAAAAGAATGCGCGTAATAGCCCCTCCGAGCGGGGAGCCGAGCATCTGATTGAGCATGATCCGCCCGCGCTCGCCGGCATGCTCGATGGCAAATAGGCAGCCGTTCGGAAGAACCCCAATCTCCAGCCCGGCCGCGTTTTTTATCCACGTGAGGCCGAGCCCGCTTTCAAGCGGCGTCCTGAATGTGCGCCCGCTCACGCCTCTCCCCCTTGGCCCAGCGCCAGCTTGCGCGCGTGCCACGCGGTGATGAAGCAGGCATAGCTCCAAGAGAGGTCCTTCGCGGAGGTTTGCTGGCCCGCCGTTTGGTCGAATTGCTCCGAAAGATCGCCAGAAGCCGGCACGAAATCGCGGACGCGGGAGAGGATCGCATCGCCTTTTTCGATGAAGGCCTCGCGCCGGCCTGGGTCCGCCTGAGCGAGCCGGTAATAAAACTCCGCCGCGCCGAAGGTGGAAAAATAATAGGCGCCCCCGTTGGCATAGCTGTCCCCCTTATAGCGGCCGAACATGATGCCCTGCCCGCGGCCGCGATTGATCGCATACTCCGCCGCGAAAAGCGCTTCGAGCTTAGCGAAAGTTTGCTGAACCCGCTCGTCCAGAACGCTGTGCGGGCCGCTTTCGAGACCGGCATGCACAACGCCTAAGATGACAGCGAAATCGAGCGCTTTCGGGCTTTCCCCCCCGGGGCCCGGCAAGCGGCTACGGTAAGCCCCAAGGCTCTGGGACCAAAAGCCCTCGAGAAGCTCGCGCAAGCCGGCCGCCTTCAGGCGCAGACGCCGTCCAAGATCGCCGGCACCGGCGCGCTCAGCCCGGGCCGCGCCCTTCTCCAAGGCTGCGAGCTGCACAAGCACGGTGTAATAATGCTGCGCGCTCTCCTCCTCCCAAATGTCGTAGCAGGGGAGCCCGGCATTCTCTGCCGTGTAGCTGAGATCGTAATCGATGAGCTCGCTCAAGCTGCGCCTCGCCTCCCCATCCTGCACCAAACCCTGCTCCTCGAACCCCATCGCAACGAGGGCGCGATGCGCGGGGCCGTCGTGCTGCGGCCGGTTCCACAGGATGAAATCCAGTGTGCCATCGGCATTGTAGCGAACGTCGCCAGCAACGCGGCTCCCCTTTACGGCCGCGATCTCCTCATCGCGCCGCAGAAATTGCTGGAAATAGGGCTCGGTTTTGGCCCGGAAATCGGTGGTATCGAGAAAGCGCCTGCCGTCGATCTGGCGCAGATTAAGGCTGAAGCGGACAAAGGCGTTGAAGCGCGCGATCCACGCGCCGTCCGTTCTTTCGGCGCGAGCGAGAATGCGCACAGCCTCCATCACGGCGGCGGAGTCCCTGACCCAATGGAAAAAGTAATCGGGCTCTCCCTGAGCGAAGCTGGCCGCCGGACTGGCAAGAACCGAGCCAGCGGCAGGCCGCACGATCTGTCCGAACCACGACCGGTCCATAACGAGGCCGGTCGCGGAGATGCTTTGTGCGAGCTTGGCGGCGCAGTGCCGGGCTAAGCCGCCGCCCCAAAGATCGAGCGCGCCCGCACTTGCCATTTGCGCCTCTGTCATCGCAAGGCGGCTCCTGTCGCCGGGCTTGTGAACAAATTGGCGAACCTCCGGGTGTCATGGCCGGGCTCGACCCGGCCATCCGGATAACATGCTGATAGTGCTGCATTTTTTATGGATGGCCCGGTCACGCCTGGCCATGACAACTGTGTTTGCGGCAAGCGCGCCGATTCTTTCACTCGCTTCGCTCGCAATGACGGCTCGATCATTGAAGCCCCCTAAGCTTGCGCCTGCCGCTCAAATCCCAAAAGCTGAAGGCCCCGGCTTATCTCCGGGCAGCTCATGAAAAGACGCCAAATAAGCCCGGTCCGGTAGTTTTCGATCATTACGATGGTTGGGCCTTGATCGATTGCAAGGTGCTCATTGGAATACCACCCCGTTGTGGAATTGAACGCGTCGGCGAAACCGTATTTGCCCCAGAGTTTCGAGCCGAGGCTGAAAAAATGCCGGAGCGCGCGGGCCGATTGCTGGGGCGTGTAGGGAAAGCTCGACAAAGCGGCGCACGGCGCGATCACGCCTTCATCTTCAATGGGCGAGTGGGGCCGGTAGCCATGGTCGCCTTCGCTCGACGTCAAACCCCAGCAATCGGGCCCGTAGCCTTTGAAGCCATTCGGATTGCGGACGCAATGCTCGTAATTGATGAGGACGTGGTGGAGGTTCTGCTCCCAGTAATCGGCGTAGCGGTCCTTCAATCCGCGCGGGTCGAGCCCAAGGAACGAGAAATGAGCGAAGAATAAGGGCCCGCCCAATTCTGGGCCGAGAGGCAGCTTTATGCCGTAATAGTCTTTGCCATTGCGAAAATCCGCGCCCTTGGCCCAGCCCTCGTGATAGACGCTCGCGCTAACCGGATAAGTGGGCGAGGACGCAGCGAGCACATAAGCAATCAAGCACTCGTTCCAGCCCTCGATCCTCTGTTTGAGGGCCTTATTCTCCGGGACCCAGTGCCAATGTAGGGCGCCGCTGCCTGCGTGCCGGTTCCAATTCACGTTTTCCCAGAGACTGGCGATGAGCCGGCGCAATTCGGTCTCCGGGCGATTTGCGGCATCGAAATACTGGCGCGCGCAGAGAAACCCGGCAACGAGATAGGAGGTTTCGACGAGATCGCCGCCGGCGTTATCGGCCCAAAATGCAACCTCTTTTCCAGTGGCGCCGTCCAGAAAATGCGGAAACACACCATTATAGCTATCGGCTTTGCCGAGAAAACTGAGGATCGTTCGAAGGCGGTCCACAGCGGCCTTGCGCGATATCCAGCCGCGCTCCACGGCAACGATCATGGCCATGATGCCGAAGCCGGTGCCGCCAACCGCTAGGAGATCGTTTTCCACCGTGCCGTCGGAGCGGCCGCGGTCGCGGGCCATGCCGCTCGGGCGGTGCGCGAAGTCCCAAAAATATCCGAAGCTGTGCCGCTGAACCAAATCCAGGAGCGCCTCGTCTGCAGCGCTCTCTGCCGTGCTGGAATGCCCGTCTCGGTTTGTGTTGTGCATGGCTGTCCCGCGGCGCTGTCCCTTGTGCCCTTCCATCCTACAAACCTCTTGCCTGCTGCGGGGAAAAACATCGGCCGGACCTCTTGGAGGCGGCGGGACGCCCGCGGTTAGAACTGCCCGCTTATACCTTCAAGACACGCTGATAGAATTCGCCTTCCGGGTGGCGGCGCCCTATGCTAAGTACGGCCGTATCCTTAAGCTCATCGCGAAAGATCGATAAGGCGGCCCTCCTGCTTTCCTCGTCCAGCTCGTAGATGGATTCGTCCTGGACGACCCATTTCGGCTTGTGAAGAAGCACCCGGCCGATAACGAGCCGCCGGCGCTCTTCGAGGGTCAGCTCCTTATCCCAGCGTTCTTCCTTGTCCAGCTCCGGGAGATAACGGCTAAGCCCCACGCGTTCGAGTGCGCTTTTGACATCGGTGTCGCTGAAGCGGTCCGCCTTATCGGGATAAGCGAGTGCGGCGCGTAAAGTTCCCATCGGAAGATAGGGCGGCTGCGGCATGAATATGATGCTCTCGCGCGCAGGCATGCGAATCGTTCCGCTTCCTCGATTCCAAAGCCCCGCGAGCGCCTTGTGAAAAGTGCTCTTGCCCGATTTTGGCGTTGCCTCGATCAAGACGCGCTCGCCAGGCTCCATCTTGAAGTTCGGCACTCTGAGGGGAAGATAGCCGTTCCAGGCGACGTTAAGATTTTCGACTGAAATCGCAGGTGCACCGGCCTCGTAGCGGATTTCCCCAGGTTTTTCCGGGCGCACCTCCGCACGCGCGCCGGTCTCGTAGCCGATTTCCCCAGGTATTTTCGGGAGCGCCTCCAGGGCGGTGCGATAGCTGATTACGCGGCCGAGCATGGCGCGCCATTCCGCGATCGCCGGAAACCTGTCCACAAACCAGCGCAACGCCGTTTGGACCTGGTAGAACCCGCCAACGACCATCATCAAGCCGCCGAGCGTGAGCGTGCCGCCGAAATAGCCTGGCGCTGCCAGAAGCAGGGGCGCCAAAATGGCGAGCCAGCCATAGCCTCCCGTCACCCAGGTGAGGCCCGCCAGCCGGTTGGCGATATGACGCATAGTGGAGAGCAGCGAGTCGATAGGCGAGTGTAGGTAGGCTTTCTCCTCGGCCTCTCCGCCTAACAATGCGATCTCGTCTGCCGATTCGCTGACGCGGACGAGGGCGAAGCGGAAATCCGCTTCCCTGGCGCGAAGCTCCGAATGGGCCTCTATCAAAGGCCTGCCAACGAGCCACGTAAGAGACGAGCCAAGTGCCGAATAGGCGATGGCAGCCCAAACCATATAGCCAGGGATTATGACCTGCCTGCCATGGATGGAAAAGACCACCTGATCGGAGAGTTGCCAGAGAACGCCGATGAAAGCGAGGAGGAGGAGCAGGGACTGGACAAGCCCCACCCCAAGATCGACCGAAAGCTCGGAGAGCCGCTTTGCATCGTCCTGGATGCGCTGGTCGGGATTGACGCTAATATCACCTTTCAGCTTCAGCTGGTAGGCGCGGCGGGGCTTCAGCCACTCGCCTACAAGATCGTATGTGAAAGCCTGCCGGAGCCGCACTTTAAGCCTCTCATGCAGCCAGGTCTGGGCAACGTTGAGGCAAAGCAGAACGCTCACAATGACGAGGAACACCCCGACCTCGCGCAGAAATACCGGAACCTCCCTCTGACCGATGGCATCGTAAATGCTCCCCTGCCAATTGTTCAGCCGGATTTGCGCCGCAGCATTGAGGGCAATGACAACTGTGATCGCGCCTGCAAAACGCGTTAGTTCCCGTTTCGCATGGGGGTCGAGAATGATCTGCCACAGCATCCGGAGCTGCGTGCTTGTGCTTTCGGGGATCTCAGGTCCGGTATTCGATAGCCCCATGGATCGTTCGCCTAACATAAATCCACTTGAAATTGTCACGCCGCTTTGCAGGGTGAAGCGGCATTATCGGCAAGATAAGGTAGCACCGTGATGACACAGGACGATGTGCCGGAAAAGCTCGAAAAGTTTCTCGCTGCGATGAGCCTTGAGGAAAAGCTGGGGCAGCTCACGATGATCCGCGAGGATGAGGCCCAAGTGCGAAGCGCGCGCGCCGGCAGCATCTTCGATTTACAGGAACCGGCCCGGATACGCAAGCTGCAGGAGATAGCGCTTAACAAAACGCGACTTGGTATTCCGCTTTTGTTCGCGCTGGATGTGCTGCACGGCTATGAAACGATCTTTCCGATTCCCTTGGGCGAGGCTGCTGCAATGGACCCTAAATTATGGGAAGCCACGGCCCGGGCGGCGGCAAGCGAGGCGGCGGCCGCCGGAATTGCGCTCACCTTCGCACCCATGCTCGATGTCGCGCGCGATCCGCGCTGGGGCCGGATGGCGGAAAGCCCCGGCGAGGACCCTTGGCTTGCTTCCCTGTATGCGCAGGCCAAAATCCGCGGCTTCCAGGGCAACAATCTCGGCGAGCCTTCTGCAATCGGGGCGACGGCCAAGCACTTCGCCGCTTACGGAGCGGTGACGGCCGGTCGCGATTACGGCTCCGTCGATATCTCCAGCCGGACCTTGCACGAAGTTTATCTGCCCCCCTTCGCCACTTCGGTTCGCGAAAATGTTGCTGCGATCATGCCGGCGCTCACCGATCTCGCCGGTGTGCCGATGACAGCCCATGCGGGCCTGCTGAAGGAGCTTTTGCGCAGGCGCTATGGCTTTGACGGTGTGATCGTCAGCGATTTCAACGCCATAGCGGAGCTGATCTCGCACGGGGTTGCCGCTGACATTGCCGAGGCGGCTGCGCTCGCGCTAAAGGCCGGCGTCGACATCGATATGGGGAGCGGCGCCTATCTGGGCGGCTTGCCGCAGGCTTTGAGCCGCGGGCTTGTCTCTGAGGAGGACATCGATCTCGCAGTCAGGCGCGTTCTAGCTCTTAAAGCCAAGCTTGGACTTTTCCAACGGCCGTTTGCCCAGGAGGCCGCATTACCGCAGGACGTGCGTGAGAAGCATCGCGCGCTTGCCCGCGAGGCGGCCACGAAATCGATCGTGCTGTTGAAGAACCGGGCCGGCCTGCTGCCGCTGACGAAGCCCGCGCGTCTTGTGGTGGCGGGACCGCTCGCGAACGCCGCCGGCGAGATGTTCGGGCCGTGGCCGGCAGCCGGCAGGGCGGAGGAGACGGTGAGCTTCCTAGAGGGGCTGCGGAAGGCCCAGCCCGATTGGAGCATCGCGCATTTTGAGGATTTCGGCAGCGCAGGCGCCGCCGATGAGGCCGGCAAAGCGGACGCGCTCCTCCTTTGCCTCGGCGAGACCGCTGCGATGTGCGGCGAAGCGACAAGCAGGGCGACGCCCGGCCTTCCCGGCGGGCAGGCCGCGCTTTTGGAGGAAGCGTTGGCGTTCGGAAAGCCCGTCATCGCCGTGCTTACATGCGGACGCCCTCTTATAGAACCGCGCCTCTTCGAGGTGGCCGATGCGGTCCTTGCGGCGTGGTTTCTTGGCTCCGAGGCAGGGCACGCGCTCGCGGACATCTTGACGGGAAAAACCAGCCCAAGCGGCAAACTTCCCGTATCGTGGCCCGCGGATGTGGGACAAATCCCGATCTTTTATGCCCAGCGCAGAACGGGCCGGCCCGCAGACCCGAAGGTGGACCAATCGAGCAAATATCTCGACGTTCCGGCAGCGCCTCTTTTCCCCTTCGGGCACGGTATGAGCTATACGCACTTTGCCTACAGCGCCTTGCGTGTGTCTCCGCAGGATTGGACCGGGGATGGCCAGCTTTCGGTCGAGGCCGCGATAGAGAACCAAGGCCCGGTAGCGGGCGAGGAAACCTGCTTCCTCTTCATCCACGACAGCGCGGCATCCATCGCAAGGCCGGTGCTTGAGCTGCGCGGATTTGCGAAAATCGCGCTCGATCCCGGCCAGCGCGGAACCGTCCGCTTCGAGCTCAAAGCCAGCGATCTTGGCTTCCCGGACGAGGACGGTAGCCCCCGTCTTGAAGCTGGCGAGTTCGAAATCCTGGTTGGCCCCTGCGCGGACAACAACCGGCTGATCCGTCACACAATCTCCGTTTTGAGCACCTAAACTCTTTATTGCTTGAACACTTGTCCAGTTAAAAACTTATTTGGCAAGACCTTCGGTATTATGGAATTTGGCGCGATGACGATGGACAATTCAGCTGAAGCGGCTCTCGTAAAAGAGCTTGGTCATGGAGAGCGCCTCCTTTGGAGCGGCAAGCCCCGTCAAGGGATATTCTTCCGCCCTAGCGATATTTTTATGGTTCCGTTCAGCCTATTTTGGGGCGGTTTCGCGTTTTTCTGGGAATATACTGCCATGACGGCGAATAACTCCCAATCTTTATTTCCACTTTTTGGTATCCCGTTCGTGTTGATCGGCATCTACATCATTGCAGGGCGTTTTTTTGTAGATAGCTACCAGCGAAGCCGGACCTATTACGGCGTGACGGACCAGCGTGCCTTGATCCTCAGCGGTATTATGGCCCGCCAGCTCAAAGCGATCTCCTTGCAAAACCTCAATGAAATCTCGCTAACCGAACGGTCCGATGGGAGCGGCGATATTTCGTTCGGCTCGATAGACCCAATGTATGCAATGTGGCGCGGTATGGAATGGCCGGGAATGAGCAGCCGGCTCGTTCCCACATTCGAGTTCGTCGAGGGCGTTCGAACGGTCTATGACTTGATCAAAAAAGCCCAGCGCCCAAAAACATAGACTAAGAGCGCGGCGGCGATCCGGCCCCGAGCAGCGCGATGACGCCTTTTGCCGCCGCCGCGCCTGTGGAGAAGCATGCCTGCAGGAGATAGCCGCCGGTGGGCGCCTCCCAGTCCAGCATCTCGCCCGCAACGAAGACGCCCGGCATCCGTCGCAACATGAAGCGCTCGTCGATCTCAGCGAACGCGACGCCGCCAGCCGTCGATATCGCTCTTTCGATGGGAGCCGTTGCCGTGAGCCGGACCGGAACGTCCTTGATAAGCGCCGCCAAAGCGCCCGGCTCCATAGATGAAAGGGGCTGTCCATCCCGATGCGCGGCCTCTTGAAGCAGCCCGGCGGCAACGGGCGAAAGCTTGGCGGCTTTCCTGAGGACGTTCGAAACCGACTGCTTCCCGCGCGGCTTGGACAGCGCCTTTTCCAGCTCCCCGGCGGCGATGCCTGGGCGCAGATCGATGCCGAGAACGGCCTCGCCGGATCTTTCAATCGCATCGCGCAAATGCGGCGACAGCGCGTAGATCGCCCCGCCCTCAAGCCCGGTCTTGGTTATGACCGCTTCCCCTCGCGCCCTTGCACCCCCGAAGCGAAGCTCGATGCCGCTTAGCGGCTGGCCCTCGAAACGGGCGCGGAAAAAATCGGAGAAATCCGCCTCAAAACCGCAATTGGACGGCTTCAGCGGCGAGACTTTTATGCCTTGCTCAGCGAAAAGCGTTGTCCAATGGCCGTCCGATCCCAGCCGCGGCCAGCTCGCGCCGCCGAGTGCGAAGACCGTAACATCGGCCGGAGAGCCGATGCGCCCCTCGGGCGTATCGAACAGAAGCGCGCGGTCCGCGTCCCAGCCCGCCCAGCGATGGCGCAGCTTGAACGCCACATTAAGCCCAGCCAAACGCTTAAGCCAGGCCCGGAGCAGCGGCGACGCCTTCATCGCCTTCGGAAAGACGCGCCCGCTCGTGCCAACGAAGGTTTCCTGGCCGAGCCCCTCGCACCAGGCGCGCAAGGCGGGTGGCGGAAAGGCCTCGATGGCCGCGCGCAGCCGCGGTGCCGCTTCGCCGTAACGGGACAGGAAGCGCTCGAAATCTTCGCTATGGGTGAGATTAAGCCCGCCGCGCCCCGCGAGCAGAAATTTGCGCCCCGGCGAGGCCATGCGGTCGTAGACCGTCACGCGCCTGCCCTCGCGCGCCAGCGTTTCGGCCGCCATCAGCCCGGCTGGGCCCGCTCCGATCACCGCGGCATTGGCTTTGCCGTTTACCACGTCTGCACTAACCATACCGCCCCGTGTGAAGGCCTCGCAGCTTGTTAAGAAAGCGTCTGAAACTGCATTCGATACCGGTCTGCGATCCCCCTCTTGATCTTCGCACAAAATGACCTAAATTCAGGTCAAAATAGGCGAGCACCCATGCAGGTTACCATCTCCGAAGCCAAAGCGCACTTTGCGGAATTGCTGAAAGCGGCAGAAGCCGGCGAAACAATCGTCGTTACCCGCCACGGCAAGCCAGTTGCGCGCATCGAAGGCGTTGAAGAACGCGCAAACCTGCCGCGCATCGGCGCTCTCAAAGGCCAAATCTGGATTGCTGACGATTTCGATGCACCGCTTAGCATCTTCGACGACTACACCAAATGAGCGGAAAGCGGTATCTCGCCGATACGCACATCCTGTTGTGGGCGCTCGCTGACGACAAGCGCCTGCCGGAGCGCCATCGCGCGATCCTGCTTTCCGGCGCCGAGGTCTTTTTCAGCGCCGCCTCGGTCTGGGAAATCGCCATCAAGAAGTCGCTGGGCAAGCTCAAAGCTCCGGACGATCTTTCTGCGCTGCTCCCGCGCGCCGGGTTTCGCGCCCTCAGCATCGGCGCCGTTCATGCCGAAACCGCGGGCGGTTTGCCGCTGCACCATACCGATCCCTTCGACCGGCTGCTTATCGCGCAGGCCAGGCTAGAAAATATGACCTTACTGACGGCCGATGCGCAGTTTTCGCACTATGGCATCGAGCTCGTTTGAGGCAGGCGCGGATAGCCGTCCACCGGCTTGATCCGCTCTATTCGCGGGCCGGCATTCCCGGAGCCTCCGCCAGCGGCTTGGCGCGCTCGATGCGCTTGCGCTCCTTCGGGCTTTTCACGGCCTCCCGTAGATCGCAGCCTTTCAACAGGGCGGCGCGATTATCTCTTCAAGAGGAGCGGTTACTTCCCAAACGAGGCCTGAACTTGGATACAGGAGCTGGACCTTGCCGTCGAGCGAAGACTCGACCGCACTCACGATCACAGTATAGCCGAAGCCCCGGCTCGCCGGAGCTTTGCATTCCGGCCCTCCGAGTTCGGACCATGACACGTGAAACTGCTTGTCCTGGCCGCCGTCCCGGATGTTCCATTGAATTGAAATACGGCCGCCGCTTTTGGAAAGTGCGCCATATTTTATAGAATTTGTTGCGAGCTCGTGAAAAGCCATGCCAAGAACCTGCGCCGCGGGCGGCTGGATCGTGAACGCCGGACCTTCAATGCTGACTTGGTCTCTGAACGAATCGGTAAAAGCGGCAAGCTGCGTCTCTATAAGTTCGGAAAGGCTTACGCCCTTCCAGCCGGCCTTCGTGAGAAGGGCGAAGCTCGCTCCAAGTCCGGCAACGCGCTGCGCGAATTTCTCTGCAGAAGAAGAAGGAGTGCTGTGAAAGACCGTCTGGCGCGCGATGGCGAGAACGACAGTCAGCATATTCTTAACGCGATGCTGAACCTCTTGAGCCAAAACGCGATTTCTCTCTTCAAACTTGCGCTCGGTCACATCGAGGCTGATTCCGAAATAGTGTCCTAAGTTTTGCCCAGCGTGCGGTTGCGGTGCTGCTGCAAAAGAGAGCCATCGTTCGCTCGAATCCGGCATTCGCAACCTCAGTTCCTCCGAATATCGCGAGCCGGCATTGATAATCCTCTCTTTCAAAGATCTTGGGTCAGAATCCAGTAACATCGAGTCAAGGTCGCCAAGGCGCAACCGATTGGTGCCGGCTGGAAGCTTCAAGAGTTTGGCCTGCTGAGGGCCGAGGGCGATTTCTTCTTTTTCGAGATCGATCTCAAAAGTGCCCATCTGGCCGGCTTCAAGACAAAGCCTTAACCTCCGCTCCGACGCAGCGCTCGCAATTTCTGCGCGGACGAGTGGCGTCACATCGTCATGGGCGATGACGGCACCGCTTCCGGCGTGAACCGGAGTTACGGTCATAAGAAACCAGCGATCGACGCCGGGTCCGTTGCAGGGATACCGTTGACTGAAGCGCGGGGCGGCTCCCGAGACAACGGCGGAAATGCCTTCGATGGCCTCAATCGCAAGCTTGTCGCCAGCTTCGGCCGAGCGGCGGCAAAGATCGATATAGTTCGCGCCAACATATGCTCCCGGATCGCACGAGCCATTCTGGACTGCGAACCGGCGCCATGAGGCATTCACGTAAACAATGAAGCCTGCTGCGTCCAAGACTGCGATGTGCGACGCAAGCCCGTTGAAGGCCGAAGTAACGAGGTCTTGAGATACCATAGAGGGAAGCTTAAAGCGGTAAGCGAAGGTGCGCAATCGCGACGGCACCGGCCAATCTGGCTAAGTAGCTAGAACGTGAGCTTATAATTTGATTATGACAAGCTTCAACTACAGCGCAAAAGCTGTTGAACGGCCGGGATTGTCTTGTTTGGCATGCCCTCTCACGGCGTCCGTCCGCGAAAGCGCCGCCGATAGTCCACGCTGTAAACCGCGCTTTCGCGGAAATCGCGCGAGCGCAGGCGGCTACAAGGCCGCTGATGGCGGAACGCTTGGAGATTGGCGACGCCGCCGGTGAAGAAAAACGTGCGCTACCGCCGCCGCCGCCGCGCCGGGCCGGTGCTGTTCCTAGTCCCGCAGCGTCGTGGGGCGCGCCCTTGCCGGTCCCGAAGAATTGTAGCTGGCGCCTGAAACTTTGAGCCAAAGGAAGCGTTAACGTCTGGTTGCTTCTTCCCCAACGGTGAAGCTGGTCAAGGAGGGTGAGCGCGATGACAGACGCTTTTCAGGCAGTAGGGGCAATCGCCATGGCGCCCGTCCAGCGGGAAACTCCAGAAATACGAAAGGTAGCCTTCGACGCTCCCTACGCCTGGATAGCCGGCGGCTGGAGAGATCTCTGGATTGCCCCGCAAATAAGCTTGGCTTACGGCGCTGTATTTGCCGCGTTCGCCTATGTGGCCGTCCTGCAGTTGACCCGCTTCGACGCCCTTCCGCTTCTGCTGCCTCTAGCGTTCGGGTTTCTGCTGGTGGGCCCGATCCTGGCGGCTGGGTTCTACGAAATTAGCCGGCTGAACGAGCGCGGCGAAGCCATTAGTTACCGCACCATCGCGCTTGCGGTTTGGAGCGAGAGAGATCAGCTCGCGTCTTTCGGAATGTTGCTTTTCGTCCTGTACTTTTTCTGGATGGACGTTGCATTTCTCTTGTTCATGTTATTCTTTGGATCGGCAACCTTTCCGCCGCTTAACGAGTTTATCTCCGCGCTTTTGCTCACTGGGCCTGGCAATGGCCTGCTTGTGACCGGGACGGCGGTGGGGGCTATCTTTGCTGCCGTCGCCTATAGTATATCGGTAATTGCGGCGCCGATGATTTTCGACCGCAAATTGGACGCCGTTACTGCTATGATCGCGAGCGTCCGGGCTGTGCGGAAGAACCTGCCTGCCATGGCCTTATGGGCAGCCCTCATTGCAGCGCTTTCGGTTGCGGGGCTTACTGTCTATTTTGTGGGTCTTGCAATCACGTTTCCGCTCATCGGACACGCAAGCTGGCACGCCTACAAAGAGCTGGCCCCGGCATAGCCGTGGTTGAGCTTCGATGGCCGTAGGCTCTACGGGAACGTTTGCCTGTAGTAGTTCTGGCCGTAATTGCGCGTGAGCACGCCTTGCACCTCGGCAAGCGCGTCATGAACCGCCAGAAAAAGAAAAGCCAGATGAGGCGGTGATACGGGCATAATGCACGCGCCTGTGTTCAGAGAAGATGAGCGGCCGCCCGGATGTTTTGATAACTTTTATAATTCGAGACAGGCGCTGCGGCCGCGCACGCTCTTGCATCGAAGCCGCCAACGCGATTTATATCGCTCAACGGGCGCGCGGAATTTCCCGCTGCAACGCCATTGGAGCGAACGGGATGGCATCCCTCGACAAAAAAATCGAAAGCACCGGCCGCCAGCGCTTTGTGAATAGCGTCTTCGACCGGGTCGCGACGCGCTACGATCTGATGAACGACCTCATGTCGGGCGGCGTGCACCGGCTCTGGAAGGACGCTGCGATCGATTGGCTTTCGCCATCGCCGTCCGTTGCGGCCGATCTTCTCGATGTGGCGGGCGGCACAGGCGACATCGCCAAACGCTTCTTGCGCGCCTCAGGGCCGGGATCTAGGGCGATTATCTGCGATATCAGCGGCTCGATGCTGGAAGAGGGGCGCCGCCGGCTCGCGGCCAAAGAGGCGCTTGGCCAGGTGCAGTTCGTGCAAGGCAATGCGGAGACGCTGCCGTTCCGGGATGGCGCCTTTCAATTTTACACCATCGCTTTCGGCATCAGGAACGTGCCCAAGATACAAAGCGCTCTGAACGAGGCGTTCCGCGTGCTGAAGCCGGGCGGGCGCTTCCTGTGCCTCGAATTCAGCCGCGTCGATGTCCCGGTGCTGGACTCGCTCTACCGGCAATATTCCGATCATATCGTGCCGGCGCTCGGCCGCGTTGTGGCCGGGGATGCCGAACCCTACCGATACCTTGTCGAAAGCATTACAA
>Ga0326728_10012669_pt1 | contig 18632 bp, 17 predicted proteins | sample MB3enrmetagenome_FD_207602 | JGI IMG/M metagenome (GOLD analysis project Ga0326728, IMG submission 207602) | Lab enriched peat soil microbial communities from McLean, Ithaca, NY, United States - MB31MN | ecosystem: Environmental > Terrestrial > Soil > Wetlands > Peat | place: USA: New York... | reverse complement strand
TCTTATGGCCGGCCGATGTATTACCTGTCCAGAAAATGCCCCTTTCAGAACACCGCTAAAGGGGAAATATTTGTCTTTTTAAATTGGTTTGTTTTTCATTTAACGCACAAATTCCCGACTTTTTTCCCGCAGTGGACAAACAGGTTCCCGGATCGTGTCCACCACGGCAGGATGGGGGGAAACGGGGGCTGGAATGGGGCCGGAATGGGGTGAGGTGGTCTGAAGGAGGGGGTGATGGTGAAATCTGGCTCTCATCCGGGAATCCCTCATTGTTAACTGCATCCCTGAAACGTGTCTTCAGCTCAATTTTGCATGTAAGAAATACTTTCAGTGGAACGCATATGATCGGTGCTTATACATGCGAACGTACTTTATGTCAACGTTCAGGACAGAAATATTGGCACTCTTCATTCAGGAATCGATTTGAGGCACAACCTACTTTTCACAAAACGGATTGATATTCGACTGAGTGCTTTTAAAGATTCAGAACGTAACTCTTTGGTAAGTGTCATTCAATAAAATACACATTTGAAGCCTGATACTATGCGATTTGTTGTAACCGGGGGGGCAGGATTCATCGGTTCACATATTGCCGATGCTCTTGTTCATCGTGGGGATGAGGTTGTAATTCTGGATAATCTTTTTTCCGGCAAACGGGAAAATATCCGGCATCTGGTGGATAAACCGTCAGTAACCTTCATCGACGGGAGTGTTACCGATCTTCCTTTGCTTCGGCAAACAATTGAAAGCGCTGACGGGATCTTCCACGAGGCTGCGATTGCTTCCGTGCAGCAATCAATCCAGAATCCTCTCGAAACGCATAATGTAAATTCAACAGGAACGTTGAATGTGCTGATGGCAGCAAGGGATTGTGGCGTGAAAAAAGTCGTTTGCGCATCAACTGCCGCGGTCTATGGTGACAACCCTCTCCTCCCCAAGCGGGAGGACATGATACCTGAACCCCTGTCTCCTTATGCAGTATCGAAATTAACCGGGGAATACTACAGCTCGGTTTTCTCTCAACTGTATGGGATGAAAACGATCTCGCTGCGATACTTCAATGTTTTTGGCCCACGTCAGGACCCCGGTTCAGAATATTCCGGGGTCATTTCGAAGTTCATTGCACAGGCAAGACAGAGTAAACCGATAACCATTTTCGGGGATGGAACACAAACCCGTGATTTTGTTTTTGTCAGTGATGTCGTATCCGCAAATATTCTTGCTATGGAACGTGGGGTTCAGGGTATATTCAATATAGGCTGCGGGGGGCAGACTTCACTGAATGAACTGGCGGAGACCGTGAAAACTCTTGTAGATATTGAGGTTCCCATCAAATACGGACCTTCCCGAAACGGAGATATTAAGGAGTCATGTGCGGATATTTCCCGCGCATGGACGATGCTGGAGTATGCACCGCAGTATTCCGTAAGGGAAGGACTCGAACGTACAGTCTCACAATTCAGGTAAATTATGCCAAACGTAACTCAACCCTTTATTGGATCAAATAGTCCCGTTGTTACATATCTTCCCCGGTATCGATCTGCAATAACGGTTTGATTCAATTACCCCGAAAACAAATAGTACTCGAACAATGTATTCTCTTTAAGGACTCATTTCATGTATCCCGTTATCCTGCGATTTGCGTCTGCCATCCCGGCAAGAAATACATCATTGGCGAACCAACAGGAAAACTATCTCATGCATCGCAATGCGATCGTCAATCCCGTAAAGACACTGTTCGTCTGCTCTGAAGAGTATGCAATATGGGGGGGATCTATCCGAGTGGGTGATATCGATGTCCGATGACGACGATTCCAACTGGACTATGGAAATTCGTTCAAAAACCGGATGGTTTGATGTCGATTTATCGGAGCTGTGGCGATACCGGGACCTGATCGTTCTTTTTGTACGGCGGGATTTTGTTGCTTATTATAAGCAAACTGTCCTGGGACCGTTCTGGTTTTTTATACAACCGTTATTTTCTGCGATAGTATTTACTGTAATTTTCAGTGATATCGCTCATATTTCTACTGATGGACTACCCCCTCTTTTATTTTATATGTCAGGAACTGTTGCTTGGACGTATTTTGCCAATTGCATGACTCAGACTTCTAATACATTTATTACCAATGTGGCGATATTTGGCAAGGTATATTTTCCACGACTTGTTGTACCTGTATATATTGTAATATCAAATCTCTTAACATTTGTAATCCAGCTTGGATTGTTTTTAGTTTTTCTCATTTATTTTTATCTTAAAGGAACCATTGTCCAACCGAATGCCTGGCTTTTACTTCTCCCCCTGTTGATACTACAGATGGCAGCTCTAGGACTGGGAACGGGAATACTGGTATCAAGTCTGACTACCAAATACCGGGACCTGACTCTGGCATTAGGATTTGGGGTCCAGCTCTGGATGTATGCCACGCCCATTGTCTATCCCCTGTCCCAGATCCCGGCAAAATGGCAGTGGTTGTTTGCTCTTAATCCCATGACAGGGATTGTCGAGACGTTCCGGTACGCATTTTTCGGCTCCGGGGCACTCCAGCCCTGGATACTGGGAGTGAGTTTCGCGATGACCCTCCTGATACTCGTCATGGGAATCGTCCTGTTCAGCCGTGTGGAAAAAACATTTATGGACACTATTTGATTGGGAGAACCGGTGCTATGAGCGATGTCGTGATCCGTGTAGAGAACATTTGCAAGGAATATCGCCTTGGTACTATCAGCCATGGTACACTCTCTCAGGATTTACAGAGCGGATGGGCAAAATTACGGGGGAGAGAAGATCCGAACTCCAAAATAGATTCAATTAACCCGGCACAGTTGAATACTACTAACGAAAGATTTTGTGCTTTAAAGGACATTTCATTTGACGTTCATCAGGGAGAAATTGTTGGTATCATCGGACGCAATGGTGCCGGCAAGTCAACCGTGCTGAAAATTATTTCGCGGGTAACTGCACCAACAAGCGGCACAATTAAAATAAAGGGCAGGATTGCAAGCCTGCTGGAGGTCGGGACCGGTTTTCACCCAGAACTTACCGGCAGGGAGAATGTTTTTCTCAATGGTGCGATCCTTGGGATGCACACGAAGGAGATAGAACAGAAATTTGATGAGATTGTGAAATTTGCTGAGATTGACAAATTCATTGATACGCCCGTAAAGCGGTATTCGAGCGGAATGTATGTGCGGCTCGCGTTTGCAGTGGCGGCGCATCTGGAACCGGAGATTTTAGTGGTGGATGAGGTGCTCTCGGTCGGAGATGCACAATTCCAGAAGAAGTGCATAGGAAAGATGGGGAAAGTCAGTACTGAGGAGGGTAAGACAGTTCTCGTGGTTAGTCATAATATGTCCGTGATTTCGTCTTTGTCTCAGAGAGGAATTTTGCTCGAACATGGATGTTTACGATTCGATGGCCCTGTTGAAGAAGCAATCAATCAGTACCTTAATTCCGAACAGATTGGGACTGGGGAGGTCATTTTCAGGAACCGTTTACCCGGAGATGACAAGGTAGTACTTCATGCGGCACGAATCACCGGAATGAATGGATCACCCACGGTTAATGTTAAAATCGATGAGCCGTTTTTTATTGAAATGGAATACGAGCTTTTTGAAGATGGCATGCGGGTATATCCCAATTTTCATATCAAGGATACGTACGGCCAATATGTGTTTGTTACGGCAGATTCGGGTATAGATACAGATAGTATTCTTAAGAGTAAAAAAGGGAGATATACGTCAAGGTGTATGATTCCTGAAAATTTATTGAATACCGGTACATTTTATATTGGCTTCGCACTGGGGAGTGTGTACCCGCTCCGAACCCATTTCTTTGAGCAGGATCTCCTTTTTGTCACTATTCATGATCCCATTGATGGAATTAAGACAAGAATTACCGGATATTCCGGATCTGTTCCAGGAACATTCCGACCACTCTTACATTGGGAGTTGGAAGGCCCAAAATAATTAACCCCAGAAAATAAGGAGGATGTACAATGCAAGTCATCATTCTCTGCGGAGGACTGGGAACCCGGCTGCGCGAAGAGACAGAATACCGCCCAAAACCCATGGTCCCAATAGGAGGAAAACCAATCCTCTGGCATATCATGAAAATTTTTGCCCGGTTCGGTCATACGGATTTTATTTTGCCACTCGGGTATAAAGGGGATATGATCAAGGAATATTTTTACCATTATCACCTGATGAGCCAGGACGTCAGTATCCGACTCGGGTCTCATCATTCTGTCTCTTTTCTGCCAGGCAATACAGAAGAAACCGATAATTGGACTATAACACTTGTCGAAACTGGTGAAAAAGGTGGTGGGTGTTGAATAGTGATCCTATAGTAAAGGCAAAGCCACTTGTCAGTGTAGGTATTCCTACATATAACAGACCAGAAGGATTGCGGCGAACACTTGAGTGCATTACCGGGCAGACGTATAAGAATCTGGAGATTATCATATCCGATAACTGCTCCCCCGGACCTGAGACTGAGACTGTAGTCCGGGAATTTATGGATAGGGATAACCGGATCCATTATTACCGGCAGGAAAAAAATCGGGGGCCTGATTTTAACTTCAAATTTGTTCTTGAGAAAGCAACCGGGGAATACTTCATGTGGGCGGCAGATGACGATGAGTGGGATCAAAGATTCATTGAAGTATGTTCTGAGAATCGCAATAATATTGGAACTGTAATGACCAATTGTAAAACCTTATTTAGAAAAACGAATAAATTCAACCTAAATCCCGATATACAATTATCAAAAAACAACTCATACTTCAGAAATGCGAATATCTTTTTGAATAATTTATGTCCCTCAATAATTTACGGTCTGCACAAAAGAACGACAATTAATTTTTTTTTAACTGATAAACCATTTGATTTTTATGATTGTTACTTCTGTTTAAAACAAATAATGTTTAATAACATCAACATTATTCCCGAATATCTATATGTCGCAGGGGTTGATTCTGATGAATATGTCATTAAACCGGCAAATCCTCAAAAAGGGAGATTATTAGAGTACTCTCCATTTTTTTATTCTTGTATAAAATCAATAATCAGATGTCCGAATTTGAACCTCTTTGAGAAATGTTATCTGATAAAAACTACAACAATTGTTACAATTATACATTTTACCTATTTTGAAAAACCGTATCATAAATATTTGATTCTCGTTTTAAACAAATTAATGGGATTCTACAGGCAAGCGATAACCGAATCTAAAAGGCCGGTTAATTTTAAAGACCAGAAACCACTTCGAGAAGCCGATGAGAAAAAAATTAGTTATTCGCAATCTGGGGAAGATCTCATCATAAAATACATCTTCGATGCATTAAATGTAAAAAATCCAGTTTATATGGATATTGGTGCGCATCATCCATTTAAATTTAGTAATACTGCACTTTTTTACGAGTTGGGTAGTGACGGAATAAATATTGAACCAGACCCTAGTTTATTCAGCATATTCAGAAAATATCGCAAACGAGATATCAATCTCAATATCGGTGTTTCGGATAAATCCGGCGAATTATTTTTTTATATAATGTCTTTACAAACCATGAATACATTTTCGAAGTCGGATGCTGAAGACTTATCCTTGAATCATGGGATTACCATTACCAAAAAAATTAAGGTTCCAGTTGATACAATATCGAATATCGCAAAAACACATCTAAAAGGGAAAAACGTTGATCTATTATCTGTGGATGTGGAAGGTTTAGATTTACAAATATTGAAATCAATTGATTTTTCAGAATTTTTTCCGACAGTGATATGTGTCGAGACGATTTCATTTTCGACAAAGGGGCTGGGTATTAAAGATTTAGAGATCATAAACTTTTTGGAGAGTAAAGGATACATGAAATATGCGGATACCTATATTAATACAATATTTGTTCGAAAAGATCGATGGAATAATCACTGATGAAGATTTATCAATTCATGAGAGGTGAATAAACTGTTTTTTAAAAAGGAGCCTAACGAGGCTAATGATCTGATAATTGTTCCTGCGAATCAAATTAATCGTGAACATTGGCTTGAAACAACATTAAAGAAAATTCCTTCTGGTTACCGGATCTTAGATGCCGGCGCAGGAGAACAACAATACAAGAAATTCTGCACGCATCTCACCTACGTAAGTCAGGATTTTGCTCAGTATGATGGGAAAGGAGATGGAAAGGGACTGCAAACACAATCATGGGTTACCTCAAATCTCGATATTGTATCTGATATTATATCCATACCTGAGCCCGATGCATCCTTTGATGCAATAATGTGCATCGAAGTCTTTGAACACCTGCCCGAACCCATTCTGGCTATCAAAGAGTTCAGCCGGTTACTCAAACCTGAAGGGTACCTGATCCTCACTGCACCGTTCTGCAGTATCACCCATATGGCGCCCTATCATTATTACTCAGGATTCAATCGTTATTTTTACGAGAGAGAATTGGAAGATTATGGTTTTAAGATACTTGATCTACAGCCGAATGGAAATTATTTTGATTATTTGATTCAGGAATTACAACGATTGCCTAGGATATCAATCCAATATTCAAAAAGTGAACCAAATTTCTGGGAGAAAAAAGCCATCGAAATAGTGATACGGATGCTGGAGAACTTTTCTTCGAAGAATAGGGATTCTGAAGAACTTTTGACATTTGGATATCATATATTGGCGCGAAAAATTAAATGAGGTCTTGAAGGCGGTGAGAAAGTAAAGTAAAAATAAAATATGTAACGTGTTTTCAAAGATGACCGCCACTTTTTATAGGGCCAAAACCATAAAATAAAAGAATGGCTCCGTTAGTGAGTGTTATCCTTCCCGTATACAATGGAGGCCCCTATCTCGAAGAAGCCATCCAATGCATTCTTACTCAAACGTACAAAAACGTCGAATTGATAATAATTAATGACGGTTCTACTGATAACTCAGTACAAATAATTGATAAATTTTCAAATGATGCGAGGATCCGGGTATTCAATCAAACTAACCAGGGATTGGCTGCAACACTCAACCGGGGAATCGGGTTATCCAAAGGTGCGTATATAGCCCGTCAGGATCAGGATGATATTTCAGATCCAGCCCGGTTGGAAAAGCAGGTCTCTTTTATGGAAACACATCCGGATTATGGGATGGTCGGAACATGGGCATCGATTATGGTGAATAACACGCTCACAACCCGTTCCCATAAGCACCCGTCAGAACCAGGTATCCTGACACTCGATCTCCTGTTCGATAACCCGTTCGTTCACAGCTCCATGATGATTCGCAAAACCGCATTCGATGAAGTGGGTGGATATTCAACTGATAAATCAAGACAGCCTCCCGAAGATTATGAATTATGGTCGAGGATAGTCAGAAAATATAAGGTAGCGAATATTCCTGAAATACTTGTGGTATACAGGGAAGTGGAAAAGAGTATGTCCAGAACAGGACCCAATCCCTTTCTTGATCATGTGAATCAAATCAGCCAGGAAAATCTGTCATGGATTGCCGGTACTCCCTTTGAAGATAACAGGATAGTGGCATTATCCGCTTTCGCTCGAAATACCTGTTATAAAAACCAAAATTCTCCGGATATTGAATCTGCTTGCCATTTGTTCAATGAAATAATTGAAAAACTCATCCGGAAATATCCCGAAGAAGAAACCGTGTTGTTGGACCGGGCCGGAATTATCCTTTCAAATATCCGGAGAAACTATTTTTTATACAAATATGGGAAGTTTATGGGAAGAAGCGCGATTTTGGATAAAATCCTTATCCGTATCGGAAAATAAGGGGAGACTGCCACGATGAAACATTTTTGTCTGATTGGGGGTGCAGGATTCATCGGGAGGCATCTCGTTCATTACCTCCATTCGAAAGGGAATGAAATCTCGGTCATTGGAAGATCTGGAATCAGCGACAATATCTTTCCACCGGACGTAGCGTATTTTGCCGGGGATTATGGAGATGAGAAATTTTTACTCGATGTAATCAATGATGTTGACTGTGTGGTTAATCTGGCATATTCATCGGCATTAAAGCTCAGTTTTGAAGATCCCATTAAAGATCTTATGGTAAATCTTCCGCCAAATAATACGTTATTCAAATCTATTCATCAGACATCAGTGAAAAAACTGATTTTTGTTTCATCGGGGGGTACCGTTTACGGAAAGGCAACGTCACTCCCTATTCATGAGGATCACCCTACGAATCCTATATCCTCCTATGGAATTACCAAACTTGTAATTGAAAAATATGCCCTCATGTATCATGAATTGTCAGATCTTCCGGTTATTTGTGTCCGACCTTCTAATGTATACGGTGAAGGTCAGAAACCTTATACCGGGCAGGGTTTTATTCCGACCGCAATTGCTTCAGTCCTCGATGGCAGGGAGATAACAATCTTTGGTCAGACTGGGACTATCAGGGATTATATCCATGTGTCTGATACCGTCAGAGGGATCGTTTCAGCAGCGGAATTCGGTAGTCCGGGAGATATTTACAATATTGGGACAGGTATCGGGAAAACCAATAGAGAAATTCTTAAAATCATCTCCCAACATGCGAAGGCTGCAGACTTGGAGGTAAAAATAAAGCCCATGCCAACACGATCATTTGACGTGCCTGCAAATGTTCTTGACTCTGCACGATTAAAATCGGTTTCAGGATGGCAGCCTGAAATTTCCCTTGAGGAAGGGATCTCTCGTATGTGGAATTATATGATAAATCGATGAAGTGATCCCGTCCGGGATTGTGAAAGATTGGGGATATTGATGTTCAGACGATCCGAATGTACAGACATGACGTCAAATGATTTTGGCATAATCCGGGTTGAGCAAAATCATTTAATGAAGGGAATATAAGAAGGATTGGGAACCATGAAAGGAATTATTCTTGCAGGTGGATCAGGAACCCGACTTTACCCGATAACAAAGGCAGTATCCAAACATATTCTACCAATATACGACAAACCGATGATCTATTATCCACTTTCAGTACTCATGCTTGCCGGGTTAAGAGAGATTTTGATAATATCAACAAAGGAAGATCTTCAACAATATAAAAAACTTTTATCGGATGGCCATCAGCTGGGGATTAAAATCTCTTATGCATCTCAGGAATCCCCACGGGGACTTGCTGACGCATTCATTGTTGGAGAGAAATTTATTGGTACAGATAGTGTTGCGCTGATTCTCGGGGATAATTTGTTTTATGGGCAGAGTTTCTCTGAAATTGTAAAAAAAGGGGCTCAAATCAAAGAGGGGGCTTTAATATTTGGGTACTATGTAAAAAATCCCAATATGTTCGGAGTTGTGGAATTTGACTCCCGGATGAATGCAATTTCTCTCGAAGAAAAGCCCGAAAATCCCAAATCCAATTATGCAGTACCCGGACTCTATTTTTATGACAACCGGGTTGTTGAAATCGCGAAACACATTGTACCATCTGAACGTGGGGAAATTGAGATCACAGATGTAAATAAATGGTACCTGAATGATGGAAAATTGAAAGTCCATGTATTAGGAAGAGGAATGGCGTGGCTGGATACCGGAACACATTCATCCCTTCTCGAAGCAGGTAATTTTGTTGAGATCATCCAAAAGCGTGAAGGTTTATTTATTGCCTGTATCGAAGAAATTGCATACCGGCTTGGATATATTTCACGTAAACAACTTATCGATATCGCGAAGACTCTTCAAAATACGGAATATGGTAAATATCTCATGGAAATATCAAACCAATAAATATTATGAGAAGCAGGTGACGAAAGATGAATATACTGGTGACCGGTGTTGCAGGGTTTATCGGAACAAATTTCGTGTATTATTATCTTCAAAAATATCCTGATCGACGGATCATTGGAATTGATAACCTCACCTATGCCGGCAATATTAATAATTTATCCAAATTATCCGGCGATCAGAAAAGGAATTTCCATTTTATAAAATCTGATATTACCAATAAGGAACAGATTACATCCGTTTTCGATCAGCATGAAATTGACGGAGTCATAAATATCGCCGCGGAAACCCATGTTGACAAGTCAATTCAGGATCCACTGGTTTTTATCAAAACAAATATTCTTGGTACGCAGATTCTGCTTGAAACTGCCAAGAACTCGTGGAGTGATGGCGGTGTCTGGCAAAAGGGGAGAAAATTCGTTCAAATCTCAACCGATGAAGTATACGGATCTCTTGGAAAGACAGGCTTGTTTTCTGAACGATCTCTGCTGGATCCTCACAGTCCATATTCTGCAAGTAAAGCATCAGCGGATATGATAGTGAAGGCCTATCACGAGACGTATGGAATGCCTGTGAATGTCACCAGGTGTTCTAACAATTTCGGACCCTACCAATTCCCGGAAAAATTAATTCCGCTCACGATTAACAACGCGCTGCATCACAAAAATATCCCCGTATATGGTGACGGCCGGCAAATCAGGGACTGGTTGTATGTTGACGATCATTGCCGGGCGATCGATCTTGTATTCGAAAAAGGTGTTCCCGGTGAGATATACAATATCGGGGGAAATAACGAGAAAGAAAATATTGAGATAATAAAAAAAGTTCTTCAGTTGCTTAATTTTGCAACACATGACAGCAAAATTAACGAAAATCTGATTTCCTATGTTACGGATCGCCCGGGACATGATCGCCGTTACGCGATAGATGCAACTAAAATCAAATTTCAACTTGGATGGCAGCACCAGGTGTCTTTTGAAAAGGGATTGGAAAAGACCGTTTCCTGGTATCTTGAAAACATTAATTGGCTCAATTCAGTTGTTTCAGCGTGATGTATGCGTTTTTTTGTTGTAATTATTTGGTGGGGGGGATGATCGAAAAATCCCGAAATACGGGTTGCGATTAAGATGGAATGGATATGTATCTTTTAAAAAATCAGATATTGAACGTGTATTATCTTTCAGACATGATTTATTAAAGGTGTAGACAGAACCTTAAGCGATATCCATGAAAATTCTTCACACGGTAGAATCTTATGACCCTGCAATCGGAGGGATGCAAGAGGTAGTGAAGCAGATATCAGAGCAATTAGTACTATTGGGGCATTCGGTTACCGTTGCGACTTCAAAAGATCCTGCCCGAACCAGCGATATCATAAATGGGGTGAAGATAAAAGAATTCGAGGTTTCCGGTAAATATGTTGAAGGGTTACATGGAGATATCAAATCTTATCAGAATTTCCTACTGAACTCAGAATTTGATATAATTACCAATTTTGCAGCACAGCAATGGGCGACGGATATCATGCTACCGTTACTCAAGGATATAAAAGCAAAAAAAGTATTTGTCCCAACCGGCTTTTCAGCACTGCATCTCCCTGAATATGCCGATTATTTTGAAAAGATGAAAGACTGGATGAAATTATATGATATGAATATCTTTCTTTCTGACACATACCGGGATATTGAATTTGCGCGAAAGAAGGCAAATGTGAAAAACCTGATCATCATACCCAATGGGGCTTCGGAACAGGAATTTAACCGGGTGGAGACCTTTGATATCAGAAAGGAGTTGGGAATAGCCCCGGATCAGTTTCTTATTTTACATGTCGGATCCCACACGGGCTGCAAAGGTCATAAAGAGGCAATTGAGATATTCCGCCACGCGGCTCTGAAAAACGCGACGTTTATTATTGTAGGAAATGTTTATTCAAAGGATTGTTATTCTTCCTGTAAATTTAAGGAATTGTTATTACGGATTAGTCCTTTCAACTATCTTAAAAACAAGCATTTTTTAGTTCGTTCACTCAGGCGGGACCAGACTGTTGCACTTTACAAAGCCGCAGACCTGTTTTTGTTTCCCTCGAATATCGAGTGTTCACCCATAGTCCTTTTTGAGTGCATGGCATCAAAGACACCGTTTTTAACTACCGATGTAGGAAATGCCATAGAGATAATTGAATGGTCCCATGCCGGGGAACTGCTTCCGACCAACAAATATTGGCGGGGTCACTCAGTGGCAGATATTACAGAATCGGCACGGATCCTGGAAGCAGTCTATAAAGATAAAGAAAAGCGTACCCGGATGCAGGAGTCAGGATACCGGGCATGGACAGAAAAATTCAGTTGGGAAAAGATCGGGCAATCCTATGAGGCAGTATATTTAAAATTACTTGAATAAGGGTGTTTCATGAGTTTGATCGACATATTAAATCAAAAATTAAATCAAAAATCTCAGGAAGATTTCCCAGATCCTGTTGTTAATCAAAATTGTTCGGAATTTGAAGTAAATAACTGGGTCATTTCTGATTTTATGATTCGGAAATTAATTCCTGTTGTAAATACAACTCCTTTCCCCATAAACGAGCAATTTTTATTAACGGCAGTTGTGTGCCGGTTCAAACCGGATTTTATTTTTGAATGGGGAACACATGTTGGAAAATCTGCAAGAATTTTTCATGAAATTTCAACTCATTTCAAAATCCCTATCCAAATCCATTCTGTTGATCTTCCTGATGATGTAGATCATATTGAGCACCCGCATAATCAGAGAGGCATATATGTCAAGGGATTAAAAAATGTGGATCTTCATCAAGGTGATGGATTAGACACTTCCCTGGAGATCTACCAGAAAAATCAAAAAATTTCCAATCCTTTATTCTTCCTCGATGGAGATCATAGTTATTCATCGGTGATCCGTGAACTTAATGGAATTGACCAAGACGTGAAAAACCCTATCCTGGTAGTCCACGATACTTTTTACCAGTCTCCCGAATCAAACTATAATACAGGTCCCTATGTCGCGATAAAGGAATTTTTAGCGGATTCCAAAGAAAACTATAAAGTACTCTCCACGAATACGGGTTTACCCGGATTAACGGTATTATACAAAAAACCCCTGTGAAACGCCATAATTCAAAGCCATGATTATCACTCAATTGAACGGCGGCCTTGGCAACCAGATGTTTCAGTATGCAGCGGGAAGAAGTCTTGCTGCGCATCATAATACGGAATTAAAACTGGACATATCCCAATTTTCAAGAGTCAAAGAAAATACTCCGCGACAGTATTATTTATCCTCATTCAGGATTAAGGAAACATTCACCTCACGTGAAGATCTTCATCGTGTGAGGACATCATCATCCCGTTTGAACAATTTATATACCGGTGTTTATTGTGCATTAACCGGAAAGCCACCAGTGCAATACAAGAAAGAACCGCATTTTCATTTTGATCCTGGCTTTTTGACTTTGCCGGATAATGTGTACCTTGATGGGTACTGGCAATCGGAAAAATACTTTCAGTCCATTGAAAATGTGATTAAATCAGAATTCACGCTTAAGGAAGACCCTGATCCACCAAATACGCTCATGTCAGAAAAAATTCTGGGGTCCAATGCGGTCAGCATCCATATCCGAAGAGGAGATTATGTGACCAATCCGGTCACATTTGTGTATCATGGAGTGTGCACATTGGAATATTACCATAGGGCAATCAACTGTATCACACAAAAAATATCCGATCCCCATTTCTATATTTTTTCTGACGATCCCTTGTGGGTTAAACAAAATCTTGAGGTAAATTATCCTCATACGTATGTCACTCATAATCAGGACTTAAAAGACTACATGGATTTATGGCTCATGAGTTTGTGCCAGCATCATATTATTGCAAACAGCTCATTCAGCTGGTGGGGTGCCTGGCTGTGTTCAAACCCGGGGAAAATAGTAATAGCACCGAAACGATGGTTCAGTAAGCCGGATATCAATACGCAAGATCTTATTCCGGAATCCTGGAATAAACTATAAAAGATTGCCATGCCTCAGGAAAATCCCCTTATATCGATTGTAATGCCGGTATATAACTCGGATGACTACCTCGCAGGATCTATTGAAAGTATTCTTCAGCAGACATTTAGAAATTTTGAATTTATCATTATATGCGACGACCCAACCGAGAACACGAAAAAAATTATTGACTCTTTTCGGCAATGGGATGACCGATTACAGGTAATTTACCAGAAACGGGAGGGACTGGTTGCTGCATTGAATAAGGGGTGCAGTCTTGCAAGGGGGAAATACATAGCACGGATGGACGCCGATGACATCTCACTGGAGGAACGCCTGAAAATTCAGGTGGATTACATGGAAGGACACCCGGATATCGGACTTTGTGGATCCGCAGTCAGAACATTCGGGGAATTCGAAACCACAATAAAATTTCCAGTCGCTGATTCTGTTATCAAAGCAACATTGCTTTTCTACAATCCTTTCGCTCATCCCACTGTTATCATGAGGAAAGAGATCATGGATTCATATGATTTACAGTATAACGATGAATTCACTTTTATCGAAGATTATGAATTATGGGTACAATTTTCAAAAATATCCCGATTCTCAAATATTGATAAAGTGTTATTGAAATACCGGATTCATCCTGATAAAGTCAGCACAAAGTCCCGCCCTCAACAACAGAAAAACGCCTGCAGTGTCTTTGCCGAGCAACTGGAAGCGCTGGATATCCCAATGGATGAAAAAAAATTATCACTGCATCTTTCATTACACTCGATGGATCTTTCATTACATTCACCAGAATTCAGACATGATCAAGAATTTCTCCTCACAATTAATGCCTGGTTGGTTGAGTTAATTGAAGCAAATAAAAGAAAGAATGTTTATGATAATGTTGCATTGGTAAAAGTAATCGCCCAAATCTGGACCTCCCACTGTATTATAGGAACAAAAATTGGTATCCGGTCCTGGAATTTATTTTATCACTCCAGGCTTTCAGACTATATTTCATTAACAAAAATGCAAAAAATAAAATATCTCACTGCATGCATGGTAAATATTGAATATCTCATGAAAATGAAGCGTCTTTTAAGAGTTTAGTGATAATTATGAGGCCCGTTCGTTGATTTTTTACTTAGCTCCTCAAAATACATGTAAACTAACACGGTAGAAAACAAACACTATGGATCGTTCTGTCTTAGGTATAACATTGTTTTCAGATAGGGTTTCTACGAAACCCCCTTTTAGTCAGTTATTTACTGTACTTCGAAGCAAACAATAGATATCACAGGTATACATGAAATCAAATTTCACGATCCTTCAGGTAAATAGTTATGATATTGCCGGAGGAGCGGAAGTCATTGCAACAAATCTCTTTTATGGCTATCTCAAAAGAGGATATCGCTCATATCTGCTGGTGGGTATGAAAAAGGGATCCGACCCTTTAATCCAGGAAATTGAGATGGGTCATTCGCCAAATCCCTGGGAGAGATACTGGATGACAAAACAGGGAAAATATAAACGCACCAAAGACATGTCTAAAATTTCCTGGTGGAAATATTATTTTACAAAATTTTTTGCACATCCGACAGATGCATTAAATCTGCTATCTGGGATACCGGATTTTAATTTTCCTGCCACCCGGGATATCACGGGACTTGTACCGGAACCTCCTGATATCCTGCATCTTCACACGTTGCACGGCGATTATTTCGATCTCCGTGAACTCCCCCGTATCAGTCATGAAATACCTGTAGTCATGACAATCCATGACACCTGGATTACCGGGCAGTTCTATAAAAATTCACCAGTCCCGTTTCCTGACAGCCATATAAAGAAAGTTTACCTGAAAAACTACCGGCAGAATGCAAAAATCCTTGGGGGGTGTCAGCTCCACATCATCACTCCTTCGAAATGGATGATGGATCTGGCCGGTACATCATTATTAAAACCGGCAATACGGAATCATGAGGTGATACCCAACGGAATCGATTTGTCAGTTTTTCACCCTTACGATAAAACCAAAGCACGTGAAGAGCTGGGCATTTCAGATACCTCTAAAATTCTCGTCTTCTCGGCAAATGCCATTCGTCAGAATGTGAGCAAGGATTATGATACCCTGCACAATGCCCTCCGCATAGTTGCAGACAGGCAGCCGGATACTAACATTGTTTTTTATGCAATTGGTGAATCGTCATCACCGGAAAGGATGGGGAATGCAGAGATCAGGTTTGTACCTTTTTTCTCAAATCCTCAAACTATGGCGAAGTATTACCAGGCTGCAGACATCTATATCCACGCAGCCCGGGTGGATAATTTCCCGACAACGATTCTTGAATCGCTTGCGTGCGGGACCCCGGTAGTAGCAACTGCTGTCGGCGGTATTCCTGAGCAGGTTACCGACGGTTTCAATGGTTTCCTGACAAAACCTGCCGATCCTCTGGACATGGCGGATAAAATTGAATTATTATTGGATAATGATACATTACGAGAGAGAATGGCACAAAATGCAGTCAAAGATGCCCGGGCCAGGTTTGACATGAATGTACAGATAGAGCGGTACCTGACTTTTTATCAGAAGATCCTGGTGGATACAGGCTGAAAAGATCCAGTACTTCTCTCAATTATCCCACCCCTTATGGGATAAAACCTCCCTGCCCTCCGACATACGGTCTCGCCCTTCAATCCGGGGCCGAAACGGGCTTATTTTCCCCTCAGGGTCCGGTGGTGAACACAAAAATGGAACCCTTTTGTCCACCACGGAAATTATCCCCGCGATTTGTGGCGAAAATCCAAAACCGGTCAAATTGCGGGGCGTTATACTTCCCCTTTAGCGGTGTTCTGTAAGGGGTGTTTTTTTGGCCGGACTTTGTATCGCCCGGGACCCGATCGGGCCCCCGGCGGCCATTATAGGCCCGGATCCGGATCAGGACTGTGCAGGAAAATGTGGAGTCATTGCTCCAATCTGAAATGAGGGAAGTACTGAGATCCCATAAAAGAGAATGATTTGCATTCATAAACCGGTGATTAGTGGGATATTTGGTATTTATTGACAAGAGCTCGCAGTTTTTCTGCAAATTTTTTCTGGTCAAATTCCTGTGCACGGGCAATGCATGCATCATGATAGCGTTCAGGATTTTTGGACAGAAACCGTACGGCGTCGATAATACTCTTTTCATCCGACTGTACAAGAATGCCGGTTTCCGGGGTAACGGTCTCCCGGAATCCCCCTTCATTCACTGCAATTACCGGTTTTCCGCATGCCATCGCTTCAAGCGGCGTAATGCCAAAATCCTCATCGATCGCCGTGCACAAGAGACCTTTGCACCGCCCGTACAGATCGAGGAGTTTTTCCTGGGGGACCTCGCCAAGCCAGGTGACATTTTCCGGAAGGTTTCTCATCAGGCCCGTTACATAGGCTGATGAATGATCACCTTGTGCATGTCCCCCGGCAATCACGAGACGGCTTTCAGGGAGTTTCCTGAAGGTTTCAATTTGCAGTTCGATGCGTTTTTCAGGATAAATCCTGTTGACCGATAACCAGAAATCCCCATATTCCCTGCAGGAAAACGTGGACACATTCACCGGGGGATACAGTATCTCGGCATCCCTCTGGTAATACGTCATGATCCTTTTTTGCGTATTCGCGGAGTTTGTGGCAATCCAATCTATCCTGTGTACTGAGTTCCTGTCCATATACCGGTGACCCGCCACCCATGCACGGAATAATTGCCTCTGTATGAACGGCAGTCTCTGTAAAAATGTACTATACAGGTCGTAAAACGGCCGGACCGGGGTATGGCAGTACCACATGTTCGGGTGGTGGTTACGGGAGGCATAGTGAGCCCAGTTCCCGCTGAAAATAAAAAAATCGTAATCCTTTGAAAAATCGGAGAAATAAAACCGAAGGGTTGCCGATATCTGTTTCAGCGGGGGTTTTTTCAGGGAAGTGCCAATACTTATCACCCTGACCCCGGAGTCCATCCTGGAAATAGTTTCGGTATCTGTCGTAATAATGTCGGCATCAAGTGCCTTTGCCATGGCTATAACGACTTTCTCCCCTCCGCCAATCGCACCGAAATAATCATGGAATATTGCGATTTTCATTAGGTCATCATCAGTTTCTCTTACTGGTCGTTGCTTATACCGTAGTTGATTGCAGGTGCATTAAAAATATTGGAGAGCGAATCTCAAGATCTCCTCCGTATCGGGTACTCCCGTAAAATTCCCACCGACTCGAATCTTCCTACCTTACAACAAAATTACCAATATTTATTGTCTCACAAAAAGATCCATTAAAGACAACCAATGAATTCTCCCCATGGAACGGAATACCCGGTCGAAGTCTCGGTAATCCTCCCTGCTCTCGATGAAGAGCAGACGATCGGCGAATGCATCCGTAAGATCCAGTCCGTGTTCCGCGACAATGCCATCAGCGGCGAGATCATTCTCGCGGATTCCTCCACAGACAGGACACCGGAGATCGCACGATCCCTCGGAGCCCGGGTGATACGGCCGGAAAAAGGCGGGTACGGCAATGCCTACCTCGCCGCGTTTAGAGAAGCGCAGGGGCGGTTCATTGTCATAGGCGATGCGGATAACACCTATGACTTCCGCGATATACCCCGACTCATAGCCCCGCTCGCGGCCGGTGCGGATTTTGTCATCGGTTCCCGGTTTAAGGGGACGATCCACCCGGGATCGATGACCGCCCTCCACCGGTACATCGGCAATCCCGTCCTCACCTGGATGATCAACGCAATCTTCCACACGGATTTTTCCGATGCCCACAGCGGCTTTCGCGCAATCACGCGGGATGCACTCGACCGGCTCCCATTGGAAACCGGGGGCATGGAATTTGCCTCCGAGATGCTGGTGATGGCTTCAA
>Ga0326728_10012667_pt1 | contig 18636 bp, 13 predicted proteins | sample MB3enrmetagenome_FD_207602 | JGI IMG/M metagenome (GOLD analysis project Ga0326728, IMG submission 207602) | Lab enriched peat soil microbial communities from McLean, Ithaca, NY, United States - MB31MN | ecosystem: Environmental > Terrestrial > Soil > Wetlands > Peat | place: USA: New York... | reverse complement strand
CGTTCCTGCCGTCCGGCGAAACCTAAAACCGCGCTCGTCCCGCGCCCCAAACGAAGCAAAAAGGCAGAGGCTTAGATGTTATTTTCGGAAGAACCCAATTGTGGCCTCGAACCCGAAGAAAATCCAACCAGTTATACCCAAGCTGAGGCGAACCCATTTCCCCCCGAAAGTGCCCCATCCGCCCCCGTTACATCCGCCAACTTCGCAGCCGCCCCCGGGCCGGAACCCGACCCCGGTCCCTCGGCCGGCGTTCCGCAGCCATGCCCGCTTCCAAGCCAAAACCCGCCCTCGCCACGCCCGGCGCCCGCGCGAAACGTGGCGCACGCCCCCGTGCGCGCCGCATCCCAATTCATCGGGATGCCCGGCCACCGTAGACAATTCGCCGCTCGCCGCGACGCCCCACAATCCGCACCCCGTCTCGACCACTCTCCGCTCCGCCGCGTTCCAACCCACCGCCGGCGAGCTCCCCGGAAACGCGCCGCGCCCTTCGCTCTTGTGCCGCGCTCCCGTTCACCCGCGCACATCCGTGGCCATTCATCCCGTCGTGCTATTTTGGACTCAATGCCTCCAGAGAACCCCTTTCAGGATCCCTTGCGCTTCGAACGCCAGGTGCCCGAGTGCGTGGTGGTCATCTTCGGCGCCAATGGCGACCTCACCAAGCGCAAACTCCTGCCGGCGCTCTATCGCCTGGCTTACGACCGCCGGCTGTCGGCGGGCTTCGCCGTGGTGGGCATCTCGCGCACGCCGCTCTCCGACGATCAGTTCCGCGAGAAGATGCTAGAGGCCGTCAAGCAGTTCTCCGAAGACACCACCTTCGACGCCGCCGTCTGGAAGACCTTCGCCGAGGGCCTGTTCTACGTCGCCGGCGACATCAACGATGCCGCCCTCTACCAGCGCCTGGCCGCGCGCCTGGCCGAAATCGAGAGCGCCCGCCAGACCGGCGGCAGCGTCATGTTCTATCTCTCCACCCAGCCCAGCCAGTACGCCTCCGCGGCGCTGGGCCTGGGTGCGGCCGGGCTCGGCAAGGGCAAAGGCTGGCGGCGCCTGGTGGTCGAAAAACCGTTCGGTCACGACCTGGCCAGCGCGCGCGAGCTGAGCGCCCGCCTGCACCAGGTCTTCGACGAATCCGACGTCTACCGCATCGATCATTACCTGGGTAAGGAGACCGTCCAGAACATCCTGGCCTTCCGCTTCGGCAACGGCATTTTCGAGCCGCTGTGGAACCGGCGCTATGTGAACCACGTGCAGATCACCGGGGCGGAATCCATCGGCGTGGAAGGCCGCGGCGCTTACTATCAGGAAGCCGGCGCGCTGGCCGACATGATCCAGAACCACATGCTGCAGGTGATGGCCACCATCGCCATGGAACCGAGCGCCAGCTTCCGCGCCACCTCGGTGCGCGACGAGCGCTCCAAGCTGCTGCGCTCCATCCGCCCCATGACGCCCGCCGAAATCCGCCGCAATTCCGCGCCGGGACAGTACGGCCCCGCCAGCATCGGCGGACAGGACGTGCCGGGTTTTCTCCAGGAGCCCGGCGTCAGCCCCGCTTCGCAGACCGACACCTACGCCGCCGTGACCTTCTTCGTCGAGAACTGGCGATGGGCCGGCGTGCCGTTCTACGTGCGCAGCGGAAAGCGCCTGCCCAAGCGGGTCACCGAGATCGCCATCCAGTTCAATCCCGCGCCGCTCGCCATCTTCGGCGAGGGCGATGGCGACCGTTCGCCCAACCTCCTCATCGTGCGCATCCAGCCGGAGGAGGGCATCTCGCTGAAGTTTCTCTCCAAGCGGCCCGGGTCGGGAATGAACCTGCGGCCCGTCTCCATGGATTTCAACTACGGCTCCAGCTTCGGCGAGCGCTCGCCCTCGGCGTATGAGACCCTGCTGCTCGACGCTATGATCGGTGACGCCACGCTCTACACTCGGCAGGACATGGTGGAGGCGAGTTGGAGCGTGGTCGAGCCTATCCAGAATGTTTGGCGCGAAACCAAGTTCGATTTTCCCAACTACGACGCGGGAACCTGGGGACCGGCGGCCGCCGACGAAATGCTGGCGCAGCGCGGCCATGTCTGGAGGAAACCATGACGTCCACCGTCAATCCCGAGCGGGTCTTGAAGGATCTGGCCGAGCTGTGGGTTTCGCTCGGCGAACCAGGCCACGCGCAAGGCGGCGATCCCCAGGCGGGGGTGCTGCGCGCCTGCACCATGACGTTGGTGGTTGCGGAAGAGGACGACCGCGATTGGTCCAGCCTGGGCGAGACCATCGCGGCCCTGATGCCCGAGCACCCCGCGCGCGCCATCCTGATCCGCTTGACCGGCGCCGGAGATCGCGCCTTGAGTGATCGCGTCTATTCGCAATGCTGGATGCCCTTCGGTCAGCGGCGCCAGATCTGCTGCGAACAGGTGGAGATCGCGGTTTCCGACGCGGCGCTGCCCGATCTGCCCTCGGTGGTGCGCCCGCTGGCCGTTCCCGATCTGCCGCTCATCCTGTGGTGCCGCAGTCCGCGCCTGCTGGCCATGCCGGAGTTCGACGCCATCGCGGCCATGGCCCGCAAAGCGATTATCGACAGCGAAGGGCTGGCGCTCGGCGACGTCGCGCGACTCGCCGCCCGCGGTACGCTGGTAGGAGACCTCGCCTGGACCCGCATCACGCGCTGGCGCGAGACCCTGTCGCAGGTCTTCGAGAACCAACAGAACCTGGCGCAAATTCAGACCCTCACGGAGCTCTCGGTGGCCTACGCCGCCCATTTTGGTAACTCCGCCGCGTACATGGCCGCCTGGATTTCGAATGCGCTTCCCAGCCTGAAAGTCTCGATCGTGCCCGACCCTGGGTGCGATTCGCTGCGCGTCGCGCTCGCTGGCGACAGTTTGCGGGTGGAGTTGGAGCGCCAGCGGGACCGGCTCGTGGTGAAGGTCAACGGCCTTTCCGGCTGCGGCAATCTGCCCCTGCTCAACGACTATTCGCAGATGCGGGAAGAGCTGGGGATCGTACGCCGCGACCCGGTTTTCGACCATGCACTGGCGCGCGGCGTCCAGCTTGCGTATCCTAGCGTTAAATGAGCGTACGTTGGCATACCTACCCCGATGCGGCGGCGGCGGCCGAAGCCTGCGCGCATCATATGGTCGCACTTCTGGAAGAAGTCCTTTCTGGCAACCAATTCGCCACCCTGGCGGTCTCCGGCGGTTCCACCCCCAGGCTGATGTTTCACCATCTGGCCGAATCGCGCTTTGAATGGAACCGCATTCACCTGTTTTGGGTGGATGAGCGTTCGGTGTCTCCCACCGATCCCGCCAGTAACTACAAGCTGGCCTATGAAACCCTGATCGCGCCCGCGCACATTCCGCAACGGCAGGTGCACCGCATCTGCGGCGAGCTGCCGCCCAAGATCGCCGCGCATCGTTACGTCGACGAGATCCGCGAATTCTTCGGACTGGAATCCGGCGAGTTCCCGCACTTCGACGTAATCCACCGCGGCATGGGGCCGGACGCGCATTCCGCCAGCCTGTTTCCGGGCGATCCGCTGATCGAAGATCGCGAAAACATCGCCGCCGCCACTTTCGTCCGGATGTTCAACCAGTGGCGCGTGACCTTGCTGCCGGGAACGCTGCTGGCGGCCAGTCACACCGTCTTTCTGGTAGCCGGCGCCGACAAGAAGGACGCCGTCCGCGCGGTATTTCAAGAGGAGTACGACCCCCGGAAGTACCCGGCGCAGGTCGCCTCCCATCACGGCCGCGGCGTAACCTGGTTCCTCGACCAGGCCGCCGCCGAGTTAGTGGAGTAACCGCGCCCAATTCGGTGACAGGCTACATAACTCCCCAATTCATCGGAGGCAAAACCGCCCGCAACCGCTCCCTCGGAAGCTGTGAAAACATCCCGGGACGCAGGCGGGTCGCCCAATGCGACTTAAATGAGTCATTGGGATTCCTTTCGAGCTGGGAAACTGTGGCGGCGATGCCAAGCAGCGCGGGGGAACGATCTGCGTTTTTTCCGGCTGGGGTGTCGGGCGGCCGGATCATTCGCGATCTCAACCAGGAAAACCAGGGCAACTTCCGAATGGCGTCATCCGTCCGGAACGGTGGCCGCGAGGATCGTGAACTGTCAGCCACGCGAGGACGACGCAAAGGAGTAACTCAAATCCGTGCATTGCAGGCTGTCAGTTTTCCGTGGGCCTCTTCTCGGCGTGATCGACGATCAGTTGCTCGACCGGCGCCTTCCGACTCACCAGTTCGAGGCCGAGGCGCTTTAGGGATTCCAGCTTCCGTCCGCCTCCGGGATCCGAGGCGGCTTCCGCGGGACGGGGCTCCTGGGCGTTTGCATCGGGAATACCTGCGTCCGTGGTGCTGACTATTCCGAATGCGGCCATGGGGAGATCGAGGGCGACGTCATACTCCCCCTTCAGCCCTGTCATGTCCACCACCTCGTGCCCGTTGCCGAGAGTAGTCCTCCCTAGCAAATCGGCGAAATAGGGCATCGTTAGCCTGCTGTACTCTATATGGACTGACGAATTGGCGGAGTCCAGCATGAAACGAACGCTGCTTGTCCCGAAGGTCCCGCTAAAGCTGCTGTCCTTCTTTTTGGGGGCGGCCTGACCCGCTAATCCTGGCGGCTCCCCCTTGGAGTCGCTGGCGTTCGGTGGCGCTTCGGGGGGTGATTCTTTTAACTTGGAGCCGCCCAAGTCCACCACCAGCGCCATGACGGCCTGCTCCTTACGTTCGCGGTGCACGGCTAACTTGAAACGCTCCGCCAGCAGTGATTGCAGCATGAGATGCGTATCTTCCTTTCGCGATCCCGCCGGTATCTTGCAGACTACGTCGAAGCGTTCGGTGACCAGCCAATCCGGACCCACCACCTGCCACGACCTTACCTGGTAGGCGTCGGCGATGAGCGCCCTGAGCGTCATATAGATATACTCCGCCCTGTCCCCGTAGATCCGGATGCCAACTCTGGCTTGCCCGGAAACAAACCCGATGTGGTCGACCGCCGTGGGTTTGACGGAAGCAACCTCGAATTCCAGCTTGCGGGCAGGCTGCCCGAATCCCGAGGACGGGGCTGTCGTCTGCGCCTCGGCTTTGAAAACGCCCGATAGGAACGGACCGGCCACAGCCGCGGCCAAAAGCATCGTCAACAGCAGTTTCTTCCAGAAACACAACTGGCTCATGAAGCGACCCTCCATAATTCCCTCGATTCGCTTCCTAAGGTCGGCGCCGGTCACGCCCGCCGCGCACGTAAGTGGCGACGCAACGTAAAACTCGCAGACCTTGAGAATGCCTTCGGTGTAGGCCTGCGGATCGCCGCTTAGTAGGACAGCTTGTTCGTCGCAAGCGCGCTCGCGCTCCTCCACCAGGCGCGCCCCCAGACACCACACCAGCGGATGAAACCAGAAAACGGCTTCGGCCACCATGTGAACCACCGCCGCTAGATTGTCGCGGCGCCGCGCGTGGCACAACTCGTGCGCCAGGACCGCATCCAGTTCCGTCTCTGAAAGGCGGTCCGCGATTCCCGCGGGCAGCCACAACACCGGCCTGAAGATGCCGAAGATGCCCGGCTCCAGTTTGGCGGCGGAGGATACCAGTTCAACATCCGGCAGGTTCAGACGCCACTTCGACCGGAGACGGCGCAAGGCATCCGCTTCGCGTCCTTCCCGCAACACCAGGGACGCGTGCACAACGGTCCTAATGCGGCGCCATCGACTCCACCAAAGCAGGAGAACGGCTGCAACCCCGGCCAGCCAAACCGCCAAAAGCGCAAACGGCAAGAGGAACTTGATGGAAGCGCCCAGCCAAACCCAGTGGCGCACCCGGGCGTCGGTGGCCTTCAATGCCAGCGCCAGGGGGAAGGCCGCCGCCGCAAAGGCCGTGGACTGCCACAGGTGGTTGCCCGCCTGCCGGGCCAGCCACGCCAAGAACTCGGATCCCAGGGTCACGGCGCTATCCTTTCTTCGCCAGTTTGCGAAGCGCCTTGCGCGCCTCTCCGATGTCATCCATGGTGAGCTTGCCGGATTCCACGAGGTGAGCCATCACGGGCTGGGTCCGGCCGCCAAACAAGCTCAGCAGATCGTCGATCAAGCGCCCTTGCGCGGCGTCGCGGGTAATCGCCGCTTCGAATATGTGCGCGTTGGAGATCTTCTTGACGCGGCGCACCGCCTCCTTGCCTTCCATACGGTAGACCGTGGTCTGCACGGTCGTGTAGACCGGCCTCTCCCGCTCGGAGAATGCCTCCTGAATCTCGCGGATGGAACATGCGCCCTGGTTCCAGAGCGCATTCATGATTTGGAGCTCCAATTTGGTCAACTTGGGCGGCGGCACTGGCTACTACTCTCGTTTGTAATCCTACTACTGAACTATGGATCGTACGAGAGCTTTTTCGGCGGTGTCTGCCCCAGCGCGCTATGGAAGCGGCGGCGACCTGCGGAGATCCCCCACTTTTCGAGAAAGCTGGCGGTGGCTTCGATAAAGCAGGAGGGGAGAGATTGACCCCGGGAAGGCAAACCGCTTGGTTTGGAAGGCAAACTGGCTACGAAGAAGGCGAGGGCTCCGCTATCTGGCGCCGCCTTCGCGGCCGGCATTAGCGGGAGGAACGGATGCGATTCGGGGAGCTTGAGTTTCCCATATGCGCCACGTTGGGAACAGTTTGGCGTCGCCAGGGCGGATGTGCGGGAGCCTTCGGCGGTATTCGGACATGGGAGATAGCGGGGCAGGCGAATCACCTGCCCCGCTAGGACAAACACAAACACAGACTCCACTTACGACTTCAGGTACCGACAACAACTTCAACTACATCAGACTCGGTTCTACCGGAATAAGTGGAAGCAGGGCGGATAAGTTCTCAATTCAGTTTTTGGAGCCACGCCACCCAGGGTTGGCCGGGCTGCGGGGGCGCCAGTTGCACCACCACGCCGCCGCGCGCGGACTGCGTTCCAGGCTGCGGGCCGGTGGCGCCGATCCACGTCAGGGAATACGTGTTGCGGTCGGCGGAAAGATCCAGCTCGACCGCGGCGCCGGCCATGGAGTAGACCAGGTACGCCTGTCCCGGGGCGGCCATCGACCAAGCCGTGTCGAGGTGGGCGCGCAACAACGGGGCCGGTTTGGTGCGGGCGCGCAAAACGCCGGGGACGACCTTTTCCAAGGCGGCGGTGAGCTGCGGATATTCGTCGTTCTGGCCGACCACCACCAGCGCGGGAAACTGGTCGCGGTATTCGCGGAGAGCGCGGTATCGCATGGGCGGCGTGCTTTGGCGAAGGCGCCGGATGGCTTGCTGCGTCTCCGGTGCGTAGATGATGTTGGCCTCGTCGAGGTACTGCGGATCGCGGATCTGCCGGCGCACGGCGGCCAGGTCGGCCTCGGTCAGAATGGCGGGCTCCAGCTCGCGCGGCGCTTTGTTGACGCCCGCGGGAATCGCGAAGAGCGTGCCATCGGGGCGGTAGTTCCAGCCTTGGAATGCGATCGCGGCGATCATGGGGCGGTACGCCGGGTCGTTTAGCAGGGTGTCGATTTCGGTCTTGGGAATCTGTAGCGCGATGAAGACGCGCTTGCCGTTTTCCTTCTCCCATTGCGCGATGGTGTCCAGCCAGAAGCGCACAAAGGGCAGCGGCGCGGAATACTCCGGGTCCAGATCGTAGACCACGTTGGTATTGTTGCGGAGCGTGTTCAGGCACTTGCGGATGTAGAGCTGGTGTAACTGGCGCCGCACCGGGTCGGCGAGGTCGTAGAAAGTGTTGGCCGCGGGATTGCGTTCGGGCAGGCCGGTATCCTGGATCGCGTTCATGGGACGCCAGGGGAAGTCGGCGTAGTGCGCCTGGGTTTCCGCGAGGTTGTGCTGCAAATAGAAGAAGTGGTGCAGGATCAGGCCGCGGCGGTCGCAGATGTCGGCGAACTGTTTCACCCGCTCGAAGAACCAGGGGTTGAAGCGGGTGAGATCGTACTTGCTCAGGCCGTCCCAGGCTTTGCCCTGCCCGCTGCGGGCCCACGGCTGTTCCAGAAACGGCGCCCAGGCGTCCCCGGTGCGGCGCTCGGCGGAGCCGTCGAAATTGTGATTGACCCGGCGCCGGTCGTACCACAGACCGTAGTAATGATAGAACGCCGTGCCGGGGGCGAGCGACGCGGCGAAGGCCTCCAGATCGTCGGTGAGACCGGTACCGGTGCGGCCGGGGGTGAAGCGCGTGATGGCGCCGCCGACTCGCGCGGCCAGCGCGGGCACGGTCTGCCCCAGGTAGAACTGAAACCCGGCGCGCGCGGTCCAAGCGGGCTGGCCGCCGATGGTGAAGCGGCCATTCTCCACCCGCAGCGGTTTCCCGGTGGCGGCGGGTTTCGCGGCGGCTTCGCGCGCCAGGAACGCGCTGAATTGCTCGGCGGGAAGTTGCGGCACGCCAGTCGAGGAGACCGGAATGGGGAGCGATTCGACGACGGCCCTCCGCTCGGCCAGTTGTTGCCGATAGAGGCTGGCGGGCGCGGTGGGGTTGCCTCTGCCGAAATCGGTGTAAGGGTCGCCCGCAACTGTCTTCTCGTTGGACGGCATGGAGCCGCGGCAGCCGTACGACTGGTTGTAGGCTCCGGGCGGGTTCTGCACCTCGATGTCGGTAGCTTCGGAGTTCCACAGGATGGAGTTGGCGGCGGCCCATCCCGCGCCCTGGTCGTCGGTGCCGCGGTTGATGAGGCGCAGGGCGTTGCCGCGGATCTTCACGTTGTCATACAGCACGCCGGAGGCCCAACTTTCCAGCGGTCCGCTATAATTGCGCGATTCTTCGGAGGTGCAATCCAGGAACACGATGGGGCCGGCGGCGGCGAATCCGGTGGTGAAGTCCTGGCGGCCGCGCCGGCTGCGGCATCGTTCGAAGAGCGTCAACTGGCCGGCGGTATGGAACGCACGCCCGCGGTAGGCGGCGTCTTCGCCGATGGGGTCGAGTGCGTCGCAGTCCTCGATGGTGACCCACTTCGTGTCGGCCTGCGCCAGGACGGCGTAGGCCACGAAGTGCAGCGCGGTCACCTGGCGCACCCAGGCGTTCTCGACGTGGTCGAGGCTGATGGCGATCCAGGAATGGTCTTCGTCCTTGGGGCGGGCGCGGTCGTAGTCGGATACCAGGCGCAGGTTCTCGACGCCCGAGTGCTGGATGCGGCCGGGGAAGTCGTAGCGGTACACCAAGCCGCCTCCGTACTCGCGGTCCAGCGCGGTAGTGAGGGGCGCGTCGAAGCGGATGCGGTCGCCTTCGACTCCGGTGACCACGCGGTCCCAGGCGATGTCGCGCGAGCCGGGCAGCCAGTGCAGCCGCTCGGGCGCGCGCCAGCCCTGGAACTGGTCCATGCGGAGCAGCGAGATCCAGGCCGCGGTGGAGGGGCGGACAACCATGATGTGGTCACCCGCGTGGAAACCGGAGGCGTCGGCCACGGTGACGGAGGTAGCGCCGGCGGGCACGTAGTCGCCGGTGACGGTGCGGCGGGAGGCCGCGATTTCGGTGCGCTGGCCTTGGCCGGCGATTTCGATGAGGGTGCGCCGCGAGACTCCGGTGGCATGGAGAACCGTGCCGTTCCCGCCGCTGCCGCTGCCGCGCAGGACCACGCCGCTGGCCGCGATGCGCAGGCCGGTGTCGATGGCGAAAACGCCCGGTCCGAGCAGCACCGCGCCGCGGAAGCCATGGGCGTCCGCGCGCATGGCCGAGACCAGGTCGATCAATGCCTGAATCCGTTCGCGATCGTGGCCGGCGCCCGAGGGGACAAAGATCCTAGCGGGGACGATTGGGAGAGATACGCCGCCGCCGTATCCGGCGGAGGAAAAGTCGAGGACCTGGTTGCCGCGCGCGTCGGGTGTGTAAACCAGATGTCCGTCGGCAGTGAGTCGGACCGAGGGCTGGGCGAAAGCAGTGAGGGCGCCTGCGACGAGGCTGAGGAGGGTAGAGGGTCTCATGAATAGGGGGCAGGCAGACCATCCGCCTGCCCCAAGTTTAGTCTAGAACGTCGGCCGCGCGGATCTGCAGCTTTACGTGCTCCCCGATCTTGAAGGTCTCGGTCAGGGTGACGTAGTACGATCCGCCGTCCGCTTAAGCAAAGATTCATGAAACATCGGAATAAGAATGCAACGTATTTAATGGATTCTGGGAGAATTCTCCGTCTCTCCGCTTTTTGGAATCCAGATTTTCATGAAATCGGGGAGTATGTGTGATATTCTCACTCCGTGCGGCGGAGTCAAGATAAAAGGCATGTGACCATCGTGGATGTCGCCACCCAGGCGGGGGTATCGCTAGGCACGGCATCGAGGGTCTTGAACAACCGGAGGGACGTCGACCGGGAACTGCGGCGGCGCGTGATGGACGCGGTCCGCGAGCTGGGGTATGTGCGCGGCGAACACGGGCGGCGGGCGGCGCGCGAAACCTGCCCGATCATCACTTTCGTGCTCGGCAATCGCGAGTTTCTGCACCCCATGCACGCGCGCATGCTGCAGGGTGCCGAGCAGTACTGCGAGGAGCTAGGCTACTTCCTGGTCTTCAAGCGTCTGGAGTATACCGCCGCCACGCCGGTGGCGGAGTTGGGGCTGCCCGCGCTCTTGCGCGAACATGGCATCGCGGATTGCCTGATTCTGGCCGGCACCAATTACCCCAACCTGATTGAAGCCACCGCGGCCGCCGGAGTTCCCTACGTTCTGTATCGCAATAACCTGGTGGGAGACGCGCCCGAGGAGGGCCCCGACCAGGCGCGCTCGGACGACCGGATCGGGGCTATGGAGGCCATGCGCTACCTTGTGCGGCTGGGACACCGGCGCATCTGTTTTATCGGGGACGTCTCGCAGCCCTGGTTTGCCAGCCGGTACGAGGCGTATTGCGCGGTGGCAGCGGAAGCGTCGCTGGAGCCCATGGCGCAGACCGTGGGACTGGCGGAGGACAGCTTCCGCAACGGGTTCGCGTCGGCGGAAGCGATCCTCCAGCAGGGCATCCGGCCGACGGCCATCTTCGCCGCGTCGGACCACGTGGCGTTGGGCGTGCTGGAACAGTTGCGGCGCAGCAAGGTGCGGGTGCCGGAGGATTGCTCGGTGGTGGGATTCGACGACCTGCCGGACGCCAGCGTGACGAATCCGCCACTGACCACGGTCCACAATCCGTTTCTCGAGCTGGGGCGGCAACTGGCGCGGCTGGCCATCGAGAAAGCCAAGGCCCCGTGCCAGTCGCAGCCGGAAGTGGTATTGCCCACGGAGCTGGTGTTGCGCGGGACCACGTGGCCGTGCCTGGAAGAAGCCTTCAGCCTTCAGCCATCAGCCATCGGCTAGCCCGGAAATCTCACAGGGAGGCGCCGGCTTGCGATTCTCCCGCCACCGGGTGAGCGAACCTCGCTACGTATCGCGGCCCGGAACCTCGCCGGTTAGCGGTACCCTGTGATTTGTGCCGCTTTCCACCAAAACCATCCGGACCTATCTTTTGCTGCTCCTCTTTCTTGGGCTGCGAGCCTTCGGCAACTTATCGCTGGCATGGGGCACGAAGCACCTGCCGGAGAGACTGGCGGCCGACCCGCTGGTATATCTCCGCTCCATGCTGGATCCCGGGATCGCCCTCGGCATTGGGATGCTGATCGTGGCTTTGCTGGTGCGCCTGGCGCTCTTGAGCGTGGCCGATCTCAGTTTCGTTCTGCCCATGACGGCCACCGGATACGTGCTGGCGGCGCTGCTGGGAAGGTTCTTTCTGCAGGAAGCCGTCAGCCCTGGGCGATGGCTCGCCGTCGCCTTGATTTTCGGCGGCGCGGCGCTGGTGAGTTCCACGCCGCAGAGCACCACCGGCCAGAGGGAAGGCGCGAAATGATCTGGATTCTGCTGACCATCACGGTGGTGGCTACGGCGGCGAGCGACCTGCTGCAAAGCTACGAAATGAAGCGTGCGGGCGCGCAATCGGTGGGCGCGCGCGGGATGGGCCGGCTGCTGCGGAGCATCGTGGAACGCCGCTATCTGCTGCTCTCGATCGTGTGCCTGGCGTTCTCGTTTTTCGCGTTCATGGCCCTGCTGCAAGTGGCGCCGCTGAGCTTTGCCGTGCCCGCGTCGGCGGCCAGTTTCATTCTGGAAACCGCGCTGGCGAAGATCTTACTGAAGGAACGGATCGGCGCGCGCCGGGCCGGCGGTAGCCTATTGGTCCTGTGCGGCGTGGTGCTGTTGGGACGATAAGAACCTCACTCCTCCCCGAAGGCCGAATTCACGGGCGCCAGCGTGCCGCGGCGAATGCGATAATCGTTGCCGCGCCAGCGGATGCTGCGCCGCGCGAAACTGCCCGCCCAAACCAGGAACGCCACTGCGTCCCAGAGTGGGATGAGACCCATTCTTCGCCAATAGGAGCGCTGCTTCAGGCCCCACATGGCGATCGTCGCGGTGATCGCGCAGCGCACGGCGAAGTAGGCTCCCAGGTAGCCCGCCGCGGTGGCCAGCGACGGGTGAACCGCCACGGCGGCCAGCGACCAGGGCAGCCCGTGCGTGAACAATAAGCCGAAATGGCCCCAGGGCCGCATGGAGCGCATCACCACCATCCATCGCAGCCGCTTCTGAAACAACTCGCGCAGGGAGTGGTAGTCGGCCACCGTCTCCACCGGATACCGCGACAGTTCCACCTCATAGCCCTGATCCGCGATCAGCCGGCCAACCAGCAGATCGTCCGCCGGGCGGTTCTCGATGGATGGATAGCCGCCGAAGGCCGCCAACCTCTCGCGGGTGGTCGAGATTGTCGGTCCCAGCGCGAATTTGACGCCATCCAGTTGCCACGCCACCACGATGCCGGCGTAAAAGTCGGACATCATGCCGACCGATTGCAGGCGATCCACGAAGCTCCGCTCGTCAATCGAAAGATAGAAACAGGTGACGGCGCCGATTTTCGGATCGGCCAACGGCCCCACCACGTTCCTCAAATAGTCCGGCCGCACGCGCACGTCGCTATCGCTGATTACCACGTGCTCGTGCTTCGCCTCGCTCACCAGGCGCGCCAGCTTCGCGACTTTGTCGTTGGACGCGTCGCGGCCCGAACCGAACAGCACGCGGATGGGCCGCTCCGGGAACTCGCGCCTCAGCCGATCGATCAGCGGGAGTGCCAAGTCTTCGGCGCCGTCCACGCAAAAGAGCAGCTCATAATCCGGATAGTCCTGCCGGCAGAAGCTGGCGAAATTCTCATAGGCTTCCGGATCGAGGCCGCGGATCGGTTTCAGGTTGCTGACCGGCGGGGTGAACCCGGCGGCGCATTTGCGTAGCGGACGCCGGAAAAACCGCCAGCAGCTAAACAGGGCTATCCCGTAATAAATGAAAGGGATAGCCGCCAATCCCAAAAACACTTTGGTGCCGATTTCGAGCGACATGGCGTTTCTCCAAGCGAACTGCCGCGCACGGGCAATCCCTTTATAGACGCTCCATCTGCGTCCCAGGGTACACCCTGCCAATAGCCCTTATTGACTAGGCTGCCCTTAAGAAACCTTCTGGTACAGTGGATTGTACTCGCGCCCGTCCATCGATTGCGTGCCGCGCCATTTCGCGAGGAAAGTGCTCGGCGGCTCGCCGTAATCCCGCGACGGCGGGGGTGCTCTGGGGTGTCTGACCTTGTGTGGAATCGCTGGCTTTACGCATGTTAGCTTTCGCCCCGGTCCCGAACGGATTCGGGAGGCGGCGGCTTCCATTCGGCACCGCGGGCCGGACCAGCAAGGTATTTTTGAATCCAATGGCATCTCGCTTGCCGCCAGGCGCCTGAAGATCATCGATCTGGAATCCGGCGACCAGCCCATCTTTTCCGCGGACGGCGACACCGCGATCGTCTTCAACGGCGAGATTTACAACCACGCGGAATTGCGGCGCGAGCTGGAACGGCGCGGCCACCGCTTTCGCTCCCATAGCGACACCGAGGTGGTGTTGGCCGCATTTCTGGAATGGGACCTGGAGTGTTTCGCGCGCCTGCGCGGCATGTTCGCCATGGCGCTGTGGTCGGAATCGCGCGGCCGCCTGGTTCTGGCGCGCGACCGGATGGGCATCAAGCCGCTGTACGTGGCGCGGCGCGGCCGCGACCTCTACTTCGCATCCGAGATCAAGGCCATCTTCGTGCATCCCGAGGTGGAGCGGAATTTGGACCCGGCCGCGCTGGATTGCTACCTCTCGATGAACTACGTGCCGGCTCCCTACACCATGGTGCAGGGCATCGAGAAACTGCGTCCGGGCTGTTGGCTGGAGTGGCAGGGTGGCCAGGTGCGGTCGGAGCCCTTTTGGAAGCTGCCGTGCTACACGGATCCAAATTGGAGCATCGAATCGGCCAAGAACACGCTGGATTCGCTGCTCAAGCAGTCCATTCGCGAACACTTGCTGTCCGACGTGCCGCTCGGAATCTGGCTTTCGGGCGGCTTGGATTCCTCCACCTTGCTGCACTACGCCACGGCTGCATCGAGTTCGCGGCTGAAGACGTTTTCGATTTCCTTCGCCGGCCGGAAGTGCGACGAATCGGCGCACATCCGGCACATGGCGGAGCGGTACGAAACCGAGCACGAAGAGTTCGACGTCAATCCCGAGAGCGGGCTGGCCGATGCCATCGAGCAGTTCGCCTACTATTTCGACGAGCCCAATGCGGATGGAGGCGCGCTTCCGGTGTGGTTCCTTTCGCGGCTCACCCGCGCCAGCGTGACGGTCGCGCTCAGCGGCGAAGGGGCCGACGAGTTGTTTGGCGGATACCTGACCTATCGCGCCGACCAGCTTGCGCGGCGCCTGCGCCGGCTGCCCGCCTGGCTTCTGCGGGCAAGTCGCGGCGCGGCGCGGCTCTGGCCGGTTTCCGACGAGAAGCTCGGTTTCGAGTACATGCTCAAACGCTTCGCGGAGGGCTGCCTGATGCCCGCCGGACAAGCGCACGTCTATTGGAACGGCGCCTTCTCCGCCGAGGAAAAAGCCGCGCTGGTGAGCCAGCCGCTGCCCGCGGCGCTGGCCGGAATGCTGCGCGGCCTGTCCCCGGAGGGCGACGACTTGGAGACCTACCTGCGGTTCGACCAGCGCTGGTATCTTCCCGACGATATCCTGGCCAAAGTGGACCGCATGAGCATGGCGCACTCCATCGAAGTCCGGCCGCCCTTCCTGGATCACCGCATCGTGGAATTCGCCGCTTCCCTGCCGGAACATCTAAAGGTCCGCGGCAAGCGGCAGAAGATCGTGCTGCGGGAGCTCATGCGGCGAAAACTGCCCGCATCCACCTTGCGCCGCAAGAAGGAGGGGTTCGATTTTCCGGCCCACGAATGGCTGCGCGGCCCCTTGCGCGGCTTGCTGCTGGACACGGTTTCGGCCGGCCGCGGCCAAACCGGGCTGTTCCGGCGGGATGCCCTGGAAAATTGCGTCCGGCAACACCTGAACCGGCGCACCAACCTCGGATATCATCTTTGGGGGCTGATGCTGCTGTTATTGTGGATGAAGCGATGGAGAATCCAGACGGCGCAAACCTTCGACCCGGACCGGGAAATTCCGGCAAGCATTTTTACCTTTACCTAGGCGTCGTACTTTTTGCCGCGGCGATCTATCTGGGTTGCATCCTTTCTCCCCCTTCGCTGATGGACGATGTGGACGCCGTGCAGGCGCAGATCGCACGGAACATGCTGACGTCGGGCGATTGGGTCACGGCGCGCATCGATGGCGTCGCCTATCTCGAAAAATCGCCGCTGATCTATTGGTTGATCGCGATCTCTTACAAGCTTTTCGGCGCCTCCGACTGGGCGGCCCGCATTCCCATGGCGCTCTCCTCGATGGCGCTGGCGTGGCTGACGGCGGCTTTCGGCGTGTGGGCGTTTGGCCGCCGCGCCGGATTCTATGCGGGCCTATGCACATCCACGTGCATCGGACTGTTCCTGTTTACGCGCATCCTGATTCCCGACGTGATGCTGACGGCCACCATCACACTCGCCATGTGGGCTTTCCTGCGCGTTCTGGACCAACGGGAACCGCACCCGCGCTTCTGGGCGTTCGCGTTGGCGGCCAGCTTCGGAGTGGGCCTGCTGCTGAAAAGCGCGGTCGCGGTGCTGTTCCCCGCCGGCGGGGCGCTGCTCTATCTCATGCTCACGCGGCAGTTGCTTTCGCGCGAAGTTTGGAAACGGCTGCGTCCCTGGAGTGGGCTGTGCATCATGCTGCTGATCGCCGCGCCCTGGCACGTGTTGGCAAGCTGGCGCAACCCTCCGTATTTCGACCTGACGATGCGCAGCGTTCCCGGCGAATACCACGGCTTTCTGTGGTTCTACTTCATCAACGAGCAGGTTCTGCGATTTTTGAATCTTCGCTATCCGCGCGACTATAACACGGTTCCGAGACTGTACTTCTGGCTATTCCATCTCATCTGGCTGTTTCCCTGGAGCGTCTACTTTCCGGCGGTCGCCAGGCTGTCCTTCAAGCCGCTGGACCGCGCCGGGCGGACGCGTTTGCTGGCGCTCTGCTGGACCGGATTCCTGTTGGTCTTTTTCACCTTCTCCACCACTCAGGAGTATTACTCGATGCCGTGCTACCCCGCGCTGGCCTTGCTGCTCGGCTCGGCCATGGCGGCGGGCGGCGATTGGGTGCGGCGGGGCACGCGCGTCCTGGCGGCCATCGCCGGGTGCGCGGCCGTGGCCGCCGCGCTGATTCTGGCGGCGGTGCGCAACGTTCCCGCTCCGGGAGATATTTCGCGCGCTCTCTCGCAGCATCCCGCCGCCTATACGCTGTCGCTCGGCCACATGGAAGACCTGACGCTCGATTCCTTCGCTTACCTGAGAATTCCTCTGGCTATTGCCGCCGTGGCCTTCCTGGTCGGCGCGCTAGGGAGTCTGCGGGCCGTGGGGCAACGCGCCTTCCTGGCCGCCGCCTTGATGATGGTGCTGTTTTTCCACGCCGCGCGGCTGGCCATGGTGACGTTCGATCCCTATCTTTCGTCGCGCCCGTTGGCGGAAGCCTTCCTGCGATCGCCGCGCGGAGACCTGGTGGTGGACCATCACTATTACACGTTCTCCTCGATCTTCTTCTACACCAACCGCACCGCATGGCTGCTCAACGGCCGGTTCAACAACCTGGTGTATGGATCGTACGCCCCGGGCGCGCCGGACGTCTTTCTCGACGATGCGCGGTGGAAAAACCTGTGGCTCGGTCCGCGGCGGTATTACGTTATCGCCAAGATCCCGGAGCGGCCGCGATTCGAAAACCTGGTGGGGAAAAGCGCGCTCTTCGTGGTGGCGGAAAGCGGCGGCAAGATGCTGCTCACCAATCGGCCGCTGAACGAGTAGAGGCGCGACTTAATGCTTATGTGGGGCAGGTTTTCAATCGGCCTGCCGACCAGTTTGCAAAAGCCGCCCAGGCCGAGTACCACTCGGCCGCAGACTGCCAGTCTGCCCCACACAAACCCTAATCTCCCTGGTCGAAGCGGCCGTTGCCGCCCGCGGAAACGACGCTCACTGGAAGCGGCGCTTCACAAGGGAGGCATTCCGATGCCTGCGCCGTCGCCTTCGGCCGGCGTTCGTTGCGGGCATACCGCCAGTTCACCCTGGGCATGAAAAGGGAACGGTCGATGCGGTCCTGATACCGGATCGCGATATTCAGCAGCGAATCGAGCAGCGACTCGGAGAGCAGGTGAGCCGTCAGCCCGAGCTCCACGAGCTTGGAATGGCGGGCGTTGTAGTAGTGTTCTTCGGCTTCCACGCGCGGATCCGGCAAGTGGTCGATCTCGACGTGCAGGCCCAGGTTTCTGCCTGCCGCCTGCACCATGTGGGCCAGTTCCAGCACGGTAAACTGCTCCGTGAACTGGTTGAACACCCGGCATTCTCCCGGCCGCGCGGGATTCACGCAAGCCAGCTCCACACAGCGCACGGTGTCCCGAATGTCCAGGTACCCGCGGGTTTGTCCGCCCTTGCCGTACACCGTTAGCGGATGCCCCACGGCGGCCTGCGCGCAGAAACGGTTGAGCACCGTGCCGAAGATCTCATCGTAGTCGAAGCGGTTGACCAAGGCTTCATTCAGCGCCACCTCATCGGTCGTCGTTCCATACACCACGCCCTGGTTGAGGTCGGTGGCGCGCAAGCCCCAAATCTTGCACGCGAACATGATGTTGTGGCTGTCATGCACCTTGGAGAGGTGGTAGAAGGAGCCGGCCTGCTTGGGAAACGGCAGCACATCCTTGCGGCCGTTATGTTCGACGGTGATATAGCCTTCTTCGATATCGATATTGGGAGTGCCGTATTCTCCCATGGTCCCGAGTTTCACCAGGTGGCAACCGGGCTGGAACTCGCGCAGCGCGAACAGCAGGTTGAGGGTTCCTACTACGTTGTTGACCTGGGTAAATACCGCATGTTGCCGGTCGATCATGGAGTAAGGGGCGGCGCGCTGCTCGGCAAAGTGCACCACGGCGTCCGGGGCGAACGACTGGACCAGTGAGGAGACGAACTCGTAGTCCGTAATATCGCCGGAGAGGAACTCGATGGTCTCCCCGGTAAGCTGTTCCCAAGCCCGGAGCCTTTCGGGCATCGCCCGTATGGGCGTCAAAGTCTGCACGCCTAGTTCGTGATCCCACTGGCGCCGCGCGAAATTGTCGGCAATCGCAACCTGATGGCCTCTCCTCGAAAGATAGAGAGCAGTGGCCCAGCCGCAATAACCGTCGCCCCCCAGCACACAGACTTTCATAAATAAATGGACCGTCCTTCCCTCCCGCGCGAACGGGAGTTA
>Ga0326728_10012666_pt1 | contig 18637 bp, 20 predicted proteins | sample MB3enrmetagenome_FD_207602 | JGI IMG/M metagenome (GOLD analysis project Ga0326728, IMG submission 207602) | Lab enriched peat soil microbial communities from McLean, Ithaca, NY, United States - MB31MN | ecosystem: Environmental > Terrestrial > Soil > Wetlands > Peat | place: USA: New York... | reverse complement strand
AATCAGGATTGGAGTTCAGTCTGTCCAGCAGCTTGATTGCCGGCGCGTCTACCTTGCCTTCGTCCAGCGCCTTCTTGTACGAGGCGAGGCGGCTCTTCCTATAAGTCGTCCAGGACATGATGAGCCCCCAGGAAATTGCCGAGGATCCGTTCGCCGTTCTCCGTGTGCCAGACCTCGGGATGGAACTGCACGCCGAATATCTCCTTCTCCTCGTGGCACATGGCCTCCACCGGGCAGGTGTCCGAGTGCGCCAGGACCACGAATCCCTTGGGCGCCTCCTTCACCTCGTCGAAATGCGACACCCACGCGTTGAACCTCTTCGGGACGTCCATGAACAGAGAATCCTTCTCGTCCACGTATATCTCGGATATGCCGTACTCGGCGTTCACGCCCTTGGCCACCCTCGCGCCCGCCAGCTGGCCTATCAGCTGGTGGCCATAGCAGATACCGAGGAGCGGCTTGTTCAACGTGCCGTCCAGCGTCTTTTTGACGATGACCTCGCTCAGGCCGTTGTTCCCGGCGTAGACCGAGCCAGGCCCGCCGCTCAGGATTATCCTCTCTATCTTCTTCTGGTTCGGGGCGACCGAGCGCTCGTAGGACGAGGAGTTGTTCACGATCTGCGATTCATGGCCCATGTCCCGGCAGTTGCGCATTATGAGATGCGTGTACTGGGAGCCGTTGTCGATTATCAGGATCATGAACTGTGTTTTGCGGCTTAATTATATAATACGTAGCTGCCACATCCATGTTTCCAGAATCAAAAAGGCATGATTAAAAACCTTTCCAAATGAACTATACCGTTACCGGAGAAGGCTAGCCTTAATGCTGCGGTATATTACGGGTGGTCCTGCTTGAAGAAAAAGGTCGCTAAAACAATCGATGTGCTATCTCACGGGCTCGTTCCCGAGATGTCGGTGCTCTCATCCGATGAGAAGTCCAAAGTTCTCAAGAAGTACGGCATCAGCGAAAGCCAGTTGCCGGTGCTTCTGGACACCGACCCGAGCGCCGTGGCGTTGAAAGCCTCGGCCGGAGACCTCGTGAAGATAACGCGCGAAGGGGAGACGGGGAAGTACGTCAACTACAGGATCGTCGTTTCGCAGTGAGGCGCTGCGGTCATGCTCGTGGGAGAACGGTTCGGTTCCAGGCATCCTTGCCGGAACACGAAACCTGAGAATCAAGGCATAATCTGGGTGTATCGATGGAAAGTCTAGTAGAAGCTTATTACAGGGTCAATCCGCTGGTGAAGCAGCAGCTCAGCTCGTATAATAACTTCCTGGACTACGGGCTCCAGGCCGTGGTTGACCGCATAGGGAGGATACAGACGAACGTCGAGGGATTCGAGCTCAAGCTCGGCAAGGTCCGCATCGAGCAGCCCCGGTACTATGAAGTGAAGGGCGGCTACCGGCAGATCCTGCCCAACGAGGCGCGGCTCCGCAACCTCAACTACGCCGCGCCGGTCTTCCTCGAGATGGTGCCGGTGTTCAACGGCGTGGAGAGGCCGGTATACTCGGACGTGTTCATAGGCGAGATACCGGTAATGGTCAAATCCAAGCTCTGTTACCTGGCCGGCCAGAGCAAGGACCAGCTCATAGAATCAGGAGAGGACCCGGACGACCCGGGAGGCTACTTCATAGTCAACGGGAGCGAGCGCGCGCTGGTCTCCATAGAGGACCTGGTGCCGAACAAGCTCATGGTCACAAAGGAGCGCGCGGGCGTGGTCTCGAAGATATTCTCTACCCACCACGGGTTCCGCGCAAGGTGCGTGGTCACGAGGAACAACGAGGGCGCGTTCATAGTCGAGTTCCCGTCCGCGCCCGGAGGGCTCTCGCTCATCCAGGTGCTGCGCGTGCTGGGGATGGAGCGCGATGCCGACATCGTGAAGGAGTTCTCCGATGAGAAGCGGATCAGGAACGACGTCACGCTCAACATGGAGATAGAGGAGACCAAGAACCGGGAGGAGGCGGTGGACGTGCTCAGCAGGAAGCTGTCCCCGGGCCAGCCGCCGGAATTCAGGCTCACCAGGATGGAGAACCTCCTGGACAATTATCTGCTCCCGCACGTGGGCGTCACCAAGACCGCCAGGTTCGCGAAGGCGAAATACCTGATAAAGATGTCGGAGCGCGCGACCCAGATATTCAACCACGAGGCGGCTCCGGACGACAAGGACCACTACTCGAACAAGCGCGTGAAACTCGCCGGCGAGCTCATGGAGGAATTGTTCCGCTACGCGTTCCAGTTCCTCATCAAGGACCTCGTGTACCAGGCGTCCCGCGCGGACGCGAGGGGCAGGAGGCTCCAGGTGCACACGCTTATTCGGCAGGACGCGATGGGCGACAGGATACGCTACGCCATGGCAACGGGCAACTGGATAGCCGGGCAGACCGGCGTGTCCCAGCTGCTCGACCGTGTAAGCTACCTGAGCACGATATCGCATCTGCGCAGGATAATCTCGCCACTGAGCAAGAAGCATCCGCATTTCAAGGCCAGGGACCTGCACGGCACCACGCTGGGCAAGCTCTGCCCGTGCGAGACGCCGGAAGGCCCGAGCTGCTCGCTGGTGAAGAACCTGGCGGTTATGGCAGAGGTGTCCACTGGGGTGGACGAGGAGGAGATCGTCAGCCTTCTGAAGGCCTACGATGTCAAAGAGGGGGCAGTCTGACCGGGTGATCACGATGGTTAAAAAACGACGCAGGAGGGTCATGGGGGCTACTTCGATCTACCTCAACGGTAGGCTTGCGGGCACGCACCCGGACGGCGAGAACCTCGCCAAGCGCCTCAGGGAGCGCAGGCGCATGAACGAGCTCAACGGCCAGATAAACATATTCTATGACAGGCGGCTCAACGAGCTGCACATCGTCTCGGACAAGGGGCGCGTGCGGAGGCCCTACATCGTAGTCGAGGGCGGCAAGTCGAGGCTCACGCCAGAGGTCATGGCGAGGCTCAAGAACGGGGACCTCAACTGGCACCACCTCGTGAAGATGGGCATAATAGAGTACCTAGACGCGCTCGAGGAGGAGAACACGCTCGTGGCGTGCAAGGAATCCGACCTGACCGGGGAGCACACGCACCTCGAGGTGGACGCGTCGTCCATATTCGGCGTGGTTTCCGGCGTGCTTCCATATCCGGAGCACAACTCGTCGCCGAGGATCACCATGGCCTGCGCCATGGCCAAGCAATCGTTGGGCACGTTCCTCACGAACTTCAACCTGCGCTACGACACCAGGAACTACGTGATGTACTACCCGCAGCAGCCCATGGTGCAGACCAGCATCTACAAGGCGCTCAACCTGTCCAACAAGGCTGCGGGCCAGAACTGCGTGGTCGCGCTGACAAGCTACCACGGCTACAACATGGCGGATGCCATAGTGGTGAACAAATCCTCCATAGACCGCGGCCTGGAGAGGGTCACGATGTTCAAGACATACGAGACCGAGGAGCGGCTCTACCCCGGAGGCCAGAAGGACAAGATAGAGGTCCCGACAGCCGAGGTGGCCGGCTACCGCGGCGAGGAGGCGTACAAGCACCTCGCGCCGGACGGCATAATCATGCCGGAGAGCGACGTCGGCGGCAAGGAAGTGCTCGTCGGCAAGACATCCCCGCCCAGGTTCCTCGAGGAGATATCTGTATTCGGAACAGTGGAAGAGAAGAAAAGAGAAAGCTCATTGGCGCTCAAGCCGGGCGAGCAGGGCCGCGTGGACTCGGTGCTCGTGACCGAAGGCCCGAGCGGCAACAGGCTCGTCAAGGTGCGCATCCGCGCGAACAAGACCCCGGAAGTCGGGGACAAGCTCGCCTCAAGGCACGGGCAGAAAGGAGTGATAGGGCTGATGGTGCCGGCCTCGGACATGCCCTTCACTGCCGACGGCGTGGTCCCGGACCTCATAGTCAACCCGCACGCGATACCCTCGCGTATGACCGCGGGGCACCTCCTGGAGATGCTCGGCGCCAAGGCGGGGAGCTTCAACGGCAAGCTCGTGGACGGCAGCGCGTTCTCCGGCAACACGGAGGAGGAGTTCAGGGCGTCGCTCAAATCCATAGGGTTCGACGAATACGGCGAGGAGGTCCTCTACGACGGCCTCACCGGGAAGCAGATAAAGTGCAAGATATTCGTGGGCGTGTGCTACTACCAGAGGCTCCACCACCTTGTCTCCAACAAGATGCATGTCAGAAGCAGGGGACCGGTGCAATTGCTCACCCACCAGCCGACCGAGGGAAGGGCCCGCGAGGGAGGCCTCAGGTTCGGGGAGATGGAGCGTGACTGCCTCATAGGCTACGGAGCCAGCATGCTGATCCGGGAGCGTCTGCTCGGCGAGTCCGACAAGACCGTGCAGCTGGTGTGCTCCGAGTGCGGCTCCATCGCCATACACGACTACGCGAGGAACCGCGACGTGTGCCCGGTGTGCGAGTCCGAGAACGTCGAGCCATTGGAGATGTCATACGCGTTCAAGCTGTTGCTCGACGAGATAAAGTCCCTCTACATATTCCCGAGGATAATGACGAGGGAGAAAGGATAGGTGTTCCCATGGAAGTCAACAAGGTTCTCGACCGGATAAAGTTCTCCCTGTTCTCACCCGAGATGATCAGGAAGATGTCGGCCACCAAGATCGTGGTGCCGGACACCTACGACGACGACGGCTACCCCATAGACGGCGGGCTTGTGGACACCAAGCTCGGGGTCGTGGACCCGGGCCTGCGCTGCAAGACCTGCGGCGGCAGGGTGAAGGAATGTTCGGGCCACTTCGGCCACATCGACCTTGTGAGGCCGGTGGTGCACGTGGAGTTCGCCAAGCACATCTACTTCGTGCTCAAATCCACCTGCCCCAACTGCCACAAGATGATAAGCAAGAAGGCGATAAAGGAAGTGGTGGAGAAGGAGCCGGTGGAGGAGACCACCATGGCATCCGAGATCCCCTCGCTCATGGAGGTCGCCGCGCCGGCCATAACCGAAGCCGCGCCCGCGGTTAAGGCCGAGAAGGCGCCGCTTCCCCAGATACCGGAGCCGGAGCTCGATTCCGACGACCGGGGCAAGAAGAAGAAGGCGAAGAAGGAGAAGACGAAGAACTGCGCCCACTGCGGCCAGCCGCTTCCCGAGATAAAGCTCCTCAAGCCCACCGGATTCTACAAGGACAAGGCCATGCTGCTGCCGTCCGACATCCGCGACTGGCTCTCGTCGCTCAGCGACGACGACCTCAAGGAGATGGGATTCGATCCGGAATACTCCAGGCCCGAGTGGATGATAATAACCGCGCTTCCGGTGCCCCCGGTGAGCGTGCGACCCTCGATAACCCTCGAGACCGGTGAACGGAGCGAGGACGACCTCACGCACAAGCTGGTGGACATCATCAGGATAAACCAGAAGCTGGAAGCGAACATCAACGCCGGAGCGCCGCAGCTCATCATAGAGGACCTTTGGGAATTATTGCAATACCACGTGACCACGTATTTCGACAACGAGACCGCGAACATCCCGCCCGCGCGGCACCGCAGCGGCCGCCCGCTCAAAACATTGGCCCAGAGACTGAAGGGCAAGGAAGGCCGTTTCAGGTACAACCTCTCGGGCAAGCGTGTGAACTTCTCGGCCCGTACCGTCATATCACCGGACCCGCGGCTCAGCCTGGCAGAGGTCGGAGTGCCCCAGGCCATAGCCGACGAGCTCACCGTGCCCCTGGCTGTGACCGAGTGGAACCTGGAGCACTGCAAGCAATACATACTCGCGGAGAAATACCCGAAGGCGGTCTACGTGCTCAGGCCGGACGGCAAGAGGCTGAAAGTCGGCGAAACCCCGGAGCTCAGGAAGGAGATCTCCGAGAACCTGAAAGTCGGCTGGATACTGGAGAGGCAGATAATAGACGGCGACATCTCGCTCTTCAACAGGCAGCCCTCGCTGCACCGCATCTCGATGATGGCGCACATCGTGCGCGTGCTGCCAGGCAAGACGTTCCGCCTGAACCCGGTCGTGGTCTCGCCATACAACGCCGACTTCGACGGGGACGAGATGAACCTCCACATGATGCAGACCGAGGAGGCCCAGGCGGAGGCGCGCTATCTCATGGCTGTGGAGAAGCAGCTCCTCTCGCCGAGGCACGGCCACGCGATAATCAAGCCCCAGGAGGACCACGTGTCAGGGCTCTACTTCCTCACGCGCGACAACGCGGACTTCTCCAAGGAGGAGGCGTCCAACATGTTCTTTTTGATAGGCATCACAGAGCTTCCGGAGCCGGACCGCAAGGACCGCTATTCCGGCAAGCTGCTCTTCTCGCAGCTCCTGCCCAAGAGCCTGAACGCGAAGGTGAAGTCCAAGCTCGGCGAGGAGATCGTGATACGCTCGGGCAAGCTCATAAAGGGCGCGGTCGAGTCCAAGGCCATGGAGGGCGAGGTGCTGGAGCAGATATTCGTCAACGAGGGCCCGGAGTACACCAGGGAGTTCCTCAACAAGGTCACCCTGCTCGCGCTTGAGGCGATATCCCTCCACGGGCTCAGCGTCTCGATAAAGGATTATACCCTCTCGCCCAAGGCGGAGGAGAAGGTCAACGGGATAACCGGCAGGATGGACCGGGAGATAGACAACCTCGTGATGCAGTACAAGAGCAGGTCGCTCGAGCGCTCGCCCGGCCTCACGCTCAAGGAGACGCTGGAAGGCCTGATCGTGCAGATAACCTCCAAGACCAGGGACGAGGTGGGCAAGACGGTGGAGGAGGATCTCACCATAGAGAACCCGTCCATCATCATGGCCAAGATAGGCGCAAGGGGCAGCCTGCTCAACGCCATCCAGATGTCCTCGCTCGTGGCGCAGCAGACCGTGCGCAGCAAGCGCCTCACAAGAGGATACCGCAGGAGGATACTCCCCTACTTCAAGCCCGGCGTGCTGACAGGCAAGGAGCGCGGGTTCGTGTACTCCTCCTTCAGGAAGGGGCTCACGCCCTACGAGTTCATGCACCACGCCATGGGCGGCCGTGAGGCCCTGGTCAACACCGCCATCAGGACGGCCCGGTCCGGATACATGCAGCGCAGGCTCATAAACGCGCTCCAGGACCTGGTGGTGTACCCGGACATGAGCGTGCGCAACGCCGACATGTCCATAGTGCAGTTCCTCTACGGCGGAGACGGCAAGGACCCGATGTCCGCGAGCAAGGCCGCGCTGGCCGATGTCGCCAAGCAGGACGATATAGATACCGCATGAGGGTGATATGTTTATGTACAAGAAACTCAGATCCGCGATCGCTCCGTACGAGGCGGTCGGCGTCGTGGCCGCCCAGAGCATAGGCGAGCCCGGAACGCAGATGACGATGCGTACGTTCCACTATGCCGGTGTCGCCGAGCACGTGCCGACGGGCCTGCCCCGCCTCATCGAGATAGTGGACGCCAAGAAGGAGCCCAAGAAGCCGATCATAGACATATACCTGAAGAAGGAGTACAGGAGCGAGGCCGAGGCTGAGAAGGTGGCCAGGGAGCTGAGCTCGGTCTTCGTGTCCGACATCGCTGACGTGGAGGACGACCTCCAGAACCTCACCGTGGACATAACATACCTCGAGAAGGACGGCAAGGCGCTCGGCGTCTCGTTCGCGGCGCTGCGCAAGGTGCTCGAGGACAGCAGCTCGAAGCTCAAGGTCTCGGACAACGTGATAACGCTGTATCCCAAGAAGGTCAAGGCAAAGGAGGGCGAGAAGGAGAAGGAGGTCACCGCCCGCTCTGTCCGGAAGCTCACCAACAGGATAAAGGACGGCATCGTCAAAGGAGTGCGCGGCATACACCGCGCCGTGGTGGTCAAGGGCGACGGCGAGTACTTCGTGAGGGCCGCGGGCTTCAACGTCCTTGGCGCCATGGAGCACCCGGCCGTGGACCCCAAGAGGATATACACCAACAACATCAAGGAGATCGAGCGCGTCTTCGGCATAGACGCGGCGCGCAACGCGGTGCTCAAGGAGATAACCGACGTCATGAACATGCAGAACCTCTACGTCGACACCCGCCACATCATGCTCATCTCGGACGCGATGACGAATTCCGGCAAGGTCCGCTCCATAGGCAGGCACGGGCTCTCGGGCCAGAAGGTGGGCGTGCTCGGAAGGGCGGCGTTCGAGGAGACCGTGAAGCACCTCATAAACGCGGCCGCGTTCTCGGACGAGGAGCGGCTCGTGGGCGTGACGGAGAACATCATCGTGGGCCAGACGGTCCCGGTGGGGACGGGCAAGATAAGGCTCGCCATGTCCCACAAGACGAAATGATTATCTTTCAGGTGATATGAGTGGCAAAGGACGAAGACGAGGAAGAAGAAGTTTCTGAGACTACGGAGGAAGCGGCACAGATCACGGAAGAAGCCGAAGGCTCGCAAGAGGGCGAGGCTGAAACCGAATCCAAGTCAGCCAAGAAGAAGAAGACGCGGAAGGTCGTGCGCAGGCGCAAGTCCAAGAAGGAGAAGGAGAAGCCCCTGACGTCCGCGATCCGCCTCTGCGTGGAGAGCGGCAAGGTCGGCATGGGCGCCAGGACCGGCATAGCCGCCAGCCTGCTCGGCAAGGCGAAACTGTTCGTGGTCGCGTCCAACACGCCGCTCGAGATAAAGAGCCAGGTGGAGAAATACTCCGCGGCATCAGGCATACCGCTCATAGTGTTCGAGGGCAGCTCCGTGGAGCTCGGCTCGGTGTGCGGCAAGCCGTTCCCGGTGTCCGTGCTCTCGATATACGAGCCGGGCAGCTCCCCGATAATGGAACTTGCGTCCAAGTGATCCGTGTGGTGGAGCTGGACGACAAGGGCCTGGGCTACTTCACGCAGTTCGAGAGCGTCACAAGGGTGATGCCCTCGGATTACCTGGAGACCGCGGGCTGGCTCCTCTTCCTGGTCGACATGCCGCACCTGGGCAAGGCCATAGGCAAGAAGGGCGCCAACGTCCGCAAGCTCGCCGAGATGTTCAGGAAGAAGGTCGTGGTCATAGGCGACAGCAACGACATCGAGACCTTCGTGCGCAACTTCTTCAACAACGTGGACATCACCAGCATAGAGCTGATAGACATCATGGGCGAGAAGAACATAGTGCTCACCGTGTCTGAGAACGACCGCGGCATCGCCATAGGCAAGGAGGGCGAGCGCATAAAGGCCGCCAAGGAGTTCCTCAAGAGGAAGTTCAACGCCACGATCGTCCTCCGCACGAAGCGCTCCATGGACTCTGGCTACGGGATCGAGAGCCACGGCATAGAGGCGGTGGCCGAAGCACCGATGGAGCAGGCCGCCAAGATCGAAGTGAAAAAGGAAGAGAAGAAGGAAGAGCCCTCCGAACAGGCCTGAAAGCATCCGGTCGTCTAATTCTCCAGGATCCGTGCTGCCTTCAGCCGCTATCCGGATGCGCCCTGGGAGCCGAACACCGAAACGCAATAATCCTTATCCGTGGCGTTCGTGAGAGCGTTGCAGATGGTGATGTCACCCGCGGCCTTGGCGACCGTGCCGTAGCACGAGGGCCGGTTGGCCATGTCGATGAGGGAATCGCACCGCGCGGTGCTCTTCGTGTCCGCGGCCTCCTGCACGGCGCAGCCGTCCTTGCACAGCGTGCCGTTCCCCGCGTTGCCCGCCCCGCATTGGCTTATGCATAGCTGGAACTTGGCGCTGCCAGACGCATTCACGGCTCCAGGCGGGGTATTATTCCCGCTCTGAGTCGGAGCCTGCTGGAGGCAGCCTGCGAGCAGCAACGCAAAAGCCAAACCAACGAATATACTCGACGTTTTCATTGGAAGCACCCCTAGAACCCGAGCCCGAGGAAGTGGATGAGCAGCACCAGCACGACCCCCGGGATGCCGCCGATAGCGGCAATGCCGACTGAAAAGATGTTTATCGGTATGCCTACCCCGGCGAGATTCAGGATGAAGAAGATCACGATGCCCACGACCGAGTTCGCTATTATGTACAGCGGGTTCTTCAGGAACGTCAACAACAGGTAGACTACCAAAAGAGCGACCAATAACCCGACTAATCCGAACACGACCATTGCGCGCACCTCAGACGAATGCCACTTTCATCAATCTCAGCACGATTATCAGCAGGAGGCCGACGAGGCCGCCGATCACCACCACCAGCACGGTGAGGATGTTGATCGGGATACCGAAGCCGAATATGGCGTTTATCAGGAACAGTATGAGGATTGCTATGAGCGAGTTGATGACCAGCGCAATCGGGTTCTGGATGAACAGGAGCAGGAGTAGGAGCACGAGCAATGCGAATACCACGCTTCCGACTTCGACATAGTTCGTTGCCATAATTAGACCCCGCAGCAAAGGTTTAAGTGCGCTACTGCGCTGCCGAACCGCTACTGAAAATATGAAAAATAAAAAAGAGGATCTACTTCTCCTCGCTGCTAGCGGACTTCTCGGTCACGACCTTCTCGACGCGCCTGCCCGGCTTGTACTGGCCGCTGCTGGCGCTCCTGTTCGGGGTGCTGGTCGTGACGGTGGTCTCGCTGCTGCTTTTCGCTTCGCCGCTGTCGCTGCTGTAATAATAACCGGCTATGAACATCAGTATCGCGATTATTATCGACATGCCTGGCAAGCCCACATATATCGCCGGAAGCAGGAGGGTCGGAACGTCGGCGCTAAGCTTGACCAGCTCGGCCGGAGGGGTTATCCCGCAAGCGGTAAGTTTGGCCATCTGGTTTGATGAAACGAAAGCCACTGCCGCATTCAAGACGCCCGTGAAGTAATTCAGCACCAGATACGTGGATATCACGATTATCAAGATAACGACTAAAACTAAGACTCCAGATACTACGTTGTGTTTACCCATATCGAATCATCCCCTTCACAATGGATTCAGGTCCTCATGATCCTTTTTCCCGCCGGGCGGTTCTTCACCATGCCCTTTCCACCCTTTCCCTTCGCCGCGCGCCTTTTGGCCGCGGTCATTCTTCCACCCCTGCTTTTTTTCGCCATATCAACACCTCTTTGGTGGGACCGTCGGGCATCGCACCATAGATGGCAACCGAGCCAAGTATTAAAAATCATCTGCTGATCACACCCCGAAGGAGCGCGCGCAATGGGCGATTGGAAAGCCATTAATAAACACGGCCGCGAAATGGTATCGATGGCGAAAAAAAGCGGATTCAATCTGTGGGATGCCCTGGTCTGGCTAGCGAGGGGTGTGTTCCGCGTCCTCTATGCGCTGGCTGCAGCGGTCTTCGGGATCGTCGCTTTCATGTTCTTCAAGGCGCGGGAACGGGCTCCTGGTGCGAAGCGCAGCAAAGCCGCCTACCTGCCGCTCACGGTGCAGAAAAGCACGGCAGGGGACATCGCCGAATTCGAGAGGAGGCTCTCGTCCAAGAGCACCGTCGGGCTGATACTCGGGGCGCGTGGAAGCGGGAAATCAGCCCTCGGCATGCGCATCCTGGAGAACATGGCCGCAAACGGCAGGAAGGTGTGCGCCATGGGCTTCGACGAGTCCGCGCTCCCGGGCTGGATAATCCCTGTCAAAGACGTGGACGGGATACCGAACGGCTATTTCGTGCTCGTGGACGAAGGTGGAATACTCTTCTCCTCGAGAGAGTCGCAGTCCTCGGGGAACAAGCTGCTCTCGTCCCTGCTTCTCGTGGCCAGGCACAAGGACGTGTCCGTGCTTTTCATATCCCAGAACTCGGCCAATCTCGAGGTGAACAGCATACGGCAGGCGGATTACCTCCTGCTGAGGAAGCCGTCGCTCCTGCAGAAGGACTTCGAGCGCAAGAAGATCGGCCAGATATACGATGGCATAGATTTCGGGTCCCTTCCGGACGGCGGGCGGTATTCCACCTACGTGTATTCGGACGAGTTCAGGGGTTTCGTATCGAACGAGCTCCCGGGCTTCTGGAGCAGCAAGGCGAGCAAATCCTTCGCGCAATTGAAACTGAAGAAGTAGCCTCTGGTTCCGGCATCGATGCCCTCTGATCAGGAAGCCCGGCTCAAACCACGATTCCGTAATGGCCCAATAGGATGTTCGCGGCGATGGCCAAAAGAATCAGCCCGCCGAAGATCTCTATCCTGTTGTCGATCAGATGACCGATTCTTTTCCCTGCCTCGACCGAGACGAACGTCATCACCGCGGTCACTATGGCGACGATTGCCGCACCCGTCCATACGATGCCGCCCGCGAATCCGATCCCGGTGCCCACCACGAGCGCGTCTATGCTCGTCGCGATGGCGAGCAGCGTGAGGACGCGGATGTCCAGGAGATCCGTCCTCTTGTGCTCCGGTCCGCGGAAGGATTCATAGATCATCCTCAATCCGACTGCCGCTAGGAGGATGAACGCGATCCAGTCGCCGATGCCGGAGACGGACGCCCTGAGCGCCTGGCCTCCGAGACCCCCCAGAAGCATCATGGCGCCCTGGAAGAAGCCGAAGAACAGCCCCGCGAGGACGGCCGCATCGATGGTTTTAGGGCCGGATCCCTTTTGGATGCTCGCTCCGCCTGCGAGGGAGACGGCCGCGCAGTCCATCGCGAGGCCGATGCCGATGAATATGTTAGTGATCAAGTCCATGAGGACCGTTCTCCAGGTATCATCATCCATGGGCGCTGCAGATTTTAACAGTATCGGCTGCAATGCCCGTCTATTCCGCCTTGAAGATAAACGGGGTGGGATTCTCGTCGTATCCCTTGTACTTCCACCAGAACGTGGATGCGAGCCAGGCTATCACGAAGATCGCGACCACCACGTAGCCCAGGCTCTCGAAGTCCAGGTTGTTTATCAAATTGAAGAACGGCCCGGTCAGCTTCAACTCCATGGAAAGGACCTGCAGCAGCTCTATGCCGCCTATGGCGAAGGCCACGAGCACGGATATCACCGTTATCGTGAGATTGTAGAATATCTTGCGCAACGGGTTCAGGAACGCCCAGCCGTACGCCATGCGCATCACGACCCCGTCGCTCGTGTCCACCAGCACCATGCCGCAGGTGAACATGAAGGGCAGCACGAGGATCATCCAGAGCGGGACGGAGTTTGAGACCCCGACGCCCACGCTTATCGCGACCAGCGCCACCTCCGTGGCGGTGTCGAACCCGAGCCCGAAAAGCACCCCTATCGGATAGATCTGCCACGGCTCGCTGACCAGGTTGAAGAGGGGCTTGAAGAAACGGTTCATGAAGCCCCTGTTGTCGAGCGTCTCCTCCAGCTGCGCCTCGTCCATCCTCCCCTCCTGCGCGGCCTTGAACATTCCGTAGATGCTCAGGACTATCGTCACGTTTGTCAGTCCGATCAGGATGAGGAAGACCCCGGAGACCAGGGTCCCTATGACCGCTCCGCCGCTCTCGAGGGCGGGTATGGCGCCCATGACGAATCTCGAGACGAAGATCAGCGCCACTATGAGCGCGACCACCACCGTGGAATGGCCGAGCGAGAACCACATGCCGACCGTGCTCGGCCTCTTGCCCTGGTGTATGAGTTTCCTCGTCGTATTGTCTATCGCGGCTATGTGGTCGCAGTCGAAGCTGTGGCGCAGGCCCAGCACGTAGCAGACGATGCCGAGCCCCGCCAGCAGGGGGCTCACCTTGCCGATCGCTATGGAAGCCCCGAACCCGGCGAGGGTCAGCGCTATCAATACCGCGTAGATGGCGAAGATCTTGACCTTCTCCTCGCCGCTCAGGTCGAAATGCCTGCTTGGATCTATCCGGCTGTCGGACGCGTCCGGATAATCCTCAATCTTGGCCACACCGGATATAAAAATGTTCAGTAATAAGAATGTCGATTTCGTAATACTCTCTGGAGGTGGAAGTATGAGCGTGACCAGGATAGCGATCTCGTTGGACCCGGAGCTCAGGAAAAAACTCGAAGCCCGCATGAGCGAAGGCGTCTACCATAACCGCTCCAAGGCCATCTCCGATATCCTGAGGGAGTCGTTCCTCAAGGACGAGGTCATGGCCGGCAAAGGCATCCGCATAGGCACTATCTCCATCGTCTACAACCACCACATGCGGGGTGTCCTGGACAGGATCACCGGGATACAGCACCGCTACGACGCGGTGGTCATCGCGGCGATGCACGTCCACCTCTCCCACGACACCTGCCTGGAGGTCATCACGACCAGGGGCGACGCTGGCGAGATACAGAAGATCGCGGGGGCGATCTCCTCGGTGAGGGGAGTGACCAACTGCAGATTATCGTTCGTGGGATGAGCGAGGACTTCGTCTAGTGGATGTGAAAATCAAAAAGGAGAGCGAAACGAATCAAGAGGAGCTATTCCTCGACCGCGGCCTTCGCGCTCTCGTCGGCGAAGCTCAGCGGGATCTCGGTTATGGTCACGTTCTTGTTCACCGATATCTCGTAGAGGTCCGTGCCCTTCTCCACGTCGTTCTTCGCGCCGGATATCCAGTAGTACGCCTTCCCGTTCGGGTCGAACCTCTTTGTTATCTGCGTCTTGTACCGGACCTTCTGCATCCTGTGCGAATCGATCATCTTCGGGGCTGAGAGGTCGTCGGGCAGGTTGACGTTGAAGAACACGTCGCCCTTGAGCCTCGGCTTGAGCGTCTTGATTATGTCCGCCAGCACCTTCTTGAGCTTCTTCGGGTCCCCCCATCCGCTCTTGTCCCTCCAGTCGCGCCTGGTCTGGTACATGGACACCGCGATGGACGGGATGCCTTCCAAAGCCGCCTGCCAGCACGCTCCGAGCGTGCCGGAAGATATGAGCGCGGAGAAAGAGGCGTTGTCGCCCCAGTTCACTCCGGAGAGCACGAGGTCCGGGGTCTCCAGCTCCCTCGAATGCGTCGCGAAGAGGACCGCGTCCGCCGGGGTGCCGTTTATCTCGTAGAAATCCTGGTCTATCTTCTCCAGGCGTATGGCCTTGTGGAGCGTGAGGGCGCTCGACACCGCGCTCCTCTGCCTGTTGGGCACGAGTGCGTAGGCGGTGCCGAACTTCTTCGCGACCTCGAGAAGCATGCGAAGCCCCTCGGTCTCTCCATCGTCGTTGGTAACCAGTATGTTCATAGTGTATCCCTCTATAATGAGAAGTGGACAGACGTTATCTTGCATCCACCATATCCCACAATATACTATTATATACCGAACTCTTTATAAAAGGTGCGCGGCTGGTACTATCCTCTCATTATGCCCGACAGCGCGCCATGCGCGTCCCGAAACCCCGAAATACCGTGCGGACTGGCGGGTCCGATGCGCTAAAGACCGGCCATAGAAACTAATTAAAGATTAAGGAATGAATAATAATCGTGATAAGATGCCGAAAATGCTAGAACCGCAACCCGAAGCTCCGAACGTAGCCGAGCGAACGCATGTGATAGAGGTGCTCGGGAAGGCAGGCCTCGATCCGGCTAGGTTGAGCCCCCTCGAGCGGAATTACCTCATGATCTCACTATCCGAGAAGATGCCGGCGTGGAAGGCGGCCGGCAAGCCGGTGGAGCTCGAAGCCACCCGCTGGGTCGAGGCCCAGCTCGCGCAGAAGCTGGAGTTCCTGAAGACCACGAACGCATCCCCCGTGGAATTGCGCAATGCCCAGGCGGATGTGAGGCACGTGCACGAGCGGGTGCTCGCACTGGAGAAGTCCGGGCTCGTCGCGACGAAAACCGAAAAATTCCCTTACGGCATGATGTCGAGGCAGGTCGACGAGCTCAAGAAGATGGGCGTCGATGATCCATACAAATCCACGTTTGAGCAGCGGAGGATCGCGGGCATCAGATCCATGCACGCCAACCCGTTCGAATCACGCGGGGGCAGGGAGGAGAAGGCCGTCGCATCGGAGCGCAGGAAGGCGGACCTCGCCCTCAGGATGCCGATGCCTTCCTTCAAGAGTCCGGAGGAGCGGAAGCGGGATGCCCTGGTGCAGGAGCAGATAGCCCAGCTCGGGCCGAGGAAGGAGAACCCTTTCACCGACGAATACAGGATAAAAAACCTGAAGAACGTCCAGGCGCAGATAATGGCGAACGAGACGTACAGGAAAGCCATCAAGGACCAGAACTCCAAGTTCGCGGCGAACCAGAAGACCGCAGTCGATGTGATAAAAGACGCCATGGCACTGGTGCGCAACCCCGAGACGGACATCAGACCGGCAAGCTCCATGTACGCGCGTGCCGTAATGGAATACGCCAGTATACTGGGCATGTATTACAAAGACCGGGGCCTGGGCAGGGATCCGAAAGAGCGGATGCTCGCGGGCCTGGCCTCGGAGGAGAGGGCGATCAGCATCGCAATGGCGGAGCGGCTTTCAAAAAGGCCCGCCATCGCAGGGATGCCCAATCTCGAGGCCGAAATCATGGCTAACGGGGACTACAGAGCGGCCATCGAGGACCATAACCGCAGATTCCCGAACAAACAAAAAACCCCAAGGGACATAATCAACGATGCGGTGGCTATCGCAGGCGGAAAGAAAGCCGATGTGGGGCCTGCAGGCTCCCCGTACGCGATCGCAGTCGCGGGCTACGCGGCTATGCTCGACGCCTCTGCGAGGGACCGGAAACTCGGCAGCACCCCCGAAGAGCGCATCCTGGCCAACCTCAGGTCGCAGGAGGCCGGGCCTCTCATCGCCCAGGAGAGGACCAAGCCGAGGGAACCTGCGGCCGCCAACGCCCACAATTACCAGTTCACCGTCCTGGACTTCGACCCGAATGTGAAACCAGCCACATACGAATTCTCCAGCGCGGATGCCATAAGTTCTACGCTGCTCAGCCGTGCGCTGGACGTCCCGTCCATTGAAGCGGCGCGGAGCAATCTGGCGGCCCTGGGCGTGAGAGGCCTGTCGGACCGGATCATCGCCCAGATGCGCGAAGGCATCCAGGATCCATTCGCCAAGACCCGTCTCGTCGAGCTCAAGGCCAAGAAGGATTCCAAGGGTTGATGGTAAATCCGCCATTCGGGTTCGGCACGGGGTCTATCTCCGTTCCCCCGAAACGTATTTTTCCGTCACTTTTCGTGAAAGAGCATCCGTAGTCGCAGCCAGGCGCATCCATCTCCACCGAGAAATCAGTCCCTATCTGGTCCACGACGAGCCTGCCTGCCTTTTCCTCTTTGCCGTCCACGACGACTTTGACGTACGCGGGCGCGAAGAACAGGAAGCCGGACCCCACCGCCATCTTCGCGTTCCTGAGGTCCATCCCGTCCCCGTGTATGATTATGTCGCCATCGAGCGGGATCTCGCGTATCCTGTCCGTCTGCACGAAAATGCGGTCATCCGTTGCGACCCATGAGACGAACGGCTTGCTGAGGATGCGGGTCATGTCCTTATAGGAGAACAATTCGCTGAAGCTCCCCTGGCCCAGCGTCTGCCTTTCCTCTTTAGCCTCGATGATGATCCACTTCCTGCTCGTGAGCACGAAAGCGCGCTTCTCGCTGCACCAGACGCCGTGGACCGTCTCCCCCTTGCCCAGCATCCTCTCCGATCCCATCTCGCGCACGATGCCGCCCGACACCTTGTACGTGAAGGTATTGCCGTCGAATCCGCATTCGGCATTCCCTGATCTGTAGCCCTTCTTCTCGGCCTGGGCAAACTTTCCTTCCATTCCCTGCGTCTCCGCCAGGGGCGCCTTGCTCGGGAACGCGCGGGCATAAGACGGCGAGAGGGCGCCCGCTGCCAGTGCGGCTGAGAGCGCGAGCGTCGTGCATATCGCCTTGAATCCGCTTTGTGCCTGGCGCAATCGTATCCCCTTAAACAGTATTGCTGGCTCCTCCTTTTCTTCCTTCGCTTTTCCTCAATTCCGTGAAGAACAATCCCTGTCTGCATACGGGCCTTCTCACGCTGCCCCCATCCCTAGGGTAAGCTAATGTTTTGTGTTGGGGCATATGGTATATTATATATGTTAGAGTTTATAAAGATTAGTGTCTGGTTTTGTCAGTCATCCGGAATGACGCGCGGTATGCCCTCTTCCGAGGCCCGGTCAACGATGCAGGTCAGGCTTCCGTGTGCCCGGACCATCGGAAAAACCGGTTCGGCCCCAAGCGGATCGCATGCGCAAATATTCTTAAATTATTTACCACATATGACTGCTTATAAAAACTGATAAAAATGGCAATCTACGCAAATGACGGAGAAGTGCGACGCCTACGCGTCAACATCCAGTCCCAGCCAGAAAACGCCGGAAGGCTTCTCGAGCTGGCTGCGGAAAGCAGCCAAGGGATGCAGATGGTGGCAAAGTCGGTCATACATTACGAATGCCTGGGGGACCGGGAGTTGTATCCGGTGCTGAAAAGTCTCATCCTCCGGCTCGAGGAACTTGAGGATAGCAATGCAAAGCTCAGGTGGGACCAGGACGTCGCAAGCACGCTCACGGCCACGCTCACCGACAGGAAGGGCGATCTTTCTGCAAGATATGTGGAGCTGCATCAATGGAGGACGCTCGCAGCTTCGGAGATACTCGAGGAAATCGCCAAAAAAAGGGGCGCGAAGGTAGTCGCGCCTCTTCTGGCTTCATTACAAGAGCCGAATTGCAGTGAAGCCGCGAGAGGCATGCTTGAAAGACTGAGGGGGATCGATCTCGGCCAAGGGGACCCGGTTTATCTGAGGGGGCTTATCAGTGTGGGGACCGCCGCATTACATAATGCTGACCACCAGGAACACACGAACCATTTCCTGGGCAAAATCATAGACGAAAGGGCGACCGGCCTCATCTACTTCGTCGCCCCGCTTCTCGCCGCAACAAATGCGCCGGCAACAGAAAGCACAGCGAAATCCCTGCTGGAGAGGATGCGGGACAA
>Ga0326728_10012665_pt1 | contig 18637 bp, 12 predicted proteins | sample MB3enrmetagenome_FD_207602 | JGI IMG/M metagenome (GOLD analysis project Ga0326728, IMG submission 207602) | Lab enriched peat soil microbial communities from McLean, Ithaca, NY, United States - MB31MN | ecosystem: Environmental > Terrestrial > Soil > Wetlands > Peat | place: USA: New York... | reverse complement strand
GCCTCAACCGCCGCACGGTGGAGTCCTTGGACGCGCAAACGGCGGTGCAGCGTTTCGCCCTCGACGCCGCTTACATCACGCTGGCCTCGACGGTGGTTGGGACGGCCATTCAGGAGGCATCCACGCGCTCCCAGATTGACGCGGCGGAAAAGATCATCGCCGCCAATGTCAAGGCCTTGGACATCCTGCGCGCCCAGCGCAAGCTGGGTTATGCGTCGGATTTGGACGTGGACGGCCAGGAGGCCGCCCTGGAGCAAGCCCAGCAAATGCTGCCCCCGCTGCAAAAGCAGTTGGAGCAGACCCGCGACCTGATCCGCGCTCTGGTGGATAATTTGCCCAGCCAGGAGGTGGAGGAAACCTTCCAATTCTCCTCGTTGCATTTGCCCAAAGACCTTCCGCTCAGCCTGCCGTCAACGATAATCCGGCAACGCCCCGATGTGCGCGCCGCCGAGGAGCAGATGCGCACGGCCAACGCCCTGGTGGGCGTCGCCGTTGCCAACCGGCTGCCGGTGGTCACCCTCACCGGCAGCCTGTCCAAGACGGCCACAACCATTCCCCAATTGTTCAATGCTGGCAGCGGCGGTTGGAGCCTGGCCGGCGACCTGTCCCAGCCCATCTTCGAGGGTTTTACGCTGTTGCACCGGCAGCGGGCTGCGGACCAGGCGCTGATCCAGGCGGCGGCGCAGTATCGGAGCACGGTGGTCAGCGCCTTTCAGAATGTGGCGGACACCCTTCATGCGCTGGAATCCGACGCCGATGCGCTCAAGGCCGCGGCCGCCGCCGAACACACCGCCAAGCACGCCTTCGACTTAACCACGCGGCAGTTCCAACTTGGCTATTGCAATTACCTGACGCTCCTCAGCGCCGAGGAAGCCTATGACCAGGCCGTGATCGCCACCGTTCAGGCCCAGGCCACCCGCTATGCCGATACGGCGGCGCTCTTTGAGGCCCTGGGCGGCGGCTGGTGGAACCGCGCCGAGCTTGCCGCCACGCAGCCATCCACCCAGGCGCAGATGACACCAAAATGACACCAGAGACGGACAACCGGAGAGCCAGGCGCAACTGGATTGCCGCTTGATTCCGCGCCCCTCATTCGGGAAAAACCGCGCCATGCTGAAGGAGCCAAAAGGCAAGGACAGAGGCAAAGCGCCCTGCTGCATAAAGTGTGAAAAATCCACGCGAGCGCTTGATGTTGAATGGTGGGCCCAACTGGATTTGAACCAGTGACCAAGCGATTATGAGTCGCTTGCTCTAACCAACTGAGCTATGGGCCCACGTAATATGTTCCTGACGCCATCCGGGACATATTTTGCGCAGGCGCGCGCAGGCGGCAAGCTTATTCGCTGGTCGCTCAAGACGGATGTGCGCAAGATCCCGGAGCGCGAATAATTGAATTGGGCGGCGCGGCTGGGCGCGAAATGCTCCGCCCCGGTTTGGTTCTTTTAACACAATTGTTGCCTGTCTGACTTCTGGCTGTTGCAAAGGCCGGGTAATCTCGCTCGAAAATGAGCAAGGAGTTTGATCTATGAATATTTTCGCTCGATGCGCCGCCAGGCTCTTGCTGGCAACCGCCGTGACCACCGCTGCCCTGGCCGTTGATTTGCCCGGTTACCGGCCGGATGGCTCGATCCTTCTTCCCAATCAATGGTCCCTGCGGCCGGCGGGACGGCAAATTGAGTTGGGCAATTTCCCGGTGAACATCGCCCTGCATCCCTCCGGCCGGTTCGCGGCGGTGTTGCATTGCGGTCATGGGCGCCATGAGATTGCGGTGGTGGATTTGAACCAGGAGAAAATCGTGGCGCGCGCTCCGGTGCAAGAGGCGTTCTACGGCATTGCGTTCTCGCCCGATGGCCGCGCTCTTTATTGCAGCGGGGCCGGCGACGAGGTCGTCCATCTGTTTGATTTTAAGGATGGCAAGCTGACAGCACAGCCGGACCTCCGGGTGCGGGATTCGCGCGAGCGCGGCATTCCCTGCGGCCTGGCGGTGTCCCAGGATGGACGCGATCTGTTTGTGGCCAATGTGTGGGGCCAATCCGTTTCGCAACTGGATTTATTGGCGCGAACCAATAAAGCCGACATTCTTTTCACGCCTCCGGCGGGAACTTCAGTCCAACTGTTGGCCGCCGCCAACCCGGCGGAAACGGAGGAGGAGCGGGTGAACACCAAACGCGCCGAAGCAGCGCTGGATGCCACCGCGCCGGACGCGCCTTTTCCTTACGCCTGCCTGGTGGATTCCAAGCGCCGCCGACTTTACGTCAGTCTGTGGGCGCAATCCTGCGTGGCGGTCGTGGATTTGAAATCGCTCCAGGTCGTGGCGCGATGGGCGACGGAGGAACATCCCAATGAATTGGCGCTCACCAAATCCGGCCGCTCCCTCTTCGTGGCCAACGCGAACCGCAACACTGTCACGGTGATTGACACCTCCAGCGGCCATGCCGCCGAAACCCTGGATGCCTCGCTTTCACCCGCCGCCCTGCCAGGCTCCACGCCCAACAGCCTGGCGCTGTCGCCGGATGACCGGAAGCTGTTCGTCGCCAATGCCTGCAACAACAACGTCGCGGTATTTGATGTGAGCAGAATCGGCCATTCCCGCGCGCTGGGTTTTATCCCGGTCGGATGGTATCCGACTTCGGTGCGTGTGACCCCGGACGGCCGGCATTTGCTGGTGGCCAACGGCAAGGGGCTGACGTCACTGGCCAATCCCAAGGGACCGCAGGCGGGTGCGCGGGGTGACGCCACCACGCAGTACATCACGGAATTGTTCCCCGGCGCGTTGAGCATTATTGACTTGCCGGGGAGCGGGGACTGGCAACAGGCGCTCGCGGCTTACACCTCCCAGTGTTACAAGTGCTCGCCCCGAGCTGGCGCGGAGCCGGTCGGAATGCCTGCGGACAGTCCTGTGCCCGCCGAACCGGGCCGGCCCAGCCCCATCCAGTATTGCATTTACGTCATCAAGGAAAACCGCACCTACGACCAGTTTCTCGGAGACCTTCCCCAAGGCAACGGCGACCGGCGACTGTGCCTCTTTCCCGCAAGCGTCACCCCCAACCACCACAAGCTGGCCGGCGATTTTGTGCTGCTGGACAATTTCTATGTGGACGCCGAGGTCAGCGCCGACGGCCACGAATGGTCCATGGGGGCTTACGCCAGTGACTTTGTGGACAAGACTTGGCCGCTGAACTACGGGCACAACCGCGGCAAGAAATATCCCTATCCTTCAGAAGGGGCTTTTCCGATTGCGGCGCCGGCCAACGGCTATCTGTGGGACCGCGCGCGCCAGGCCGGCGTGACCTACCGCAGCTATGGCGAATTCGTCATGGCCGGCAAGAAGGCCGGGGATCCGAATTGGACGAAACTGGCCGCGCTGCAGGGACATTTCGATCCGGAGTATCATGTGTTTGACCTGGAGTATCCCGACCAAAAGCGGGCGGACCGGTTCATCGCGGAACTGAAGCGTTTTGAAGCGGAAGGAGAAATGCCCCGGCTGCAAATTGTCAAACTGCCCAACGACCATACCGAGGGGACAAGAGCCGGCGCGCTGACGCCGACGGCTTACATGGCGGACAACGATCTGGCGCTGGGCCGGGTGGTGGAGGCGGTGAGCCATTCCAAATTCTGGCCGCGGACGGCGATTTTCGTCCTGGAAGACGATGCGCAAAACGGGCCGGACCATGTGGATGCCCATCGCAGCCCGGCCTTCATCATCAGCCCCTACATCCGGCGCGGGGCGGTGGATTCGACGATGTATTCCACCAGCAGCATGTTGCGGACGATGGAACTGATCCTCGGTCTCAAACCCATGACCCAATTCGACGCCGCGGCCATGCCGATGTTTCGGGCGTTCCAAGCGGCGCCGGACTTGCGGCCTTATGATGCGCTGCCCGCGCGTGTGAGTTTGGAGGAACACAACACCGCGCTGACCTGGGGCAGCGGCGCATCCGCGAGGATGGATTTCAGCCGGGAGGACGCAACGGATGAGATGACACTCAACGAAATCATTTGGCGCTCGGTGCGCGGGGCCGCCGCCGTCATGCCCGCGCCGGTCCATGCGGCGTTTGTTTTTGACCTCCCGAAGGCGGATGACGATGACTAATGCGCCGGCGTCCGATGAGCCACAGGCGGGAGAGCCATTGCCAGCGGGCGGGAAAAGCGCCAAGGAACCCCGCCAGACGGCGCGCCGGTGGTGGATTGCCCTCGCCCTGGCCGCCATCACCCTGGCGTTGTTTTGGCCTTTGTCTCACTACGATTTCCTCGACTTTGACGATCAGGCTTACGTCACCGAGAATCCCTATGTCCGGTCCGGCCTGAATTGGAACAGTCTGGCCTGGGCCTTCACGACGAGCACGGCGGGCAATTGGCATCCGCTGACTTGGATTTCTCATCTCCTGGATGTGCAATTATCCGGCCTGCAGGCAGGCCGGCATCATCTCACGAACGTCCTCTTGCACACCGCCAATGGGGTGCTGGTCTTTCTCCTCCTGCAAAAAATCACCGGGGCCGTTTGGCGCAGCGCCCTGGTGGCGGCGCTTTTCGCGTGGCATCCCGCGCATGTGGAATCGGTGGCTTGGATCGCGGAGCGCAAGGACGTGTTGAGCGCGTTGTTTTTTGTCCTCACCCTGTTCGCGTACGTGTGGCACGCGGCCCGGCCGGGCTGGGGCCGCTATGCCGCGACGCTGGCCCTTTTTGCCCTGGCGCTCATGGCCAAACCGATGGTGGTCACCCTCCCTTTTGTGCTGTTGCTGCTGGATTTTTGGCCGCTGCGCAGGGTCTCCGCCGCCCTGGCTCCGCCGGCGGAAAACAAACCGGCCGGCCCCCCCGCCTTTCCCTCCTTGCCGCTGTCCCGGTTGTTGGCGGAAAAGATTCCCCTGCTGGTGTTGAGCGCCATTGGCTGCGTCTTAACACTCTGGGCGCAGCAACGGAGCAACGCCGTCGCCTCGGCGCAGGAGATTTCCCTGTCGCATCGTTTCACGCACATTTTGGCTTCTTATCTGGATTATCTCGCGCTCCTGTTTTATCCGCATCACCTCGCCATTTTTTATCCGTACCCCGTCCAGGAAGAAACAGCCAAGGCCATCGGCGGGGCGGCGGTGCTGGCTGTGGCGTCGGTTTGGATCATTATTTCGGCGCGGCGGCGGCCCTGGCTGGCCGTCGGATGGTTCTGGTTTCTGGGCATGTTGGCGCCGGTCATTGGATTGGTGCAGGCGGGCGGCCAGGCCTACGCCGACCGGTACACTTATTTGCCGGCCATTGGCTTGTTTATCTGCGTGGTGTGGGCCGGGGCGGATTTGGCGTTGCGCATTCCAGCCGTAAAGCTTTTGGCGCTCATTTTTGGAGTGGCGATGCTGGCGGCCACCTCCTTGCAAATCCCAATCTGGAAGAATACACGCACCGTTTTTGAACACGCCGCCCGTGTCACGCAAAACAATTATCTGGCCCTCACGCTGCTGGGCAGCCTTCGCGCGGCCGACGGCAATGGGGACGGAGCGATTGAGCTTTATCGGGAAGCGTTGCGTGACAAGCCGAATTACGCCAAAGCCCATTTCTTCCTGGCCCGCGCCCTGGAGCAACAGGGCAAGACCAATCAGGCCGTCCGGGAATACGGCATGGCTTTGCGCACGGATCCATCGTTTGAACAGGCCCGGATTTTTCTGGGCCTCCTGTTGGCCGGGGAAAAAGAATACGAGCAGGCCGCCGCGCAATACGAGGCTGTTCTCAAGATCAATCCGCGGTCCGCGGTGGCGCACAACGACCTCGCGCGCCTCTTGCAAACCGAAGGGCGCCTGGACGAAAGCATCCGGCATTGCCTGGCCGCGTTGCAACTCGACTCGAGTCTGGCCGAGGCCCATAACAATCTGGGCATTTTGTATTTGCAGAAGGGCCAACTGGCCGACGGCACAACCCAGTTGCGGGAAGCGTTGCGGCTCCATCCTGGAAATGGGGAAACAGAGTACAATCTGGCCACAGCCTTGATCCAGCAGCGGCAATGGAAGGAGGCCTCGGACTTTTTGCAAAGGATCGCGCCGGCCCAGCCGGACAATTCCAATGCGCAGTACCAGTATGGATTGGCTCTGGCGCATCAGGGCAGGACGCGCGAAGCGATGAGCCAGTACGCCAAGGCGCTCTTGTTGACGCCGGACTTTGCCGAGGCCCTGGATCGTCTGGCGTGGATCGCGTCCACGGATCCTCATTCCGAGTTGCGCAACGGCGCGCAAGCGGTGTCCCTGGCGGAAAAAGCTTGCGCGCTGACCGGACGGCAGCAACCGGCCATGCTTCTGACTTTGGCGGCGGCTTTTGCCGAGGCGGGCCGGTTGCAGGACGCCGTTGCCACTGCGCAAGAGGGCCTGGATTTGGCCGGAACCAAAGGGCAAAGGGAAGTCGAGGCAAATGCCAGACGCCTGCTGGAAGCCTTTCAAGCGGGGCACCCGTTCCGGGAGCCATTGGACGCGCCATAAGAATGTCTGTGAACACGCGCTTTTTGGATGGGCATTGGACAAAACGGGGAGCCAGGCTGGCGGCCATGAAGTGCTGTCATTCTCAGCGACCTTTGCCGCTGGCGGTTCTGCTGGCAGGAGCTTTTGAAACCAGGGCGCTGAACGGCATCATTCGCCCGCAAAAGCGCGATAGGCGGGATTCCAAATGATATCCGGCACCAGGCCCTCGAGCTTGGCGCTGAAATTGGCGCCATTCGTCGCATAGGAATCCTTGTAGTAGGCGGCGTGGCCATCGCAAAAATTAAGCACCGCCCCCGTAAAATGCCGCGAGGCCAGGCTCTTAAAACGAAGCCCCGGAAGCTGGTTGTTGTATATCGGATCCCCATTCTCAATCTCGGTGTACGGGTTGAAGGCCGCGTCGAACATGAGAACCGTGGCGGATGGCCGCGGAAGGGTGATGATCCTGGGCATTGCGCCATAGGGAGAGTAGGTGGATCCCATCGGATCCGAAGCGTTGGCCGTTCCGACCACCTTGTTCAGATCGAGGGACTGGCAATAGCCGAAGTAGCCGACGGAAGGGGGCTCTTCCGGGGCCGCCGCCAGTTGCTTTGCGGCTTGACTGGTGTCCATTTGTATGGCTGGACAGAACCATAACCGGCTGCCAACTCCTCCCGGAAATGGCATATACTCGTATATTATGCTGGTCGGCGTGCCGGTGAGGGGATTGACCCTGTTCGTAACATAGGACGATAACGGCGCCCCCTGCCAATAAGGGGGCAGCACATTGAACCAGGCCGTCGGGTCCTCCGCGGTTCCATACGGAGCGGTTCCCTCATAGTCCTCGCTGTCACCCATGCCGTCGGTCGGCAGAAAGCCCTTGTAATCGTCGGCGTACATCTGCTCGGACATCCCCCACTGCCTGAGGTTCGAGAGGCAGCCGGATTTTTTGGCTTCTTGTTTGCCCTTCGCCAATGCTGGAAGAAGCATGGCGGCCAAAATGGCGATGATGGTTACAACCACCAGGAGCTCCAGAAGGGTAAAAGCGCGCAATTTTCTGTTTTTCATACAAAGAGAAATGCGCCCATGTGCCAAACCCATGGGCGCAAGTTAGTTTCAGCGTAATTTCTCCATGCCTTGCTTACGGGCTGGTGACCTGGTAAAACTTTTCCGTGTTGGTTGGGCCGGGATCGGTGTACGTTCCGTTTGCGGTGGAGAACCAAAGCCCGGAAGCCAGCGTGGTCCACGGCTTCGACACATTGGTCGTCGTCCGAACGCTGTAGGTATAACCATAAGGAACGGCCCTCCATGCCAGGGTGAAGTTGGTCCCGCCAATTCCCGACAGCGCCGCCGCCACATTCATGGCCGGGGGCGGCGCCGACACCAGGTTGGAATAGACCGTGAACGAAATGCCAACGGTCAAATCGTCCTGAATCAACGGGCCGGCGATGCTGTAGGCAAACTGCGGCATTGGCTGTCCAGTGACATAATTTGTGTCCTGGTCGCTCACGAACACAGTGTAGCTCTGGCCGGACGCATTGGTGACAATGTAGTCCGTTCCCGAGGCGAACACGGCTCTTGGCGCATAGGCCTGGAAATAAAGGTTGGTCAAGAGGACGACAGATCCCTCAACATTCGTTGCCAGGCTGGGGGAGAGCGGAGCCGTGTTTCCCCAGGGCAGGAGAATCGGCGCCGGCAACGGATTGTTGTGGCTCAGGATGGTATCCACGTAGCCCGCGACGCCTTCAGACACGTCCAGTTCATAATTGTCCACGTAAGAGGAGAGGGTTCCTGTGGCTGTCACAACATCGCCCAATTGCGGACGGAAGTCCGAGCCAAACGTGACAAAGAGGTTGATTCCGCCGGTGCTGTCTTGCAGATAATACGAGGCGGTGTTGCCACTGGTTTGGTTGGTGGCCGTCGTGATAACGCCGGTCACGTTAAACAGGGTCGTCCCATCTGAGGGCTGGTAGGTCGTCGGATTGAGCAAGCTGCGCAGATAGCCGATGTTGACTGACTTTGGTCCGGTGACCGTCAATACCGCGTTGCTGCTTTGTGTTTGCAACCCGGATCCGCCGGTGGCGACCACGTAATAGGTGCCGGATTGATTGGTGGAAAGACCATTCAGGGTGAGGTTCGGGGTGGTCACACCCGTTGAAACGGTTGCAGTGCCGTTGTTAAAATACCAAAGATACGTGATGGGTCCGGTGCCGGCGGCCAAGGAGGTGAAGGTCACGCTGCCGCCTTCCGAATTGGTCGTGTTCGACGCCGGCTCGACGCTGAAAACAGGCGCCGTTGGCGTGGCATTCACCGAAACCACGGCATTGGAACTTTGCACCGCGCCGCCAACCGCTCCTTTAACCGTGGCGTAATAGGTGCCGCTGTTGGTGGCGACCAGTGAGTTGAGTGTCAAAGCCGGCGAGGCGGAACCCGTGACGGAACCGCCATCGGTCAACGGCACGCCATTTTGATACCAGGCATAGGTCAGGCCGGCGCCCGCGGCGCCAATGCCGGAAGCGGCGATTTCCATGACATAGGGATTTCCAGAGTAATTGGTGGTTCCAACCGGCTGCAAGCCAATCAGAGGATTGGAGGCGGTAATACCCCCGGTCACCGCGCCATAGCCGGAGCCAGTGCCGTTCCAGTCAAAGGAAACCTCCAGATTGTCCAACTGCATGATGCCCTCGCCTTGGCGCTGCCGCAGTCCAAAGGCGGCCATCGGCAATTTGGGAGAAAAAGCATCTGTCGCGGGACCGGAACCGACCCCGCCCGGATTATTGGCCTTGACGTCGCTCAACGAGGCCGGGTTCACCGCCATTGCTGAATACAAGTTGACCAGGTCCACGAAGAAAACCACATGGTAGTCAATGCCGGGAGCCAAGTCCAATGGAACGACGGCGCTCGGACCGGTTGTGGCTGTCCCGGAAGAGTCGCCTTGGCCGTTGGCGATGCCCAGGCGATAAGTGCCCGGGAAGGCGGTTGGCGACATGCCCGGGGTGAAACTGGACTGATTGGTGGTCAGAGCGAAGATTCTCCCATAGAAACCGAAGTTGGTGTCCTCGATATTGGCGAAATAGGTCCCCCCCGCATTGGTGGGAAGCGTCGTTAGGTTGATGATGAAGCTCGCCCACACCACCGTGCCGCCTGCTACCGCCAAAGGCTGGCTGAAAAGGCTTTGCGCGTCGGTGGTGGCGTTGGTTTGGGCGATCTGAACGCGGCCATTGATGACCAGTTCGGGATTGCTCCCGTTGATATCCGTCCACGGGGAGCCGGGATCGCCGAACAGATTGCCATTGGCATAGCTAAAGGTGTCGCTGAGCAACAACGGTGTGAAGGTTACCACCGTCGGGGCGCTGGTGATCGAATTGCCCAAATGATTTGAGACGATGACAGAGTAAGTCGCCGCCGTCGTGTTGCCGCCGTTGGAGACACTCAACGAACTGCTCGTGGCGCCGGCCATGGCCAAACCGTTCGAAAGCCATTGATAGGCCAGAGGCGGCGCGCCCGCCGCCGTGACGGACAGAGTGGAGGAAAAGTACGGCAGGTTGGTCCAGCCCACCGGCTGCGCAAGGATCACCGGATCAATCACTGTCAGCGTGGCTGAATTATTGGCGGCAACCACTCCGAAACTGTTGCTGGCAATCACCGTGTAGGTGCCATCGTAGGTGGCGTATGCCGGGCTGATCGTCAAGTTGGGCGTCCTCGAACCGCTCACCGAGCCGCCATCGGCAAGTTGCACTCCGTTCAGCTTCCAAATGAAGATGTTCGAGGTGCCGCCGGCCGACACATTGAAACTGGCCGCCGAACCCGCGTTCACCGTCTGGCTGGACGGCGAAGTGATGCTCACGTTGAGCGGCGCGCCGGGCGGCTGGACGGTCAGGAGCGCGCCCGTGCTGGTGGCCGTCCCGTAGTTATTGGTGACGACAACCGAGAACACAGTCCCGTTTTGATTGGTGGTCACGGAGGCCAAGGTGAGGGAGGAAGACGTGGCCCCGGAAACCGCCACGCCGTTGGTGTACCATTGATAGCCGAAAGCGGGAGTGCCGCTGGCGCCGACCGTGAAGGTCACACTTCCGCCCGCATCCTGCGTGAATGGCGCCGGCTCATTGGTAATGGCCGGCGGGACACCGGGAACGAACCGGACGCCGCGAAAGTAGTTGCTGCCCGAACTGGAGGAAGTGGCCGTGGCCAGGACCGAAAACGTGGCGTTGGCGCCAGTGTCCACAATGCTGATCAGGCGGTTTCCGGCCGTTTCCGAAGTCGTCGCATAAATCACGGGGGGATTCCGGGTGAAATCAGCGGTCACGCCACCGGCGTTGGTGGCGGAACCGGTTCCTCCTACGTTGATCAAGTAATTGGAAACCCAGGTCCCGGAGTTGTTGGTATATTTGATGATGCCCCCGAGATTGCCGTCGGCCACGTAACAAGTGGTGTTTCCAGGATCAAACACAAAATCATAGGGGCCGCTGGATGAACCGGGTTGCACGATGATGTTGACCGGCGCGTTGGTCGGCAGCCCGGTCGGAGGCGGCGGCGAATTGGGACCGGTGATGGCCCAAATTCCATGAGTCACGGAGCCGGTGCTGACGTACAGGGTGTTGTTATAGATGTTCAGACATCGCTCGTTGCCGGTGCCCGTGATCCCGACGCGCACGTTGCCGCCGGCCGAGCCGGGCGTCCCGGCATAGGCCACTCCAAATGAATTGGAGTAGAGTGCGGACGACATGTTGGCGTTGCTGCTGCCTCCGCTTCCCGAAACCCAGAAGTTATTCGTGCCGTCAAAGGCCGCGCCGCGGATATTGTAGGTGCTGAAAATATTGGTATTGGCAATGGGCATGGCGTAGTTGCCGTAACCGTCAATCGTCACCACCGCGCGCGGCACATTGGTGGATATGGAGGCTGCAACCCCGCCGGTGACAGGGGGCGCGGCATTGTAGCCGCCCAGCACCAGGTACTGGCCATTGGCTGTCAGCGTCATATACCCTTCCGTGGCCGAGCCGTCCAACGTGAACGCATTGGGGCCGGAGGAGGGGAGCGGCAGCGTGCTTACGGGGCCGGCCTGCCCGGCATTGGTCGTGAATTGGAGGATGCTAACCGTGTTGCCTGTGTCACTGGAACTAATATACTGTCCCCCGCCGCCCACGGACACGACCGCGAGGTTGCCGGGGATGAAGTAATTGGGGTTCACAGTCAATATTGCATTTGAACTGGTGGTCATCCCGTACGAGTTGGTCACGACCACGGAAACCAGCGTTCCGTTCTGGGTTGTCGTCAAAGTGCTGAGCGTGAGGAAAGAACTGGTGGCCCCGCTCACCGCGACGCCATTGGTGTACCACTGATACGAGAGAGCGGGAGTCCCGAGGGCGGACACGGTAAATGTGGCGACACCATCCGCGCTCTGCACCACGCCGGACGGCTGGCTGGTGATCAGAGGGGCGGATGCCGGCGCAAAGCGCACCCCGCGAAACGTATTGGTGGCTGTGGCGGAAATGGAACCTGTTGCCAGGAGACTGATAGTGGCGTTCGCCCCGGCACTCGTGCCTGTGTCTTGCAGGCTCACCAGCCGGTTGGTGATAGTCTCGGCAGTTGTCGCATAAATCACAACGGGGTTTTGGGTGAAGTCGGCGGTCACGCTGAATGCCGCCTTGCTGGAGGATCCTGTGTAGATTCCATTCGTCAGGAGAATAGTATAGTTCGAAACCCAAAGAGACCCCGGCAACCCGCTGTTGGTGAACTGTATAATGCCCAGCGAAGTGTCCGCCAGATACGCCAGGGTGCCGGCCGGATTGATCACCAGATCCGAACCCGTTTCCGACGACGTTCCATCTGGAAAGAGGTTGGTGAAAACGGAGGCGGTCGCCGGAAGAGCGCCCGAAACACTGTTGGAAATCATGTAAGCGCCGCTGCCATAAGCGGTTGACTTGAATACTCCGTTGCTCGTGTAGCCGCAGGCGTAGAGCGCATTACTGTAAATAACAAGGCCGCGGCCGCCCCCAAATAATCCCGGCGCCACCGGGTTGGTGGCTCCCGACGGCGCGGTTCCGACATAAACAAGACCCGATGTGCCGGGGGAGGTCGCGCCGGTGCCGAGCGTCCAGAAATTGCTTCCGTCGGACGCCGCGCAGGTGATCGTGTAAGTGTTGTAAATGTTGGAGTTGACGATGGGCAGGGTGTAATTGCCGTAGCCATCAATGGTCGCCACGGCCCGGGGAACGTTGGTCGAGAAAGAATAGGCGACGTTTTCCACAATGCCGTTCGACGTATAGGGCGCGCTTGTGTTAAATCCTCCAATCACCAGGCGCGTGCCGTCCGGTGTGGTCGTAAGGTACCCTCCGTAGGACACCCCATTGAGAATGAGCGCATCGGCCCCGGTGGAGGGGATGGCGTACGAGCCGGCCAGCGTTCCAGAAGTTGTGTATTGATCAATCCAGACCGGATTGCCGCCGCCAGTGGTGGTCACGGACTGGTTGGATCCGCCGATCCTCACGACCGCGAGGTTGCCGTTGGTAAAGTACTGGGCTTGGGCGGCCGACAACGAAGCCATCAGGGCCAGGGTTGGAAGAAGGAGCTTTTTCGTGGCGATCTTGTGTGCTGGTTTCATAAACGATTTCAAATTGTTGATGTCAGTTTCGGTTTCTCTATTTGCTTTAATCACAACTCTTCTAATCGCCAGCGATACTACACACCCATTATTGCGATCATATGGAGCTTCGGTTACGTTCCTGCCAATAGGGAGTGACAGCACGGTTACGCCAAAACGGCTGTTCAGTGACGATGAGGATGTGAAGGCCGTTGGAGGTTATTCACACAACGACCGTCGTCGCCGCCGGACTGATCGTCGCGGATCATGGGAGAACCAGACCCGAAACGGGCCAGATCCGTGTTCTCGCGGTCGAGGGTTCATTCGGCGCCACATTCGGCAGACGGAGGCGTTGGATAACAACCCGTTTAGTAATGCGTCAGTGACGGAGGGGAAAAGGTATGGCGGGCAGTCCTCTGCCCGCCGCGGCGCGCACGGAGTGCGCGCCCTACCAACCAAGACTGACGCATTACCCCGTTTATTCCCTGTCAGGGAACAGAATCCAACGCTGCCTTGCGCTCAAGTTGCCACTTTCTGCTGAACCGGAGAAATCTGTTCCTGAGCATGAAGCCGCTGGCTCAATGACCATTTCAGGCTCAAGGTTTGGCATAATTGGACTGCCTCGATTTGTTGCGATCCGGGGGAAGAAGGAGAATCTGGCGGGATCAATTACATGTTCGCCAGCTATTCTCGCTGTCGCAAGTGCGGCGGGCCCGGGCCGTGGGAGATTGTGGATCGGTGGAAAGTGCTGGGAATGGCGGTGCGCGCGTCGCTGGGCGGGACGTCAGAAAGTTTTCGATTTGCTCGATGCGTCATGTTTGATGGCTCCGTGTTTCAAACGCCCGCCAAGGGCCAGGAACACCTTCTCAGCCTCATCCTGTTCATAACAGCCAACCGTCAGCAAAGCGGGAGCATATTCCGGGTCAATGGCCAAGGCGCCAAATCCCGGGGGCCACCAGGGCGCAGGCAATCGCTCGCCATGAAGGCGCGCCAGTGCTGCCCCAAACAGGCTGTTGCTGATGCTTTCGTCATAAACCCACTCCGCCGCCGCCCGGCGCTTCGTCGCGGGCTTTTGCGCGTAGTCGGCTCGGAGGGCTGAAAGTTCCGGGTCGCGGGAGAGCAACTCGGCGAAGCATTGCGTCGTGTGGCTGGTTGCTTTGGTTGTGGCGGTTCTTTTGGCCATTCTTGGGCTGCTCATGGACGCTTCTCTTGCATTTCTTCCAGCTTGTTCACGAAGCGGGCCATCTCTTCGATTTTCTTGTTGTTCATCCGCCCGACCGCTCTGCGAGGACGCGGTCAATCCTCTCCCGCACTATCTTCTTCCTGACGTGCCAGCGCCGCGCGGCTGCGGGCTGCCGCGCGCGCGGGTGCGTCTGTGACACATTCCTCCTCGGCTTTGGCCAAGGCTTCCTCGGTCACCAGCAGACCTTGCCGCTCGTATCGTTTGCGTTTTCGGTTGAATCGCACCACCACTGCCGCGAGTGAACTGTGCTTGCGTGACCGCCGCGATAATGCCGTGTCACCGGCGGGGAGAAACACCAATCGGTCCAGGTCGGCGCAGGTGAGACAAAGAGGCTGGCCTTTCTCCATCAACAGGTAATCTCCTGTGAGCAGTTCCGCGCCGCACTCATTGCATTTGCCCTCGTCTCCCACTTTCTCGAAAACCACCAATTCGGGCGGCCGGTTCAATTTGGCGGCCAGCCGCGCGGTCTTCTTTTCCGGCAAATCTGCCGGCGTGTAGTACGTGCGATAAAACTTCTCCCATTGCGGATCGCTGTCCTCGGTGACATGCAGTTGTTCGATGCCGCCCGGCCCGCGGCGCGTGTGGGCGGCTTCGATGGGGCGCAAGCCGCGTTGTTTGACCCACTCCTGGAAATGGCGGATGGTCTTTTGAAACTTCTCCGGCCCGGCCTGAATCCATGGTTGAAGCGCCCGGTAATGCTCGTTGCCTTTGCGCCAGCCCTCGACGTGGCACGGCTGCAGCAGCCCCATTTCCTGGAACAGTTCCAGCGGACCGACGCTGCCATTTTGTTTCAAGAGCGCCTCGGCCGCTTGCTCGACGCGCTCCTGGAAGTTGCTGTAGGGTGGGCCAGCCATTTGGCGTGTTTTCCTTCGATGCTCACCTCGGGAAATCCTTTAGCGCACGGCCAGCCGCAGGCTGGCTCGCCAGCCACATCAACGCGTTGCTGGCGCGCATGCTCGTTTCCCGGAACGCTTTGAGAGCCAAGTTGTGCATGTGAATGCCAATTCATGTGATGGCACCAAACGGGCGCCTTGGCAAGCTTCCGGCAGGGTTCTAGTATTTATATCGGCACGGATTTTGAGGTCCCATATTTCATGGCCTCTTGGTTCGGGTTTGCGGCTGCTTTCCAAGTGGAGCGGCGTCCGGAACAGCGCCGCCGGGATTCATCCTGGTTTCTGGACGGCGAGAGCCAGATTTTTCTCAATCAGCCGGCATCGCTGGTCCACGCAAATCTTGGAGCGCATGCCGTCTTCGGGCGCGTTGAGGACGTAGTCAAGCAGTTTGTCCACCGTGCTGGTGGCGACGTGGGTGCGGGTGTCGGAGGAGCCGTAGTAGATGAACACGTCGCCGTTGGGGCGGGCAACCCAGCCGTTGGCAAAAAGCACGTTGGAAACATCGCCGACGCGTTCGGCGCCTTCGGGCGCCATGAAATATCCGCCCGGCATGTGGAGGGTCTTGGTGGGATCGTTCAAATCGCACAGGAACATATAGAGGACATAACGCAATCCGGCGGCGGTGTTGCGCACGCCATGAGCCAGATGCAGCCAGCCCAGGCTGGTCTTGATAGGAGCGGGGCCGAGGCCGTTCTTGCCTTCCTTGATGGTGTGGTAAAAGCGCGGGTCAATGATCTGCTCCTTGCTGACGACGGGGTTGGTGATGTCGTCGCACACCCCCCAACCGATGCCATCACCGGAACCGGGCGCCGCAAAATCAGTCATGGGCCGGGTGTAAAAGGCATACTTGCCGTGGACGAATTCGGGATGGAGCACGCAGTTGCGCTGGTGCAAGGAGCCGGCGGTGCGGAGATCGGGCAGGCGTTGCCACTGGAGGAGGTCCCGGGTGCGGGCGAGGCCGCAGCGGGCGATGGCGGCGGACAGGTCGCCGGGCTTGGAGTCATCGTGCCGCTCGGCGCAGAACAGGCCGTAAATCCAGCCGTCTTGGTGGCGCACCAGGCGCATGTCGTAAAGGTTGGTTTCCTGGTCATCCAGTTCGGGCATGCGGACCGGATAATCCCAGAAGCGAAAACCCTCCACGCCGTTTTTGCTTTCGGCCACGGCGAAGAAGGACTTGCGGTCCCAGCCTTCCACGCGGGCCATCAAAATAATATGGCCGTTCCACTCCATGGCGCCGGCGTTGAAAACGCAGTTGATGCCAAGCCGGGTCAGCAAGCGCGGATTGCTGGCGGGGTTGAGATCATAACGCCAGAAAAGCGGGGTGTGTTCGGCAGTGAGCACCGGATGCTTGTAGCGGTCAAAAATGCCGTTGCCGCTCTGTTGCGGACGATTGGGACGCTGAATCAGTTGGTCATGCTGGCGCTGGAGGCGCCTGAGTTTGGTTTGGAAGGTGATTCTGCTCATGGAACCTGCCATAAGGTGGAAGCGCCTGTCCTAAACCGTCCTCCATTCCAGTCAGCCTTGTTCGGCCTTTTTGCCTTCCGCCTTTTCTGCTTTTTCCGGCTTCTCGTGCTTCTCGTGTTTCTCCTGTTTCTCGTGTTTTTCCGGCTTGGGCGCGCGCGGTTTCTTTTCGGGACGGGCGCCGGCCCCGGCGGGTTCAGGAGCGTCGGATTCATCGGCGCGGGCGGTTTCGGCGCGGCGATGACCGCGGGATTCGGTCCGGGCGCGCGATTCCCTGGCTTCGGCGGGGGCGGCCTGGGGCGCGGGGGCGGCGAGCGGCGTGGTGCTTTCAATGCGCACTTTCAAGGGCGCGGTGACCTGCGCATGGAGGCGAAGCTCGACGGTGTGCTCGCCCAGAGTCTTAATGGGGTGCTCCAGATAAATCTTCCTTTTTTCCAGGACGATGTCGAACTGGGTCTTCAACTGGTCGGCAATCATCCCTGCGGTGACGGCGCCAAACATCTTGCCGTCCTCGCCCGTCTTGACCGCGATGACGGCAATGAGGTTGGACACGCTCTTGGAAAGCTCGGACATGGTGCTGAATTCATGGGCCTCGCGTTCGCCGCGCCGTTGCTTGAGGGCTTCGATGCGCTTCTTGTTGGTGGCACTGAGCGGCACGGCCAGACCCTGGGGAATCAAGTAATTGCGGGCGTAGCCGGCGGCGACTTTGACCTGGTCGGATTCTCCGCCCAGGCCAACGATGTTTTGAATGAGGATGACTTCTGTTTTTGCCATAAGAGGATCAGGGGTTAAGGGCCGAAAGCAGGCGAAAGGACCTGTGGTTCCGGCGAATTGGATTAAAATGGAACGTCGTCTTCTTCGGGCGGCGCCTCGCCCTCCGGCGGACCGCCGGCGGGCTTGGCCGGGGCGTCGGGCCGCCGGGCCGGTTCGCCGGAAGGCACTCCGCCTCCGCCCGCGCCGGCATCGGGACTTTTGGAATCAATGAACGAGAAAGACTCCAGCCTGACTTTGAGTTTGGACACTTTCTGGTGGGTGTTCTTGTCTTCCCATGTATCCAGTTTGAGCCGGCCCTCCACTAAAATCGGCCTGCCTTTGCGCATGTATTGGGCGATGACTTCGGCCTGGCGATCCCAGGCCTCCACATCCACAAAGGTCACTTCCTCCTTGGCTTCGCCGGTTTCGCTTTTCCAAGTGCGGTTGATGGCCATGCCCATCTTCACCACCGCCGTTCCCTTGGGAGTGTAACGCAGTTCCGGGTCGCGCGTCAGGTTCCCGGCCAGGATGACTTTATTGAAGTTGGCCATAACAAGGTGAATTGAGGTTAGGCGGCGACGGGCAGGGCCGGCGGCTTGGGCGCGGCGGCCCGGGTAAAAAGGACGCGAAAAATCTCTTCGTTGTTGACGAAACGGTGGCGGAGTTTCGCCACGGCGGCAGGTTCGCTCTCGAACAGGATGTTGACGTAGTAGCCGGAACTGTGCTTGCGGTCGGCCACGCGGGAGAACGTCTTCTTGTCCATTTTTTGAACGGTCTCGATCTTGCCGCCCGCCGCGGCGATTTCGGCGGAGATCTTGTCAATAGTTTCCTTGAGCGATTCCTCGCGGGCGGCGCTGTTTAAGATGAACAATCCTTCGTAATGTTTCACGGTTTTCCTTTTGACAACGGCGGCGGTGAGGCCCCGTTAAAATGGTTCATTGCTTGTTTCAATCCTGCGCTTAACCAGCATTCCACTTGCTGGCCGGCGCGGCTCAATACTTCTGCCACGACCGGGCGCTCAACGGCGGCAAACCGGCCCAGCACATATTGGCTGATCTGCCGGCCATCGTCTTCCCGCCGCCCGATCCCCAGCCGCAGACGCGGATACTCCCGCGTCCCCATCTGCCGCTCCACCGATTCCAATCCATGATGCCCGCCGCTGCTCCCCTTGGCCCGCAGGCGAATCTGCCCCAACGGCAAATCCGCGTCATCCACCACCACGAGCAATTGCGCGCACGGCAGGCGGTAAAAACCGCGCAAGGCCGCCACCGCTTCCCCG
>Ga0326728_10012664_pt1 | contig 18637 bp, 20 predicted proteins | sample MB3enrmetagenome_FD_207602 | JGI IMG/M metagenome (GOLD analysis project Ga0326728, IMG submission 207602) | Lab enriched peat soil microbial communities from McLean, Ithaca, NY, United States - MB31MN | ecosystem: Environmental > Terrestrial > Soil > Wetlands > Peat | place: USA: New York... | reverse complement strand
TTCATGTTCTCAGGGGCTAGATCACCGCTACCTGATTCTCAGGTGCCAGCCCCGACGCAGTTCAGCCCCTGGAACCTGTTCCTCGCGCATGATGGCTGCCTTGATCGAATCCGTGTCCGGCCTTGACTCTTCCACAGCGTCCTCGAGCAATTCGCCAAGCTCGTCAGGAAGATTTGCAAGAACCGTTTCCCAGAGGACTCCGCCAATGCGGGCATCGATCTTGCGAAAGGCGACTGATAGCGCAGCCTCATCGGTGATCCGCACCGAGTCTTGGCTGTTCTTCTGAGCGCGCAGGGTGAACTCGCGTCCCTCGATCGACTTGAGGTCACGACTCATCAGATAGTGGAGAACCATGTTCTTCGTTCGCTCCACTTTGCCGGCTGCGGCGCGCGCCCTGTCGCCGAGCCGCGCAGCTTCGCAGCGGCAGAACTGTTCGCGCGCGTCCATCTGGCGCAGAAAGCGCCCTATCCTGTCCACCTTCTCGTCGTGTGCCGAGCAGAATTGTTGGAAGCGGGCGACGAGTTCTTCTGGAGGTTCTCCCTTCTGCTCGGCCTGCTCCGCGATCTCATCAAGAAGGCCGTCCAGTTCTGCGTCGATTTCAAAGAGCGATGACGATTCGGCAATCGTTGCCATGCTTCTTCTCCTATTGTGGACATGTCTACCTGTAAGCTCAGGCTGCAATTTGTTCCTGAAAGGCGGCGGCTCTGGCGGCCTGGTAGGCGAGCGCGTCGGCGCGGGACTGGATCGGATGGCCATTATGGCCTTTGACCCATAGCCAGCGAATCGTTCGATCCGCATTCAGCAGGAGCAGCTCGCGCCACAGTTCTTGGTGCTGCAACTCGAAGCCACGGCTGTTGCGCCATCCGTAACGTCTCCAGCGGAAGACGCGGAAACGCATTCCGTGAATCAACAGTTCCGAGTCCGAGCGCAACTCGATTCGGGCGCCGGTTGGAGTCAGACGCAAGGCTTCGACTGCGGCGCGCAGTTCCATTTCGGAGGCGGTCGACCACGGAACCGATCCGGCGATCTCCTGCCGTATTGTCCTGTGGATCACGATAGCTGCCCAGCCGGCAGGACCTGGATTGCCGATGGCCGAGCCATCGGTGAAGATGAAAAATTGCTTGTTCATGGGAACGCTCCGCGTTTGTTCCAAAACGCCGGGCAGTGGCTACGCCGCTTGCATGGGGATGACGCTGCCGAAGGGGGCATGATGGCCGCCGGTCGTGGCCCAGAGGACGGGGTAGTCTGGGGCATCGTCAGGGAAGGTTCCGTAGAGATCAGTCAGGAAGACCAACGTCTGCGGGCGGATTCCGCGCGCATTGAGCCAGGCGAAGCAGGGACTGAAATCAGTGCCGCCTCCGCCGATGGGATCGAGATGAAGCGTCTCGCCGGCCATGTAGGTATCGACCTTGTGAATTTCGGCGTCGAAATACAGAACATGCACCCGCTCAGGCCGTTGGCCTTCAAGGATCGAACGAATCTCCGCTTCGAACAGCCGCAACTGCCTAGCGTTGACCGAACCGGAGCAATCGACGGCGATTGCGATCTCCCCGACGCCCTCTCGCGCGACACCGGGCAGATACAGGCCGGACCAGATGTGGCGGCGGTTGGGCCGCATCCAACTTGAATCGGCTGGGATGGTATCGGACCAGAGACGGCGCAGCAGTTCCCGCCAGTCAACTTTGGCTTCCGCCGCGCCTTCCAGGGTTCGCTTCAACGCGGCCGGAACTTTCCCGGCCTGCTGGGCGAGCGTCGCCGCCTGGTTGACGGCGATCTCCCATTCGCGCGCTTGCTCGTCGCGGCCCGATTCGTCTTCGCCGGCCTCCGGCGCGTCGATCACCTGGCCGATGCCGCCCCGGCTCTCTGGAACAGACATCGATCCATCATTATTGTCGCTGCCTGTCGAATCGTTTGATTCGGAGGCTTGGGCCTGGGCTGATTCGCTTTCGCTGCCGGACTCGGGCTGCGCCTCGGCCTCGCGCAGGTTGTAGATCTGCTCGGCGCTCATGCCGCGAAAGCGCGGATCTACGAGCACATCGTCTGGCAGGTGCAGACCGGCATCGAGCAGCAGCGGGTTGATGGCGTAGTCGCAGGCCTCGTTCCAGCGCCGTGGATCGCGCTTCGACCGCCGCGTGTGATGCTGGAGCGCGGGATGCATGACCTCGTGGGCCAGCACCCCGGCCAGTGTGGCCGCATTCAGCGTATCGACGAAGGCCGGGTTGTAGCGGAGCACAACGCCGTTGGTCGCCATGGTCGAAATCGAGCGGCACTCTTCGCTCTTTAACCGGAACAAGAGTGAGCCAAAGAAGGGATGATCAAGCAGAAGCGCCGTGCGCGCCTTCCGGATGCGTTCGGTCGCCGGATTTTCATGTGTCATTACAGGCATAGATTGACCAGGCCTCCAATCATGAGTTGGCCGCGAGTGCCGTTTTCCAGGCAAGACTTTGCTGCGAGAAGCAACAATTGAGAATCTCTCGAAGCGAGGAGTCGATTATCATTCCACTGATGCACTTGTAAGCAAAGAGGGGGTACGCCACTCATGGTCCAGCGCGGGAATTGGAACTCTCCCAGTGAAAGGCAAGACATGGGCGATTCAAGAATGAAGAATAGCGGAGTGGATCCGAACGGCTGTTGGCTTCTATTTCTCCTGCTTTTCTTCGTTACCACGATTCCTGCATCCGCTCAACTGGCCAAAGTCGAAGGACATGCCGTCAATGGCGCAAACGGACAACCAATCGTCGGGGCCAACATTCGACTTTGCGAGCAGCCGGCAAGCAGTAAGACGATGGCTGTCGGCAAATGTACGATGGCCGTTTCGGACCATGACGGACGCTTCATCTTCCCGAAAGCCAGGCCCGGACACTTTTACCTGGCTGGCGAATCCGAAGGATACCTAAGGAATTTCTTGGTTCAGAATGGAGAAGGTCGAAGCGAATTCGACCTGCACGCAGGAGAGAGCCGCTCCTTCCGCATCGTTTTGTGGCCAGAGAGCAAGATCCGCGGGAAAATCGTGGACGAGAAGGGCAAGCCTATGGAAGGCATTGACGTCTCCGCGATTCGAAATGACTCAAGCCTCGGACGACATTTCATCGAACAGTATCAGTATTGGGGCGGCCCGTCCGAAGCCTCAACCGATAAGAATGGCGAATTCCGGATTGGCGAATTGAAGCCGGGCAGGTACTACCTTGAAGCCCATATTGGTGCTTCGCGGACAGGTGGTGAGGCGCTGCTGAAAACTGGATATATCCCTGCATACTATTCGGACTCATCCAAACTGGCAGAGGCGAGCGTACTTTGCATTGACGCCGGCGAGCAACGCGAAATCGAATTTCAGTTGAAGCCTTCACCGACGTACTCTGCTCGCGGAAAAATCGAACTTCCTCCAGATTTCAAGCGCTATTTCGAGCCTCTGTGGGGACTTCGCAGAGAGGATGGCCAGTACTACGGTCAATGGATGGATGAGGAGTTCGATCATACTTCGGGCGCATGGGAAATACGCCATTTGCCGCGTGGTACTTACAATTTGGAAATTCAGACAGGCATTTACGACACGGACCTTGTAGCCAACAAAACATTCACCATAACGGACGCAGACGTGAGCGATTTGATATTGCCCATGAGTTTACGCTTTTCGCTACGTGCCAAGGTTCGTCTTCCAGAAGGTTTCCATCCAAAAACGCCTTATTCGGTGCTGTTCAAATTGGAGCCAGATGGAACCGCGAAATTGACTGAGGACGGACAGCCCCTTGCAAAGAACGGTGAAGTCACTTTCAGTCGCTTGCAGCCTGGCCACTACAAACTCTACCTCTTTACTGATGATCCGGTTTACATCGCATCAGCAAAACTAGGAGATCAGGATGCGCTCAATGGCGGGCTTTCATTACAGGGTTCGTCGGACGAAATACTGAACATAACTCTGGCAATTGCTAAATCCGATTTGAGTGGAAACGTCACTGGAGATAACGGCACTCCGGCCGCTGGAGCAGACGTGAAGCTCCTGGCGCAGGGCGAGGACACTCTCTATGTCCTTCGATCTGTACTTGCGGATGGCGAAGGGCATTTTGTCGTGAAAGGAGTTCCGCCCGGCCAATACAGCTTGGTTGCCTTAAATGAAGCAGTTCGTGACCGGGAGTTCGGTGCGTTCGAATTTGATCATGTGAAGCAATGGGCAATACCGATTGAAGTACGAGAAGCCTTCGTGGCGGGGATCTCACTCAAATCTACAAATCTCCGGTTTGCCTCGTCCGCATGCGGTGCTTCGCACTTGCAGTAGCATAGGCAGAATCTGATGTGATCTTCCTGGACAGCGTGTTGCGTTCGGCGTGCGGCGGCAGAGTAGTCGGCGAACGTCGCTTCTGGATGCCGAGGACAAAGATCCGGCAAAGGATACATTGGCCAGTTACACGTCCCTAATTGCTTCTGATAGTCTTGCTGCTATGAAATGGCAGAGAGGACTTCTATTGGCGGGGATCAATCTGGCGGTGGCCATTCCCATGATCTTGATAATGGAGGCCAGGGACCTGAAGTCTGCGCTCACCCAAGAAGAAATTATGGCGAAAGCCTTAATAAAGGATGCTCCCAGACAGTCTGAGCCGCCAACCCCTGAGACGCATCAGGCCAGCCCTGAACAGACCGAAGAGACGGTTAGCTTCGACCCCTGCGGAATGTGGGTCCATTACCCTGTACAGGTCGTTGTTGTGCAGGCAGCCGATATGCCGTCCTTGGCGTTGGCTGGGTGGGAGGACGCTTGCCCCCCGTATTGGTCGATTGCAGGGAGATTACGGGGGAAGATGACCTGGCCGCCAACGCCATTGTGGATGGAGACGCAGCGCAAAATCGATGCCAGCCTGTGCCTATTCATTGCCGTGCAGTGGTTCCTCATTGGCGCGTTTCCTCTCGGACGAACTCAAGAGTGGTGGGCAGACCCGGGGTCGTTTGTCACTGTCTGCGCGGTTCTGGCAGGCGGTGTCGCGGTGATTCCTGTCGTTGACGGCATAGCGAAGCTGCCTGCGTTGATTGCGATGTTGGCATGGTTCTGGTGGTTTGGCCTTCTCGTTTGGAGAATTCTCCAATTCGGATGGAAGTTGGCCATTGGTTGGCGGGCTAGTGTAGAGGTCCATAAACTCTTCCCGCGTGGTCATGCTTGTTTCACTCCTCGATTCTCTCTTCGTGTTGGAATCATACTACTGGCGATTCAAGGCCGGTTCGAGAGTCTATGATGGGTTATGTGCTAATGAGAACGAAGCTTGAGGAGTACTTGGTGCGAGCGTCTCGCTCATGATTCCCGTGAGGTACTCCATCGTACAATCACGCCGTCTGACAGTTGGGCTAGTTCCCCTGCGCCCAGATGGTGATGGGTAGGATTGAACTGTTCTATGTGGCCAGTCTTAGTACCAGTTTTGGGGTTCCACCTCGACATGCCCGATTTGGATGCGGAGTAGAGCCACTCACCATCGCTGAAGAATCGTCCTGCGGGCCCACCAAACGCCGCAATTTCCCGAGCCCACTTCCAATCGCTCCGCCACTCAGGGCTGGCGGGGCCGGTTGAGGTGATGTCGAATATGCGTGCGCCGTCCACAACTGTGTAACCATGGTCGCCGATGCCGCCGATTGCGACCGTGTCCTCGTCCAGCCAAGCAATGCCATGGTCCCAGTACCATTCGCGTGCGCAAACATCTCTCTTGGTGTCGCCGTCTTCAGATTCCCAAACATTTCCTGACAGCCATTGATCGACACTCCAAACAACCGGGATGCCAACTGGATGCCATACCCAGCCATCGTCGAGAATCCGCGTTCCTTTCGGGCTCATATACAGAGCTCCGTGAAAGTAGTCGAGGTAGTGCTCCGGTCGTTGGTCGCCATTTTGATATGATGTGGGACCGCGTTCGCTGAGAAGTTGCCCGGATGAAGCATCTGAAACATCAAGCCGGTTCCACGCGGTGCGATGAATGACGACCACACGTCCTTGCCATGAGGCAAAGCGGAAAGAGAACGGAACCGTTTCCGACTCATAGTCCCCACCATCCAACTGGAGGGTGATCTTGCCTGAGCTCAAATCGATGACCTGACCGAATTGGCCATAGTTGCTTACAACTGCGGCAAAATTGCCGTCATTAGAGACATGAAGACGTCTTGCAAGCGCGTGTCCATCAAACGGATCCCTGGCAGGTTCCGGCGGCAGTGTCATCCGCCCAACGACTTCCGAATATCCTTTGTGTGCATCGAGGCGCAGCAGTCGGCTATTCTCCGCGAGCATCAGCCAGATGCTTTGACCTTCCTGGTTAACCGGTGCGATGTCAACAATCGTGCTCTCACCGCCTGGAATCTCCGTCCTGACGAGTGAATTGTTGAAACAGGACGAATCGTCACAGTTCTCTGGCTGGTCAGCCCTCACGTCTACGTGCTGCTCTTCCGAATGCATGCGAAATTCCCCAGTAAACTATAGCGTCGTCTGCATTCTGGGCGGGCTGTTGGAATGCTGCCCCTGAGAATTCCTCGCCAAATACTTCAGTCGCTTGCACCTATTATGCGATATTCTGCCTGGCGCGGTGATAGCCGAACGAGAATTCGTAGACGGCCGGAACAGCAACTATAAACCGGCCATTCCGGCCAGTTTATGGTTGCAGTGACACCGTGCCTCATGCCGCCACGGGTGCCTCCATGTACACCGACATGTGATCGAAGATGCCCTGGACGGAAGCCAAACTTTGCTCAGCCTGCTCGGCTTCGCGATTGCGGATCGCCTCATCCATGCGGGATGCAAGCCCGGCTGCCTCGGTCGCCGTGGCCACGCGCAGCAGTTCGTGCTTCTTGAGATCGTGCGCCGTGTAGGTGCAGAGCTTTTGGCGGGCCTCCTCGGCGAAGCGGTTCAACTCCGGGTCGCCGGTGACGTTCAGCTTGGGCAGCAACTCCACCAGATCGAAGATGTTCGTCACCAGCGTCGCGTGAAAGCGCGATTCGGGCTCGTTCAGCCGGTCGACCATGTGCGAGACCACATCGCGCAGCCGCTTCCACAGGTCTTCGGCGCCGCGCGCGAGCGACTGCCGCACATTCGAGTCGATCTCGCGCGCCACGCGCGCCTGCTCCTCGGCCGACATCTCGACGCGAAAATCGTTGCCGGCGGGGATGGGCAGGACTTCGAGCTTGACGCCGAATTTGCGCCGCAGCCGGTCGGCCGTTGGGTAATCCTCCTCGCGGAAGAGTCCGTTCAGCTCCGGCCGCACCTGCTCGATGTACTGCGGATAGACCTGCAGGAATGCATCGACGCCCTGCTCGAACTGGGCCTCGAACTCGCGCATCCGCGCGGTGAGATCGAAGTAGAGATTGCCGGGCAAGAGGCGATAGCCCTCGTCGGTCCACGGTAGCGTGATCTTGTAGAAGTACTGGCGGACCTGGCCGGCCAGCGTGCGCAACTGGTCGAGCTTGTCGGTGCCGCGCAGCAGTTGCTTGTTGTATCGGCCGGCGTTCTGGGGGGCGCCGTTCCGTTCGGCAACATCGCGGCTGACGCCGCGGTCGTGTTTGACGGCCGTCCAGATGCTGATGTGGACGGCGGCGAGCATGGCACGTTCTTGAATCATTGGACCACTCCTTGGTGCTCGATGCCGAAGCGGATGAACTCCGGCGTGTGGGTGATGGCGCGATCACGCGCCGCCGCGTCGCGCATGGCCATCACGCGCATCTCGGTGGGCATCCGGTCGAGGTACTTGAGGCCGCGCGCAAGCGAACTGTCAGTCATCACGCGGCCCAGCGCTGTCGAGATGGCGATCTGCGCCGATGGCTCCGCCGGTAGCGGGGCGGTTTCGGGATTGAGCATTATCTCGTCGATCGACGGCAACTGGCGGAAGAGGCGCAGGAAGGCAAGCAACTCGCCCGACGCCGCTTGCCCCACGGTGCCGTCGAGCAACTGCGCCTCGAACTCGCCGGCGCCGGTCAACAGAGCCGTGTTCTGCTGGCGCGCCACGCCGCAGAGGACGTGCGAGGCCATCTCCCAGGAGCGCGGAGTGGGCCAGGCATTGGCGTCCGAGGTCGTGTCGGCCGCGTGCAGCAGGTCTGGCTTGAAGCGCAGAAAGGCGATGATCTCCGGCCGCACGCCCGCGCCCACGGCCCACCGGCACCAGTCGTTCAGGTCGGCTTCGAGTTCAAGATGGACAAACCGATTGCGCAGCGGCCGCGGCATGGCGAAGTGCACGCCGCGCTCCGATGCCGGGTTGCCGGCGGCGATGACGACCCACCCTTCCGGGAGCACGTATTCGCCCAGTCTGCGGTCGAGAACGAGCTGGTAGCAGCCGGCCTGCGTCATCTGCGGTGCCGAGGTCAGTTCGTCGAGAAAGAGAATGCCTTTGCCCTCGGTGGGCAGGAACTTGGGTGGAACCCACTCGGTCTGGTCCGACGCGATGCGCGGCAGGCCGCGCAGATCGACCGGATCGAGTTGCACGGCGCGCACATCGAGGAAGTCGATTCCGAGATCGCGCGCCACCTGGGCGACGATCTGCGACTTGCCCACGCCGCACGCGCCCCAGATGTGCAGAGGCACACGTTCGCCGATCAGCGCATGAAGCGCCTCGTAGAGTTTGGATGGTTTCATGCATTTGGGCCTTTCGGATGTAGGAGAGAGGTTTTTCGAGAGTCCTCGACTGCAGATGGCAAGCAGTTGATTCTATGCAAGTTACTGATTATATGGATGACGATACGCCTGTTGATGCCGATTGACCGGATGTTTGAGTGAAGCCCGTTTTTGAGTACTTACCCTTGACCGCGGCTCTCTTTGTAATGACGATGCGTGCATTAGGGAACGATGCTGCGCGACGATACAGCGAGTTGTTGGCGCTGACAAATTACTATCGGGCCATGAAGATCAGGAAGACTAAGAGTGCATAAAGTAGGAAAACCTTTCTGAAATCAAGAAAGCTCTTGGCGCAGAAATGATAATTGAAGTATTTTGGAGCTAATAACCGAGGGATAAAGAAATGTCCGCCCAACCGCCTTCAAGACGTCGACCTAGCTTTTCCGCAGAGCGAGAATACGCCGCTCCGATTTCAGAATCCTCGAAAGCAGTTGGAGAAACCAAGAGTAATTACGCCGCAGACGACCCGCCGTCGTATGACTCTTTGGACGGCGAAGGTACAAATACAGTGGGCGGATCGGGCATCCGAGATGTCCCCACAGCGGACGACAAACTAGGGTTCGAACCCTATGTTAAAGCACTGGCTGCGTTCCTTACTCACACTGACACAAAACCGCCCCTCACGCTATCTATTGAAGGGCCGTGGGGCAGTGGCAAATCCTCTTTCATGTTTCAGCTCGAAAAGAGGATCAAGGAGATGACTCCGTCATCAACCAATCCACCGGTCACGATCCGGTTCAATGCGTGGCGCCTGAATCAAGAAGAAGCCGTGTGGGCTGGATATGCAACTTCGGTCATTTCCGCTCTTCGAAAAACAGTTGGATGGAGAACGATGCTTTGGGGAGATATCAAGATTCGCTGGTCGCGTTTCGAGTGGGGAAAGGGATGGTTCAGCATCATCCGATTCCTGCTTCTCTCGCTGTTCCTCGTGTTTACGTCGATTGGCGTAATTCGTTACCTCTTTTCCCATCCACAAACGATCAGTCCGTTTTCCGATGAAATTGCCCGCCCGAAAACTGCCCACAGTAACGATGCTAAGCCGGAGGAGGCACTGCTGAGACTTCTTATCTCCTCTCTAGGAAGTGCGGGTTACCTGCTGCTCGGTTTCATGATCCTTAAGAAGGCTGCTGATACGTTGGGAAATCCCTTCGAGATCGAACTGAAGAAGTTTTCCGGCAACCCGGACTATGAAGGGCGAAGCTCCTTTATCGAGAAATTTCATTGCGATTTTACTCATATCCTGAGTTCATATGGAAAGGGGAGGAAGCTTTTTGTCTTCATTGACGACTTGGATCGATGCGAGATTCCTCGCGCTGCTGAACTCATGCAGGCGATCAACCTGATGTTTGGCGAGTCGGATCAGATCGTCCATATCCTCGGTTTAGACAGAGACAAAATCGCGGCTGGAATTGCTGCAAAGTACCAGAATTTGCTGCCCTTTCTGCAGGAGACAGCAAATTCCAGCCCCTACTCGGCTGCCGGAGACTTCGGATACGCATTTCTTGAAAAGTTTATCCAGCTTCCGTTTCATCTGCCTCGTGTGACAGATCGAGAGGTTCAAAGATTCCTTGCGAATCTGAACGGCGAAGGAGATGAGGAAGCGAACCCGCGCAGCGATACCGCGATCGCAGGAGTTCTCTTTGAGACGAAGGTGGATTCTCCCTTGGTCAAGTCAATCGTTTCAAAGATGGCCGCGCCCCTGGAATACAACCCTAGGCGAATTAAGCAGTTTGTCAACCAATTCAGATTGTCCGCAATCATCGGGACCGCCACGGGCATGTTTGCCGAGCAGGACCATAATATAAATGATCCGAGTGCTGACTTGAAACCACTGACGCCGGAGGCGCTAGGGAAACTTCTTGTCGTGAGCCTGAGATGGCCCAGGTTGCTAGATGATGTTAGCAAATTCCAAGAGCTTTTCAACTACATGGAGGAGATGGCAAAGGGGAAAATCCATCGATGCTAAAAGTTGAGGAATACGATTCCGTCCGCGAGCTTGGAAATCTGTGGTACGCAAAACCTGGAGTGCATTCCCTGATGCATACAGGGCTGGGAGATTCGGGTAATCGCTATTCTCTGGCGAAAGTCGACCTTGAACGGTTCGTGCAAATTGCGCCTGCGATGTCGCGGCCTTCTAGAACTCGGGAAGTGCCCGTCGCCAGCTAAATCATGACAAACGTCGCGTACCGATTTGCACAGCATTCTTGGCGTTTGGTCGGCTGCTTGCTAGGTTTCCTGAATCGGCAACAGGCTTGCCATTTGCCGGGGCACCAGCCCGTTTGACGCGTTGAAGCTTCTCGACAACTTAGCTCTGCTAGGGGGAAGTGGTGAACTCATTATGGGAGGCTTGCCTTCGAACTAGCGATTAGTATCGACACGTCGGCGACTGTTCAGCGATCTGCAGCCGACTTCGGGCAAAACGCTCGGGCTACAGATGTGGGCGGAAATCAGGCGGCCTAGTCCAGTTCTTCGCTCCCCTCGGGTTCGTTCGTGTAGCCTTCGCTGGTGGAATCGTCTTCGTCCTCGACAGGCGCAGGAGTATCGAATAGGGAAGCAGGTTTTACGGGTGCGGGCTTTGCCGGTTCTGTCGTTTGAACGACAGCCGTGGCCGGTGTGGCATCGACCTTCGCCGGCGTCCTGTTAGGCGTTGTCTTTGCCTTGGCGCGCGCCTCGGCCTGCGCGGCCTTGGTGGCGGTGTCCATCTCGGTCTTTGCCTTCTCCAGTGAATTCTTCATCTGAAGATGCGACGCGACAAAGCCTACCAGGGTCGATCCCAACTGCGCGTCCAGTTCCTCGGCAGTACCGGTGACGCTCAGCGGCGTGGTGAGGGCGTCATGGTCGCCGTCCTTCATCTTCTTGGGAACGACATTGACGCGAATCTGATCGTCGTCGAGCGCGGTCACCGTCATGAGCACGGCGCGGCTGCGCAGTATCGGTACAAGCTCTTTGAACATGAGAACTTCTCCTTGTGGGGTGGATGTCTTGTATTTCGATTCGGATTCAGCGGACCGGAAGCTTCGCCTGCATCATCCGGTTGCGACGGCGGGTCTTTTTCCAGAGTTCCGGATCGACCGGAAGCGCCGTCATTTTGCCTGTCGCGGCATTGAAAAAACTGCCGTGGTGCGCGATCTTTCCGTATCGCAGAAGACGCGCGAGCAGCGACAGCGCGCTCATGGCGAGCGTCTGGTTGATGAACGGCTCCTGGCGTTCGAGAGCCTCGATGGCAGAGCAACTCGGAAGCGGATCTTCACCGGCCTCGGCATCGATGATCTCCGGATACAATTCGCTCACCGTTCGCAACCGCTGGGCTGAGCGCCGGTTTGAATAGTTCAATGGCTGGCCGAGTACGAACTGCCCGCTCGCGGCATTGTTGCCAAGGTCAAGCCAATAGACAGTGCCGTTGTTGTGCCTGAATAGCGATTCCGCAATCACGCGCCGCGCCGCCCGGCTGTCCACACAGCCAATGAGAATGTCGATTGTAGTGACGCGATTCTTCTCGAAGGTATTCTCATCGAAGAATCTGGGCTCGGCCCGCCAGTGCGTTCCCCAGAAGAGATTGATGCGATTGATGAGCACCGTCGCCTTGTTCTGACCGATGTCGGAAACCGAAAACGGCTGGCGAATGCAATTGGTCTCCGAAACCGTATCGGCATCCATCAGGACGACATCGAGACCGGCAAACCGACCCCAGACGCGCAGAGCCTGATCGAGATACGGAAGCCCCATGGTGATGGCGCTTCCGGTGCCGCCTGCTCCGACGACAAGAACACGTATTGACCTGCGCGGATCGGCGCGAAGGGAAAGAGTGTGTTCAATGCGCATGATTCCCCCGCTCTCCGCGCACGAATTGTTCGAGGGTCTGCGGCAACTGAATCAACGTTTCGGAGGGAAAGCGCTTGCGCTTTCCTTTGAGCGACTTCCAGAGACCCTCGAATCCACCCTCGTGCCGTGTGATGCGACCGACGTTTGCGTGCGTGAAGGCGCTTTCGTAGAATCCGCGCTCCCAGGCAGGGATCGCCGCGGCGGTCGCGCTCTCAGGTCGTGTATTCTTCGAGGGGAGGCGCTGAGCGCACCATAGTGTAGCGTATTCAGTGCTGATTTCTACTAGGATGGAAAGATGAATACCGTCGAATACCCTGATGCCGTTGATCCAAGTCTTGTCGGCTCATACTCGCCATTGGCCAAAGCCGGGGGAGGATTTGGCTGGGACGAAGTTTTGGAGTATCGGGTCTGGTGCCATCCTGAGCGTGGCGCACCTGATAAGGAAGAAGGCAGCGACTACTATTTTGCCTTTGCGACGTACAAGGAGGCGGAGGCATATTTTGAGAGCACTTTGGGCGCAGAGGAACCGCTTGCCCTTATTCGGCAGGTCGAATATATCGATGAACCGAAGACGGGCGAGTATCGCCACGTGAAAGAAGAACGCACTGCCGAGTGGCCGGTGGAGTTTCTTCGCCGTCCACGCCGAACTCCGAAGACCATCCCAGACTTTTTGTCGCCCAACGCTCCAAAGAACAGACTGGATATCCTCCGAGGTTTGGCAAGCAAAAGTGAGTCAGCGGCAAGCTAGATGTGCATATCGCCGGAACGAATACAGCGATGTGGATGCACTAAAGCGCACTCTAGATTTTTCACGACTTCCCATGAGGACTGATACCGTGTCTCTTTCGACCATTGATGAACTATTTGCAGCTACGCTACAGGGCGATTATGATTCGGATGCCCCGTGGGAAGCAGTTATAGAACTGCAAAGGCTCGGCACCCGTGAGGTACTGAGTACCGCTGTTGAATGGTGCGACTCAACGGTCCTACTAAAACGTGCTCGCGGAGCAGACGTTTTATCTCAATTTGGCAAGACAGCCGATCACCCTTCCATTAACTACCCTGACGAGTGTTTTGCCGCCTTATCCGGTCTCGTATCCACAGAATCCGAAGCAAGACCCTTGTGCTCAGCTATATATGGTTTTGGACATCAAGGCAACGCGAAAGCTGTGCACTTGGTCATAGGGTTTTGCAATCACCCAAATTCGGAGGTCAGGTTCGCAACGACCTTCGCATTAGGTTGTTTCGCAGACCTGCCAGATGCAGCCAAAGCATTGCTGCAATTATCCAGCGATTCTGACGATGATGTACGCGACTGGGCAACATTTGGTCTTGGCGTACTGGGTCGGGAAGATTCCCCTGAGATCAGAGACGCCCTCGCTGTTCGACTGAACGACACCTGCAATGATGCTCGCGAGGAGGCGATGGTTGGATTGGCGAAAAGGAAAGACCCACGAGTCATTTCATCGTTAATCTTAGCTCTCGAATCCTTGCCTGTACCTGATCGGGCTATCGAAGCGGCTAGCGAGATGCTTGGTCATCAAGATGGTTGGGACAAGGAATTATCAGGTCGTGATTACGCCGCAGCACTACGGAAAGAGTTTGGGACATAAATGACCGGCAGTTTTTTATTGACAATGTTTGAAAAGCCGTCGGAAATGCCGAAAGAATCATTTCACGGATGCTGTCTGACGCATCTGTAATAGGGGAAAAGCGATACGTCGTTCGCGCCGAAGCAAAAAGTATCCGGCTCCAGTGAAGATCACTCCTAAGCCAGCGCACAGCACCGGCTCAAACCACAGTTGCCAAAAATAGGACAGTTTCGCAGACATCGGGTCGGCTGGGAGATAGCGCACTTGAACGTCTTCGCCAATCTGGAAGCTGGGAGGGTTTGTGGCTACACCTGCTGTCGCGATGTAAACTCTTCCGTCATTCGCTTTGAATCTGAAACGAGCGGAGTAGTTGGTGTTGCCATCATCATCACTCAACTGGATCAGATCGATGACAGTACCCTGTCCCGGAACGCTGCGGAACAGCCATATCGACGTGTACGTCACAAAGCCCAAACCTACCACAAGCGCAACAAGACCACATACAAGCCAGACCCTGCAAAAGAACCAGAGAACTCGCTTTAGCCACCCTGACGGTTTAGCTTTTGGCATGAGTAAACGATAACACTGTCTTCAGATGCGTACGGTGGCCTTGCAGCAATTTTCCGACCTAACGGATTATTCTTCGGCGAGAAACGCACGATCAAGTCGTGCTCGCTCAGGGCAACTTGATCTTGTTTGCAATCTCTTTTGTGGATTTTCGCGAGACCTCTGCCTGTGCGGCATAGCGGCGCCAGTTGGCCACGGCAGCTTTGACCTTTGCCAGAATCTCCGGCGCGTTCTTTATCCCATGCTGTTTTCCCAACGCCTGAAGTTGAGCCGCGCCGGGATTCTTTCCTTCGCCCATGACGAGCATGCTTTGCTCCCCGCCCGGGCCATAGGAAAAGGTAAGGTCATAGGCAGGCGCGAAGATCCACTCGTTTCTTGCATTCAGCAGGAACGAAAAGTTCTTCACATGATCGTCACGGTTATGAGCAAGAACGTTGAAGCAGGCCAGCGCATAGACCTTTTCCGCTTCCTGGATATTCCTGGTCAACGCCATCGTCACGCGCAGGACCATGTCGTAGTCGAGGCTGGGCGTGCGATGATCGGCATGGATCAGGCCGCCAAGACTGTGCATGTGGATGCGGGCATCGCCATCCCGGTCGAAGCGTTTCGTGCCGAAGTATTTGTTTCTCTTCGTACGGAAGAGATGCGTCTCAGGCATCTGGACTCCGGCATCAACAGCCATCAAACTGTAGGCGTATTCAACCGCCCCTGCGTCCCGCGCGTCCTGCGAAGACGGAAACTTGATCATCCAGTGCGCAAAGCCCAATTGCAATTCCTGCTGTCCGTGAATGATCCTTTTCTTGTCCGTGCTCACCTGCGCCACGATCTTGGGCCGGGCGCCGGAAGAAGAGCCATTGAGCCGCAGCAAATCTTCAAAGACCTCTTCGTTTTCTCCGGCCAGAACGGTGGCTGATTCCTCGGCAAGTTTGTCGAGCGCCAGCGGAGCATCGTCGGCAGTTTGCTGCCCCAACTCCGGCTCATAGCTGAGAGCGCCCATGCCGTGCCGTCCTACATAGGCCAACCGGTCAAGCGGATTCAACTGGCGGCGATGGATGCCATGTTTCTCTACCGTGCGGTCGAGCAGAAGCCGGCCCCATCCGTCCGGCAGACTGTCATTGAATACGCCGAACAAACCATCGAAGATCGCGGTGTCGGCAATGGATACGCCGGGCTTGAGTGGAAGTTTGATCGGCGAAATCTCGATGCCCGATGCGAGGAATGCCGCGTCGTACTCGAAGAGAATCTGCCTGTCCTTGAATGCTAGGCGCCCAACCTTGCGGCGTTGGTTGTTGGCGTCCAGATAGACGGTGAGCAGTTCTGTCGGACTATACGCCATGTTCGCGTCCTTTCCTGCCCGTCGCTCTTTGCCGCAAGGCCGGTTTGGCAAGCAACGCGTCAAGCGATTGCGCGGCCGGGGCGGGCTGGCTTTCCGCGGCCAGTTTGTCGAAATCGTCCAGGCAGTCAAGCACCAAAGCAAGGTTCAGCAGTGAATCCAGAGCGATCAAACCCAGGCGTTCAAACCGCTTCAACGAGCCAAGGGTCACACCTGAACGCGCGGCCAATTCTTCCTGCGTAAGGTTCATGGCCAGACGCCGGGCCTTGAACCGGTTGGCGATCCCCGTCTGCGCCTCTCTTGCGGTTCTGAGTGTAACGGCCAATTTGTTAACCTCAATAGCCATATTACCACTATTACGGTGAATATATTATCCTTATGGCTCTTCCGGGTGCCGTTGTACGACTATTTGCCGCTAAGATAAGCCCTGGCGGCGCTCAGAATGGCCGGCGCTACTGCATCAATCTCGTTCTCACGCATCAGGCGCAGCGGCACCCGGTCTTCCAGTTCCGGATTCACACCCGTCAGCCAAGCCTGCACGACGGCGGGCGAATCGTGCTCGCTCAAGGCACGCGCCACGTAAAAGGCGAACCGCAACCGGCTCTCCGCGTCGCCGTAGATCTCGCCGCCGGCGATCCAGCGATCGACGGCCCGCGCGTCCTTGACACCGCCGATATACGCGGTGAGTTTCCGCCCGACGATCTCAATCAGTTTCTCGGCCACCTTCGATGCGGGAAGCCGAAGCGCCTCCCGGTGGGCGAACAGGTCGGGCCTGGAAAGCGAAGGTGTGTCCATGGCGGAGCTCCTGTTTTAACCGCCCGAAATTGTGATGGGTGGCGTAGCCTGTCGGGGCTGTTACGCCGCCCTGGCCAATTCGATTTGCATGGTGGGCACGAAACGCCGAACCGATGCCGATCCGGTATGTGGTCCCATCGGCGGCTGCGGCACCAACTCGGCCAGCGGCCAAACGGAGATGTTGCCACACACGCCGCAACACCCTCCACTGGAGTTCGAGACCGAGGCGCAACTCTCGCAGTAGACGGCTTCCGTGACCGGAATGCTGACGAGGCTGCGCCGCGGACGCAGAATGCTGAGTTCTCCCATAATTACCTCCCGACGCAAAGCCGTGAACTGGCCCCGCCCGCTAGGCCACCTGCTGGTTGGCCAGGGATTCGAGATCCCCGATCAGTTGCTTCAACGCCGCCAAGCTCGGCAGTTCGGTAACCGAAGCGATCTTGAAGCGCTCCGCCACGGCGAAGAACTGTGCGTCGCCCGCCAGTTCGGCCAGTTGGCGCAGCCGCTCGAAGCCGCGCGCCGCGGCCTGCATCTTCTCGATGGTCTGCTTCTGCCGCTCCGCGTTGGGAATGGTCCGCGCATCGGCGCTGTGCCCGGCCCGGCGCAGAATCTCCGCGTAGATCGGCTCGCCCAGCGTCCCGCGAAAACCCTCGATCTCGGCCGTCAACCGCTGATTGACCGGGCCGCGCGTGTCGCCGGCCAGGCCGTTCGCCTGAGCCATGGCCATGCCCGGTGGCAGCGCCCACTCGGGCAAGGTGGGAATCGTCATCGGCTCTCCACGCCCATTCAGCCGTACGCGGGTCTCCCCGAAGCGGTAGAGATAGCGGCCCAGCCCAAAACAGCTACAGGCCCGTTTGAATGCCTGGGCGTCCGCCGCAGTAACAGCGTTCTCGCGGTCCGCCCACTCTTCGCCGGTGCCCGTGTGGCTGCCCAGCCGCGTGATCGTCACGGCGGTCGCCACCAGCACCTTGCTGGTCACGATCGCCTTGCCCCGCTCCATGCGGCTGAGCGACGGCACGGTCGAGATCGTGTACTCGCGCGTCCATCCCGACGGCGTGAAGAGTTCGTTGAGCCGGTCCGTATAGGCGCGCGGATCGGCAAAGGGCAGGATGACGCCGCTCCGGCCATAGTCGAAGGTGCGCATCACGCGCCACTTGATCAGCGCCGGATCGAACGGCGCTTCGAGCTGCGCGAAGAGCTTCTCGCGCTCGGTTTCCGTAAATTTGGTTGCGGCCATACCTCACCTCCTTGAACAGGCCCTTACTTTTCAGCCGCAGAAGAACTGTCGGTGCCCTAAAGGGTTGCCTGCGATAAGTCATGCGGCTGTGATATTGGATCGAAAAGGACGAAATTGAAGGTGTTTCTTCTGTACGGTAGAATCGATTGCAATGTATTGCCCCAAGTGCGGCGACCTTCTGGAAGAAATAGCGGGCGTATTCAAATGCTCCCGCGGCGAGATGGAGATGTCACAACATCTCGGAGGCAGGCTACGCGCATACTACGGATCAAGTATCGAGCAGCCAACTGAGCCTCCTGCGATTTCTGAGATGGCGGGTCACAGCAACGTCGGTGGCCATTGGTTCTGCCCCGGATGTGGTGTGTTGACGGAACAAGGAGACTGCCCAAGGTGCCGGCGGAGCATTCGAGAATTCACATACGAATTGATTGAATTCCATCCACACCGCGGCAAAGGCGACCGATGGCTATGACTTCTATATAGCTGAATAGTTCACGTAGTGCAGATCAAGCAAGAACCGAGCCGTTGTGGAGTCAATCATGTTGAGGTGGTCCCGGTTGTTCGGACATTTTTTGTTTTTTCTTAAGTGGAAGTTCTTGCTTTTGCTTTTAGGCTGCCAGAGTATCCGGCAGGCGGTTGAAGTAGATCTGGTCGGGCGTGAACGCCCC
>Ga0326728_10012663_pt1 | contig 18638 bp, 14 predicted proteins | sample MB3enrmetagenome_FD_207602 | JGI IMG/M metagenome (GOLD analysis project Ga0326728, IMG submission 207602) | Lab enriched peat soil microbial communities from McLean, Ithaca, NY, United States - MB31MN | ecosystem: Environmental > Terrestrial > Soil > Wetlands > Peat | place: USA: New York... | reverse complement strand
ATAAGTTCCTGGGCATCAATAACTTATGAGAGATTCTTGGGCCGTTGCACCCCCGGAAAGGGCGCCAAAAAAACGTTCAAAAAAAACTCAAAAAAGTGTTGACACCTTCCTTGCGCTCTGACATAGTTTGGGCACACACGGTAAAACACAAACTACAAACATATGAGAATGAAAGTACTAATCTGTGCTGCGGCCATCGTCGCAGCCAGCGCCCTCACCTCGATGGCGCAGAACGTTTACTCGCTAAACGTAGTCGGATACATCAACATTCCCCTCGTCGAAGGGTTCCAACTGATTGCCAATCAGCTTGACTACGACGGCACGGGCACCAACAACACGACCTCGAACGTCATGGGGACCAACCTTCCGGTCGGCTCCGCGGTTTACACCTGGAGCGGCTCGAAGTACACCATCAGCACGTTTGCCCTGCCCAAGGGCGGCACGACTGCGGCCTGGTCTCCCGAATACACGTTGAATCCGGGGCAAGGCGCTTGGTTGTCCATCCCCACGGGCGGCCTTAGCGGCACCTCCTCGAACCTCACCACGGTCGGCCAAGTCGACCAGGGCGCCCTGGTTAATAACTACCTGGCGTCTGGCGGCGGCTATGGCTTGGTGGGCTCGATCGTGCCCATCTCGGGCGGCCTCCAAACCGTCCTCAACTACATGCCTTCGGTCGGCGATCAGGTTTATCAATGGAGCACTTCGGCGGGCAAGTACACCATCAGCACCTTTGCCGTACCCAAGGGCGGCACCACCGGCGCCTGGAGTCCGTCTGAACCCGTGATCCAGATCAGCCAAGGCTTCTGGCTCAACAGCGGCGCCAAGTCCATGTGGAGCAACTACTTCCAGGTTCAATAGCAAGGACCCAAAAAGACACGCCAAGAAAACAACTAACGAGATAACAACAGAACAAACGTAAAACTAAACCGAACTATGAAAAAACTGGTACTCACAGGCATGGCAACCCTAGCAGTGGCCCTGGGTGCTCTCGCGCAAGGATCCATTAACCTGAATAACTCCTTCGGAATCAACTATGGCGTGGCAGACGTCACGGCCGGCACTTACTACTCCGGCACGTACGGCATGGAGGTGTGGGAGCTTAGCGGCGTCGCGAGCGTTCCCGCCGGAATCAACATCACGCCGGCTGCCGGCTCTGGTGTGGCCGCCTATGCCGCCATGGAGGCCGCCGGGTTCAAGAAGGAGGCGACCTTCGCAAACCAGACGATGAGTGTCGGCACGATCACCATTGGGGAAGTGGACATGGCGGATGTCACCCCGGCGGGCAGCACGGTCGTCGTTGGCCTTGCCGCCTGGAACAATAGCGCAGCGAGTTGGAGCGCGATGGCCGCCAGTGCCACGGGCACCACCCACGCTGGCGTGATTGCCTTCGTGAACGCCACCGCCAATTACAGCGTCCCGCCCGCTCCTACGCCGCCCAATGTCACCGGCTGGAACAGCGTCAGTGACTTGGTGATGACCTCCGTTCCGGAGCCCGGCACGTTCGCGCTGGCTGGTCTGGGCGCTGCCGCCCTGTTGATCTTCCGTCGCCGGAAGTAAGCCAGCCTTTGCAGTTCGTTCTTTTCAAAAAGCCGCCCGCAAGGGCGGCTTTCTTTTTGGCGCGTTGACATTCCCGGCGCAACGACTAGCATTGAGGGAGTTGCGGGTTGGCGCGTTCGTCTATCGGTTCAGGACACGGCCCTCTCAAGGCTGAAAGACGGGTTCGATTCCCGTACGCGCTACCATCATTCATTGTGAGAACGACCGATCCGGTTACATCAAAGGGAACCCCAATCCCGGCCGGCGCGACGGAGCACGGGGGCTTTACCTTGATTGAGCTACTGGTGGTGATCGCCATCATCGCGGTTCTGGCCGCGATGCTGCTGCCGGCCTTGGCCCGCGCCAAGGCCAAGGCGCAAGCCGCCCAGTGCCTGAGCAACCTCAAGCAACTCCAGTTTGCGTGGGCCATGTACGCCGGCGATAATGGCGACAAAATCCCGCCGAATTGGCTCGGCGTCACCAACGCCTGGGTGGATGGCGTCCAGACCGTCAACGAATACCCGGGCGCAACCAACGTCCAGCTGCTCATCAAAGGTCTGCTCTTCAAGTACAACCCGGCGATCGGCCTTTACAGATGTCCGGCGGCGACCAGGGGCCCGCAAGGCCTCTTTCCCAGCGTCCCGATTTGCCGCAATTATTCGATGGTGGGCCGGATGGGCGGCGCCAACGATGCGCAGGCCGCCCGTTATGGCGTCCCCAGCACCGCGTTCATTTTGGGGCCGGCCTTTCCCCAATACCAACTCACTAGCGATATCAGAAGCCCGGAACCGGCGGAAGCCATGGTCTTCGACCACGAGAGCGTCAATTCCATCGACGACGGCTTTCTTTCGATTAATTACGCCGTCGACTACCCCGAATCGCTGGGCAACTGCCCGTCGGGGGGGCCACACCTTCAAGCGGGCGTTTTTTCCTTCGCCGACGGCCATGCCGAACTCTGGCACTGGCGCACGATGAACACGGAGCTGGACGATGGGCCCCTGGTCGGCACGCTCGGCAGCCCTGGGAACATTCTCCTGGACGCCCAGCGGATTCGTTACGCGGTCTTTCGCCTGCCCGGCCAACCACAGTGACGCGCGCCCTGCACCGCCGAGTGTCGGCCTTCCGGGCATAGTAGGAGGCATTTCCGTCACCGAGGGGAAGCCATCTCGGAAATCAGTCCATTTGCCCCCGCTGGGCGAGGTCCGGCTTCCGCACCCAGCAGGGCGGCGACCGGCCGGCCCGGGCTGCGCTGGGACATGAAGGAACCGGCGTCGAACCGCACGGCGACCTGCTCCCCGTTTTTCCACCGGGCGACGGCCTTGAGCAAGCCTTCCGCGAGCAGTTCGCTCAGGACCTCGAAGAGGTTGGCGTCTGAAATGCAGGGACACCGCCGAGTACACTCCCCGGCCGGGCCAGCTTGTCCTTCCGAGGCCTCCTTCCACGCGCAACGGGGCGCGCCCAGTGTCAGCACGCCCGAGCGCCCGCCGTCCAACTCCTGCCGAATGGAGCGCGTGGGTCCGCCCTCCTCTCGCGCCGACCAGGCACGCTTGCCGTCCGCCAGGGTGAGTTTGGCCGAGGTGAAGCCGAGCTTGCGCGCCGCGAAGATGAGGTCCAGCCACAGCAGCTCGGGCGAGGTTTGCCGGCCGCCCTCGAGCTCGAGCCAGCGCGTCAAGCTCAGCGCGTATTGAATCTCGCGCCGCATCTCGGGCAAGTTGCCCATGACGCGCCCGACGTGAAACCACTCGCGGGTGAAGCTGAGGCTGCGGGCGCAGACTAAGAGCACCAAGGCCCCCAGGCCGAGCAGGCCGGGCACCCATTGGCCGCGCGACCAGACAGCGGCGAAGCCGAGGGCCAGGAAGACGAGGGTGACGGCGTAGAAGGAGAGGACGACTCTGCGGCGGGAGAAGCCGATTTGCCGCAGGCGGTGGTGCAGGTGGCGCTGGTCGGGGCGGAACACGGGCAGGCCCCAGAGGCCGCGCCGGAGCACAGCCAGGGCCGTGTCGAGGATCGGCAGGGCGAGGACGAACATCGGCCCGGCGAGGGCGCCGAAGACTTCTCCCTTGTGGGAGTTGACGAGAGACAGGAACCCAATCTGGAAGCCGAGGAAATAGGCGCCGCCATCGCCGAGGTAAACGCGGGCCGGGGGATAGTTGAACCACAGGAAGCCGAGGAGCGCTCCGGCCATGCCGAAGGCCAGCAACTCGAACTGGCCGGCCTGGTGGCCGACATAAGCGAGCAAGAGCATCAGCATCAGGCTTATGCCGCCGGCGAGCCCGTCGGCGCCGTCGATGAGGTTGATGAGGTTGGTCATGCCGACGAGCCAGAGGACGGTGAGCAGGACGCCCCAGCCGTGCAGGGCGAGTTCGTGTTGGGTCAGGGGCAGGCGCACGACTTGGATGCCGAGGCCTGAGCAGCAGACGACCAGGGCGATCAAGATTTGCCCGAGGAGTTTGCGCTTGGCGCCCAAGGGGCGGAGGTCGTCCCAGAAGCCGAGGCCGAACATGGCCAGGGAGGTGAGGATGAGGACGTCGCGGAAGGGGGAGACGGCCTGTTGCGCGGGGCCGGCGATGACGGTGAAGAGTTGGAGGCCGGCGAAGGCGGCCACGAGGGCCAGACCGCCCAGGCGCGGCACGGGCCGCCGGTGGGTGTGGTGGAGGTCGCGGGGGCGGTCTGAGGCCGGGGTTGGGGAGGATCGGCGGAGGATAAGCCGGATTATCGCGGCGGTTATGGCCAGACCGAGGAGCGCGGCTAATATGGATAATAAGGCCATTTTAGGGACGACGGACCGCGGACTACGGACTACGGACTACTGGCGCTGGCCGGATCGGGCTTCGGTCGGGCAAATGCCGTGTCTTGCGAGGCACCAGCATGTCCTGAGATACTCGGAGAGGACTACGGGGTGAACGCACAATAAAGCTTTGGCGAAACGAAGTCCCAAGGCGGCCGCCACCAAGCCGAGGACCAGCGCCGCGGCAACGATTCGCCCGGCGGCTTTCCTCATGCTGCCGAGGGGGCGGGAATGAGTGAGGCCTCGGTTCAGAGGCCGCGGGACATCGGCCGCTGATCTCACATTCAGGATTTGAGATTTCAGACGGGGCCTGTGTCGGGGTTCCTCCGAACCGAGGTCTAACATGCCGGCTGCTTCGAGGGGATGGCCTGCTTGATGGCGCGGACGATGCGTTCGGCAGCGTGGCCGTCCCAGAGAGGGGGGATCGCGCAGTCCCGGAGTGGGTGGGCCTGGGTGTTACGGTAGGCGTCGAGGATTCTCTCAGGCTCGGAGCCGACCAATTGATTGGAGCCGGCCTGGACCGTGACAGGCCGTTCAGTGTGGTCCCGCAAAGTGAGACAGGGGACTTGGAGATGGTGCTGTTGACATCGCCGACGACCAGGACGGCATCCGGATGGTGGCGCTGGACAACCGGCTCGAAGCTCAGCATGATGTTGGCGGTCTGGGCAGCGTGGGAGCCGGCGCCCACGCCCAGATTGACATCCGGTTCCGGGATGCCCAACTGGCGAAAGAAGAGGTCACTCATCCTCTCGTCATAATGCTGGCCGGTGTGAACCAGCAATGCCTCGATGCCGGGCTCCGCGCGAAAGGCATCCATGAGCGCAGCCATCTTCATGAGGTTGGGACGGGCGCCGACGACGTTGAGGATTCTCACGCGTTCAAGGGGGAGTGACGAGCCTGCGGAGTGCGGAGTGCGGAGTGCGGAGTGCGGAAGGGCAGAGACAACGGGCTACTGACTACTGACAACGGACCAGGGGCAAGGGAACGGGGGATTTCAGATTTCAGATTTCAGATTTCCGGAGCCCAGAGGCCGAAGAGTGGGGCGTGCCGAGTGACGGAAAAGGAAGACGGACTACGGACCACGGACTACGGACCACCGGGATGCAGCGGGTCGGCGGCCTGCGGCCAAAAGGGCCTGGATGCGATCCAGGTACTGTTGGGCCAGGTCATCGCGGTCAAAGTGTTTGATGACGTAGTCGTGGCCTGCCTGGCCCATCGAGCGAGCCCAAACGGGGTCACTGGACAGCCGGTCGATGGCCGAGATAAGTTCATCCTCATTGTCCGGCTCGATACATATACCGCCGCCGGAGCGTCGGATGAAATCAGCCGCAAACCCCTCCACTCCGAGGATGACGGGGCGACACATGCCGAGGGCGTCAAAGATCTTGGAGGGCATGACGGTGGTGAACAGCTCCCGGCGGTTGAGATGCACCAAGCAGGCGTCGGAGGCGGCGAGGAACTCGGGCATGGCTTCTTTGGGTTGCCTGCCGGTGAGGACCACATTGCGCAGGCCGGCACTTTGAACGCCCGTTCTGAGCTTCGCGAGAAGGGCGCCATCCCCGACGATCAGGAAGCGGACCCGGGCGGCCTGGCGCTGGTTGAGCTTTGCAGCAGCCCTGAGGACTACGTCCAAGCCGCAGGCCAGGCCCACGGTGCCTAGGTAGGAGCAAACGAAATTCCCGTTCAGGCCGTACCTTTCTCTTATGCTGGCGCCGGTGGGGTGGGCGGCGAACTGGACGCCGTCGACCCCATTGGGGATGACGCTTAGCTTGGGCACGGGGGCGCCGCGCTCCCGCAGGCGCTGGTGATAGCCCCAACCGACCGTGACAATGTGGTCGGCCGCGGCGTAAAGGCGCTGCTCGAGCCACTCGAGGAAGGCGAGGAGGCGCGGGTTGCGCAGGGCGCCAACGACCTTGATTGACTCGGGCCAGAGGTCACGGATTTCGAGGATGAACGGCCGGCGGCGGAGCTTGGCGAGGAACGCGCCGGCCCAGCCGCAGAAGAACTGCGGCGAGGTGGCAATTATGAGGTCGGGCTTGGGCGTGAGGCAGCCGGCCAAAGCGGCCGACAACATGAAGGACAAGTAGTTGGCGATGCGGCGCAGGGTCCCTTGGTTTGCGGCGAGGTAGGTCCAGACGCGGATGACGTGGATTCCGGCCATTTCTTCGGTCTGCCAGAGGCGATTGCGGTATCCCTCATAGACCTTGCCGTCGGGCACGTTTGGCGCGCCGGTGATGACCGTAACGCGGTGGCCCTTGTTGACCCACCGCCGAGAGAGCTCGAAGACTCGGGTGGCCGGTGCGTTTCCCTCCGGCGGGAAGTAATGGGTGAGGAAGAGGATGCGGAGGGGACGGGAGGGCATGGGGAAGTGACGAGCCTGCGGAGTGCGGAGTGCGGAGTGCGGAGTGCGGAGTGCGGAGTGCGGAGTGCGGAGTGCGGAGTGCGGAGTGCGGAGTGAAAGGGACTACGGACCACTGACTACGGACTACGGACTACGGGGGTCACCAGGGGTAGGTTTGGCGGTTTATGGTTGCGCCGGCTTCCAGGTCGAACGAGCTGATGAGGCGCCCGGGAGCGAGGCAGAAGCCGAAGCGCAGTTGGCGGCCTTGGGCGGTCCAGGCCATGGCCTGGTTCGGGATTCTGCGGCCGAACTCGGGGCAGTAGATGGAGTCCTCGAGGCGGAGGGCGCCGGGGCCCGCAAACCGGATGGCGAAGGGGCCCGCCTGGGTGCTCAGTTCGGCGGAACCGCCCTGAATGCTGGCGACCTGACAGTCCGGGTGGAGGTGAATGCGCGAGCTGGCTTCTGTTCGAGCGGCGGAATCGATCTCATCACGCACCATGAGGACTCCGTCACGATGCCAGGCGAACAGGCGGGCGTGGCGGGGCCGGCCAGGGAGCCGCTGGTAACCGTCATGCCAACCTTGGAGCCGGAAGCCGGGTGGCTCAGGAAGCCATGCGATGTCGCGGAGGTGGGCGCGCCGGCTAACGCGGAAGGCGCCCCAAAACTCGCATTGATCCTGGCCGTTTAGCGTCACCGTATTATGGGCGCGTGTGGAACGGCAATACTGGCGCACGTCGGAAGGGACATAGTCGTACACCCCGCTATCAACAACGATGCGGTGGTCCCGGCACGAGAGTTCGAAGCTGAAGATGTCGCCATGGGCATGGCCGGGGATGTAATCGGGCCCGACGGGGCCCGCATCACAGACCAGGTAGAAATCCGCATGCTTCCGATAGCCGTAGTAACCGGCGGCTGGCAATGACCAGGGACCATCCTCGGGCGCGGAGGCTGCAGCGAGCCCAATTTCCTTGGCGTACTGAAGGAGCTGGGGGGGCTCGTTGGCGATGCCGAAGGCGCTGTCGTTGAAGAGGGCTATCCGGCCGTCCGGGTGGCAGAGGGCTTGCAGGGCTTCGATGGCCTTGGCGAGATAGGGCTGGACGAGGTCCCGCAGCGCTTCGTTCCCGGTGGCGCGCAGCAGCAGGAGGAGGTAAGTGAGGCGTGAGTGGTACATCGAGGACCGCTCGAAATGCATCCCATCGGGGAGCATCTGCTCCGTGAGTTCACGGCGCAGGATCAGCCGGCCTTGTTCGAGCCACTGCGCGGACGCGCGACCAGCGAAGCAACAGCCGGCGAAGGCCAGGGCTGCGGCATTCTCGAACAGGTGGTTACCGAGCAGGTGATACTCGAGGCGCCGGCGGAGCGATTCCATCTGCTGGTAAACGCTGGTCCACAGGCGCTGCTGGAACTCCGGCTCCCGGTCGAGCCGGGCCCGGTGCCGGTGCCAAAAGAACGCGCACCAGTTCACGACCCGCAGGGAAATGGGATAGGGCTCCCAGCCGGCCGGCGCATCGAGCGGCGAGCAGGCGTCCATCCAGCCAACCACGGCGCGCTGGCCGTCGGCATAATCGAGGGCCCAGAGCCACTCGAAATAATGGAGATTGTACTGCCACAGCTTGGACTCGCCATCCAGGTTCCAGTTCGGGGGCCACCCAGGGGAGCGCGCCTGATTCAAGAACTCCACCTGTCCGGCCCGGATGGCGTCGCTGGAGTTTTTCTGGGGTCCGGGCGGCAGGAATTGTCCCGGCGGTTTCCAGGCGCAGCCCGGGTAGGACGCAGCCCGGCGGCGCAAGGCCGGGGAGGAGACGTAGCAGCACTGCCGCAGCCGTCGGCGGACCTGCCCGGCGACCTGGCGGAGACGCAAATGGCGGACGGTGTGCCAGACTTGGAGAGGAGATGGCAAGAGGACGCGCCGGCTACAACCGAACCGTTTGGCCTGACAGGGCCGATTCCATCGCGGCGAAGCTCGCGCGGGTGGCGTTTTCCAGTTCAGCGAACGGGATCAGGGGTTGCCCGCCCCGCGCAACCCGCTCGACAAACGCGGCGATTTCCTGGTTGTGCCCTTTGTCCTGCCGCCAGGTCTTGAACTTCTGAAATCCCTTGAAACCGTAACCCAAGGTCGCCCGGAAGTTCTCGACCCGCGCAATCCGGCCTTCGCTAAAAACCTCCAGGACCTCCTTGGGATAGCTCTTTGCCCCGTTGGCGAAATAGTTGACCGTGCCGATCGAGCCGTCGGCGAAGCCCAACTGGATGGACATCTTGTCCGCCCGCACCTCGGAACCCGGTCCCACCATCCTCGCGGAAACGGAGGTCACGGGGGCGCCCGCCAGGTGGGAGAGCAGATCAATGAAATGGCAAGCCTCGCCGATGATGCGCCCGCCCCCTCTCTTGGGGTCCTGCACCCAGTGGTCGGCAGGGATTGCCCCGGCGTTGACCGTCATGTTGAGGCAAAGCGGCTCCCTCCGCCCCGCCAGCAAGCCCCTTAGTTTGGCGGTGTGCGGACTGAAGCGGCGGTTGAAGCCGACCATTAAGTGAGGGGCGGACGACTGCGGACTACCGACCACTGACGACGGACTACTGACAGAGGGGGAGGGACGAGGGACGAGGGACGAGCCCGCGGAGTGCGGAGTGCGGAGTGCGGAATGCGGAGTGGCTAGTGCGGAAGGCGGGGTGTAGGCTGCGATGATCTGGTCCAGTTCCTCGCCGTTCAGGCAGAGCGGTTTTTCGACAAACACGCTCTTGCCGGCTTTGAGGGCCTCGCAGACGAAACGGGCGTGCGTGTTATGGCCCGTCACGATAAAGACGGCTTTGATCCGGGCGTCCTGGAGGATGACCTTGTAGGCGGTGGCGGCCTGCTCGAACTTGAACTTGCGCGCCAGGTGCGCCGCGGCAGCCGGCGCCAGGTCCGCAACGCACAGCAAAGAGGCGGGAGTCCTGGCCAGCGCGGGCATCAGAATGGCCTTGGCAAAGTTCCCCGCGCCGATGACGCCCACGGCGGGAGGGGGGAGGGACGGGGGACGAGGGGCGAGGGACGGGGGACGAGGGGCGAGGGGGGAGAGTTGAGGGTGGAGGGTCGAGAGTGGAGAGTCGAGGGTGGAGAGTCGAGGGTGGAGGGTTGAGGGGCGGGGGGTGATCAGCACCGCTGGACTCGCGTCGGCGGCCTCGGGGTATTGCAGAATCACGCCCAAGGCGCTGGGGTCCTTCTGAATCACGTCGTAAGCGGAAACGGCGTCATCGAGCTTGAAGCGATGCGTGATGAGCGGCTTGACATTCAACGCCCGGGACTTCATGGCGCCGAGCACGGCCTCAAAATTCCGCTGCTCCGTCCAGCGCACGTACGGCAGCGGATAATCCTGTCCCCCCTGCTCGTATTTCTCGTCATAGCGTCCGGGTCCGTAGGAGCAGGAGACCTGGAACGTGAGTTCCTTCTTATAGAAATCATCGCGCCGCAAGTTGAGTCCCACCACGCCCACGAGGACAATCCGCCCCCGCTTCCGGCAAGCCTCCGCGGCCTGGTGCATGAGCTCGTCCGTCTTGGCCGACGCCGTGACGAGCACGCCGTCCACCCCCGCGCCGCCGGACCAGGCTTGTGCCGCGGCGGCAACATCCGCACCCGCGCCGGCATCGACCACCGCCGCTCCGAAGCCCTCGGCCAGCCTCAGCCGCTCGTGGTTCAGGTCCACGCCCAGCACCTCGCACCCGTTGGCGCGCAGCAACTGCACGGCGAGCAGCCCGATTAATCCCAGGCCGAGGACCATGAACCTCTCCCCAAAAGTCGGATTGGCCAGCCGCATCCCCTGGAGGGCAATCGCGCCAAGGACCGTGAACGCCGCCTCCTCATCCGAGACCCCATCCGGAATCCTGGCGCACAAACTCCCTGGCACGCATACGAACTCCGCGTGCGGCCCGTTGCTCACCACCCTGTCCCCGACCCCAATTCTGCCCTCTGCTCTCTGGTCCGTGGTCCGTAGTCCGTAGTCCGTGGTCCGTAGTCCGTAGTCCGTGGTCCGTAGTCCGTAGTCCGTAGTCCGTAGTCCGTGGTCCGTGGTCCGTAGTCCGTGGTCCGTAGTCCGTGGTCCGTGGTCCGTGGTCCGTGGTCCGTGGTCCCTGGTCTCTGCCACTCCCCACTCCGCATTCCGCACTCCGCACTCGATCGCCCTTCCCACATTGCAGTAACCCAACGGAAGCGGCTCATCGAGCTTGCGGAAAACTGCTTTCAGGGTCGGCACCAGGCCATCGGTCTTAATCTTATCCAGGACCTGCTTGACCCTGTCCGGCTGACTGCGTGCCTTCTGGACGAGGCTTCCCTGGCTGAACTCGACCAACATCCGCTCCGTGCCGGCCGATATCAGGGACGCACAGGTCCGAATGAGCACGGAACCCGGCACGCACGCCGGCGCCGGACAGACGGCGAGCGTCGTCTCCCCACTGCCCAGGTTTTGAAGGATCTGGCGCACCTTCGCTATGCGGGCGCGGTTGGTTTCGCCGGCGGGTGGAACCGGCGTGCCAGCACGTTCACGAGCGTGCCGACTCTCTCCAGGCGGTCAAGGGAGCCTGGCAGTGGGGTTCCGACGAAGCTGTGCCGGACCGGGGTGAACCCGTGGGCCTCGATCAACCTCTCGAAGGCTGGCAGGGAGTATTCGTTCATGGAGTACCTCATATAGGAGAGGGGGTTGCGGGGGCCGAGAAAACGGGTCGAACGCCAAGCCGCCTTTATCGCGCGCCGCAAGAGCGACCGCGCATTTGGCACAGATATAAGGAGCCAGCCGCCGGGGCGCAGCACGCGGGAAAACTCATCGACGCACGCCTCCGGGTTTTTCAAGTACTCCAAGACGCTCGAGCAGAGGACCCCGTCGAACTGGCCGGCCCCCATCGGCAGGCGCTCGATGGTCTCAACTGCCTCGAACGCGGGCGTCGAGGCGCAAGGGCCCTCTGCCAACCTGCGCGCCGCCTCGACCATCCGGGGGGCGGCGTCGAGCCCGAGGACTGAGCAGCCGAGGGCCGCTAAGCGCCTGGAGAGGTGGCCGGTTCCGCAGCCTGCGTCCAGCCATGACGTGCCCTCGAGAGGGATTCCGTCGAGCAGGCTGAGGAGGGAGGCCGCCCGGTTGCAGAACGAGCGTTTGCGGTACTTCTCCTCCCACCTGGTCGCCAGCCGGTTGTGGAACTGGACCTGGGCCGCGTTGCCGCCGGCCACGGCAGCGGCGCGATCTCCGTTTTTCGAGGACGGGCCAAGGATGGCCTCAGCGGAGCTTCGGTGAGCGGGCGGTGGGGCCGCAGCCCCGGGGGCCTCCGGGGGCCTTCGGCAGCCAAGCCGGGGTGATGCATCCCTCCAGAGGCAGTCTGGCTCCGGGCTGGAGCCAAGCACCCAGCGGTAGAGCTGGGCCATCCGCTTGGCGCAGAGCTCCCAAGAGTACTTTTCGGTGACGAGCGCTCTTCCGCGCTCACGCATGGCGGCAAGCTCGGCGCCCGAAAGCGAGGTGGCTTCCTTGAGCGCGGCGGCGAGCGGCTCGGCGCCGATGTCTATCCACCAACCGCACCGGCGGGTGGCGAGCTCTTCCCACGGGGTCCCCTTGGTGGTGATAACTGGTAGGCCGCAGGCGAGGGCCTCCGGCACGACGGACCCAAAGTTCTCACTGAAGCTCGGAAGGACGAACAGGTCGCAGGAGTTGTAAAGGTCCCACTTCTCCTGGCCGTACACGGGGCCGGCGAACGTAAATACCTCGGCTAGATTTTTCGACCGAATCGCCCGCTCGACGGTTGCCTTGTGCCCGGTTTCGTCCGGCCCGGCGATGATGACGCGCCAGCCTTTGGGCCTGATTTGCGACCACGCCTCGACGAGGTTGAGGAGGCCCTTTTTAGGGTGGATCCTGGAGAGAAAGAGAGCGGTACGGCCCTCCTGCGGAGCCGTGGTCCGGCCATCTTGGGGCGGGGGCAGGTCGGAGCCGGGAGGTATGACAGCTATCGGCCCTCTGAGGCCGAGGTTGCGGAGGTCGCTGGCTTCGTCCGGCGCTGTGGCGTGCAGGGCTTGGGCAGCCGAGAGGGCGCGGCGCTGATAGACCAGCCAGCCGATGCGCTTCTTCCAGTACTTGTGCCGCAGCGCCCACGGGCAGAGGGACCCGTGGGGCGAGATGACGATGGCGAGTCCCTCGGACCGGGCTACGGAGGCCACGCTGTGGGCCAAGGGCGTCCAAATGCCGTGGAGGTGAACGATGCGGGGGGCGGTCTCCGCGAGCAGGCGCCTGAGTGCCGACCTGTGGCTTGGCGTCGAGAGCAACTGGGCCAGATTGCACTGCTCTTTACCGATCCGCGCAACTCGCGCTTGGGGATGCACGGGCAGAACTTCTTCAGAGCCGCTCGGTTTTGTCGTCAGGACGACGGGTTCGATGCCGAGCGCGCAGAGCGCGTCCGTTAGCGCGGCCACTCCGTGGCTCGGCCCTCCGTGCCGGACTCCGAGCCAGTTGACGAAGCAAAGCACCTTCATGGGGCCGGGGCGGCGGCTGGGGGCGGCGTTCGCCTGCCGCCGGGATTTGCCCGAGCTGCGCGGACAACAGCGGCGCAACATTGAAAAACCGTCTCCGGAGATATGCCGCGAAGGCATTCCAGGTTGCGGTTGCAGACCTGGCGCTCGCAGGCTTCGCAGGGCGGGCTGAGGCGCAGGACGTGATGGCCAGCCCCGTACGGGTGCCAGCGCCCGGGCTCATTCCGCGCGGAGAAGATCGCGACGCAGGGGACCCCGGCAGCGGCGGCCAGGTGCATGGTGCCGGTGTCATTCCCCAGGTAGAAAAGCGCGTCACTCATCGCAGCGGCGGCTTGGCGGACGCTGAGCGAGCCGGCGGCACAGTAACCCCGGCCCCAGGCGGCAATGAGGCCTCCCGCGGCGGCAGCGTCCTCGGTCCCCCCAAAGATGACGGGGGTCAGGTCGAACTGGTCTATGAGCGTTCTGCCGACCGCTTTATAGTATTCCAGGGGCCAGATTTGCGATGGCGCCTTGCCCCCCACGCCGGTGGCGAACCAAGTGGAACGTGCGGGGGGCGCGCCGGCGGTCCTTCGCCACCACTCGCTTGCCTGCAGCCGCTCCTGGCTCGTGATGCGCAGGTCCATGCAGCCCTTGCCGGGCGGCGGCACGGCAAGCCCGGCCAGCTCGAGCCGGCGGAGAAGCGCGTCGGCCTCGTGTTCGACAGGCGGAAGTGGCCGGCCCGGGGCCCTTGGCTCAGGCGTGTTGAAGCCCCTGTGTGCGATAAATCTGCTTATGCCGGCGAGCCGGAAGAAGACGAGGTCACGGCGGCGACGGGCGGGAGACCGCCCGCTTGGCGCCAGGTAAAAAAGTGTGTCGTAGCGCCCGGCGCGGATTTCCCTGATGGAGCGGAAGATGGAGCGGAGGCTGCCGCTGCCTGCCGGCAACTCGTAGCGCGCAAACTCGTCGATTAGCGCGGTCGGGGGCAGGACCTGCTCGGGGCCCAGATGCCGCCCGCTGAGGGGGGCGTCACTTAGCAGGGTCAGGTGAGCGGCGGGAAGGCTGTGCCGGATGGCCCATAACGCCGGCAGGGCGACAATCGTGTCGCCAATCTGGCCGTAGCGGAAAACCAGCGCCCTGCGGCACTCCTGCTTCGGGCGCCCTGGCCGGACGGTAGGCAGCGGGCCTTCGGCCGCCTGCTCGGTTCTGTGCGGCAGCGGGCTCGGGCTTGGCTTGGCGCTCTCCATGGCGGCCGTGGACTGCGGGCCTCAGGATTGGCGGAGTGCCCTTCCCAGGGCAGGAGGCTCGGCGTCAGCTAGGCGGGGCCCCACGGCGCGGCGCGGGGGCTGGAGTCCAGCCGCGGCCGGCCGGGCGCAGCGCGCGCTAAGGGTGTGAGAAGGAGCGCCGCGCAGCGGCCTAGCATGAAGACGGTTGAGATCACAACCGCATCGCGTGCCAGCCCGTAAAGGCACACGCTAATAAACCCCAAAACGGAGAGAGGATAGAGCCTGACGGCCGACGCGACGGCGCAGCTCATTACTAGCGCGCATAGCTGGGGCGAGCGTATGGCCAGGAGGAGCCGGGCCAAGAAGACGAGCAGTGCCCCGGCGGCGACGTGACAGGCAAGCACGCCCGGGAGGCCGAACCGTTCGTAGGCGTCCGCGAGGAACGTGATGGGAAATGATGAGAAGTCGTTGGACTCGTAGCCGTGGGATTCTACCAGCCGCTCCCAGCCGTCGTCGAGCGGGAGCTTGTCTGGGCAGACGAATTTCGGGAGGTACAGGAAGGCAAGTCTCTCGAAGTGAAGCCAGCCCACGCGGTCGCCTGTTTCCGCAGCGGTGTCGATGACGGACTGGCCGCTGGGCTCGAAGATTCTCGCAAACACCGAGAAGAGGGGATCGCGCTCGTCGGACCCGCTGGGCGGCCGCTCTCTCAGAACGGCGGAGAGCGCGAGCAATTTGTCTGCAGCCGAGCCCCCGGCAAACGCTGGCAGGCCCCGCGCCCACCCCATGAGCAATGTTAAGGCCACCAAGAGAGGTGCCCCGATCCCGGGGGCCAGCTTGATCACCGTTTTGGCCCCCAGGGGGGAGAAAAGGGCTCCGACGGAGCAGAACATGAATGGCTCCAAGGCCGTCTGTCGGCCGCCTGTGAGAACGCCCAGGACTGTAAACACTAGGAGTATGGAGCCTGCCGGCAGATTGGAAGGGCGCGAGAGTGGACGCTTTAGACTGGCGCCCAGCAGCGCGTAGAAGGCGAGGAGCGGGGTTCTCGAGCCACAGATCCAATACACGGGAGAATCCACCGGGACGTTATACCCGATCGTCCAGCGGGCGTTCAGCCCCATGAACTTAAGCGTGAGGGCCCAGTATGCTAAGGAGGCGGCGCCGAACACGAGCAGTTGCGGCCATGCGTCGGCGGTGGCAAGACCTTGGGTGAGCAGCCGCCGTGGCGCCGGGCGGACGAGGCGGATTCCGGCCAATCCGCCCAGGCATGCGCCGGCTGTGCCAATGAACGCCAGGAGCGCGGTAAAGCCCGTGTGGGAGCCAAAGGCCTCGGGCGGGATGCCGCGCCATGGCAGCACGTAACGGCAGCCGATGAGCCCGATGCCCCAGCTCAGCATGTGTCCAAACAGAAATCCTGCCAGGAGGAGCCCCGCTTCAAGGTCCCCGCGGAGTGCAAGCCACCGAAGGAAGGAGCAGACGAGTGCCGCAGAGAGGCAGGAGAAGCCGAGCTCCCACATGCCAAGGGAGAGACCCGCGGCCCCGAGGAGGAAAGCGGTCAGCGACACCCTTTGCAAGCCGGCCGTTAACGGCCGGCCGAGCGGTTCCGCTAGGGAGCGGCTTCCCCGATTGCAGGTTGTGGCTGCCGGGTTCATTGGCATGGCCGTGCGGAACTGGGTCTGGCGTGGCGTCAGAGGGCTGCCCCCTGGTGGCGCTGGCCTGGACAATTCATAGCCGGCGGGGCGCTTCACCGGCACCGAGGCTTAGGCCCGGTGCGCGGACGCGCCCGCCGCGCGAGAACTGTTTCGGCAGTTTGTCAGCCGCCCTCGAAAGCCGTGGAAACGGCTGAACGGTCCGGTTGCCCCATTCCACCGGGCTGAAGCGACGGTGCTAACGGGAGAATTCCGGCGGGCATGAGATTTCCAGGCTAGGAGCCGCTGGCGCGGGCCTGCAGCACCGTGCTTAGGCGGTCGGCGTAGGTGTGGTGCCCGCGTTCGGCCAGTGCTTTGGCGGAGGTGCGAAGGCGCGCGGCCAACTCCGGAGCGGCCCGCAGGCAGCCCAACTGCCGCAGCAGCCTGTCCGTGCTGTCGTAGTACAGAACCGCGGCCCCCTCCGGTCCGAAGAGGGATCGATGCTCCTCCGTGTCTTCCGCCACGATGCAGGCCCCCATGGCAGGCAGCTCGAGGCTCCGCATGGCGTGGCCATCGCGATTGGCCCTGCGGACCATGGCGATATTTGCGGTTGCGCCGCCAACTGCCATGCGGAGGTCGCGGCCATAGACGAAGCCGCGGCAGAAGCGTCGCAGCCGGGGGACCCTGTCCCAATAACCGCCGTAGAGGCGCAGGTTCAGGCCCGCATCTGCGAGCGCCAAGGCCAGCGGTGTGCGGTCCGCGTCGGCCCCGCCCACGATGGCGACATCGGCGTCAAATGTTTCGTGGTCGGCCAGGCTGGACGGCGCTTCCGGGAAGTGAACTTCCGGATTATAGGCGAACGGGAGGTACTCGACTTTGCGGCACCCGTGGCTTCGCAGGCCGCCCAGGTTGGCGCGGCGCGGTGAGAATACTGCGTCGTACTCGCGGAGCGCATCCCAGAAGAACCCGGCGGCATTCCTTAGGTTCCACGGGTCATCGGTGAGAAGATTAACGCAGCGCACTCCCAGGCTCCGAATGGCTTTTATCGCGCTGGCCGAAGGCGGCGAGATGCCGGTAACGAGCAGCAGGTCCGGGCCGAAACTCTCGACCGCCCGGCGAACCTCGCGGCTGAACCTGCCGAGGCGGGGCGGCCGGCGCCCGGGCGCGTGGTAAAAGAGCTTGTTCACGAGTCTGGATGGGCTCCAGGCCCTGCGGGCGTCGGAAAGCTGGACTTCCAGGCCCATAGCTCTCGCCGCGGAGAGGAGGTGGGCCCCCACGTGCTCGGGGGAGGGATTGCCCACGATGGCGACGCGCTGATGGTCGCTCATGCCACCTTGAGTATCGCCGCTGCCAAACCCTGGGCGGCGCGCTCGGAGGTGAAGCCGCGAATGTGCTCGCGTGACCTCGCGGCCATTCTGCGGATTTCCTCCGGGTGTTGCACGCACCATTCCATGCGTTCGGCCAAGGGCGCTGCCACGTTGTGAGGCACCACAAAGCCGGTCTTCCCTGGCAGGATTAGGTCCTCATGGCACCCGACCCTGTCGCTTACGATGCAGGGTAGCCCAAACTGCATCGCTTCGTTGACGACCAGTCCCCATGTCTCGAAACTCGAGGGGAGCACCAAGACATCGGCGGCACGGAAGTATCGCCCCAGCTCTGACTGGTTCACGAAACCGGGCATGATGAGGCGACGCCCGAAGGCCGGCGCCAGCCTCCGCCGCACGGCCTCCGCCTGCTCCCCCGACCCGAGGATGATGACGGCGAGACGCTCCTGGCATCCGGCGGCCAAGGCCGCCTCAGCGAAGACAAGAGGCCGCTTCCTGTGAATCAGCTTGCCGCTGAAAAGAAACGCGGTGTGCTCCGGCCCGATGCCAAGGCAACGGCGGCAGTCCTCCCTGTCGTGCGCCTGGAACTGACGCTCCAGCAGTTCATCGTCCACCGAATAGGGCGTCAGTGTCATGCGTTCACCGGGGATGCCGCGCCGATGCAGGTGAGCAATCGCCTGCCTGCCTATGGGGCAGAAATGATCGACCCGCCGGTAGAACCAGTTCAGATAAGCCGCGCGCAGGCACTGCTTCCATCTGGCTCTGGGCCTGGCGCCGTCACTGAACTCCCCGTGGAGGACGACTTTGTACCCATCACGGCGTTTGGCCCGGATGGCCTGGCGGGCGAAGGCGTGGCTGTAGCCGTGGAGCAGCACGACGCGGAAGCGGCGCTCTGCGAAGAACGCGCCGGCCTTCGGGACGGCGAAGTGCCGCGCCTCGCTTATGGGGCGCCTGGTGAGAAACTGGCTCCGATAGCCGTCCAGCAGCGGGACGTCCCATTTGAAGGTCTCGCCGAAGTCCGGGTCCAGCGCGGGCTTGGTTCCCTGGTCGCTGAAGAAGAAGCAGGTGCTCTCGAGGTCCTCCCGGGCCGCCAGCTTGCGCCACAGCGGGACCTGGTACTGAACCGGGTGCGTCAAAAGTATGCCCACTCGGCACGTCACACGTTGGTGCTCAGTGGGCTTGTCAGGGCCAGGCGCGTATTCCGAAGAGCGGTGCGCCGTGGGGCTGGTGTTCCAACGTAGCGGGGGCCCGGGCTACGGGCGGCGGGCTGGGAGCCTCCCGGCCGGCAGGCTCCGCCCGGGGCCGGCGCCGGCCATTGAGACGCCGGCGAACGGAGAGCCACCCAG
>Ga0326728_10012660_pt1 | contig 18644 bp, 17 predicted proteins | sample MB3enrmetagenome_FD_207602 | JGI IMG/M metagenome (GOLD analysis project Ga0326728, IMG submission 207602) | Lab enriched peat soil microbial communities from McLean, Ithaca, NY, United States - MB31MN | ecosystem: Environmental > Terrestrial > Soil > Wetlands > Peat | place: USA: New York... | reverse complement strand
GCTGGATGCCAGGCATAAAGAGCCGGCGTTTTTCCTTTCGGTGCTCAAGGCGCTTGAAAACAAAAATCTCGTCAAAAATCTCTGGGTTGACGGAATGTTCATAAGGGACCTGCATTCGTTCCAGGACAGCGTATTCCATTACAGCCATGAGATGGGGCGGCCATTCAGCGGCGCCGCGTTCCTGGCGATTCTTGAGAACCAGAATTGCGTTGCGGATTGGGTGTCGGAGAAGACTGCGTACTGGCTATCCAGATTATCCGACCGGTTGCGGGTTAGGGATAAAACGGAGAATAGCAACCGGTTCCTTTTGCTGGCCGCAGCGCTCAGGAAGCAGAAGTTCGCGCCCGAACAGCTCAAGCAGATGGCAAGCGGATTTTCTCCAATCGATGGCATCCAGCCTGAGTTGAACTAGCAGCCGCGGAAATGAGGTGGCGGCAGGCTTTTTAACCCCATCCTTCAATACTAAACTTCCACTATTTTTAGGTGGTTTTTATGCCAGTCGACCTTTCACCGTCCATAGCGATATTCCACGACTTCTTCACGTCCATCTGCAAGGAGAGGATAGACGACCTGCTGCTGAATTACCCCACCCGCCGCAGCCTCATCGTGGATTACAAGGACCTGGAGAAGTTCGACCCGGACCTGGCGGACGCGCTCGTACACACGCCTGACCTGGTCATAGAGGCCGCGGAAGAGGCAATAAGGCAGCTGAACCTCTCGGTCCCTGCAGGCGTCACGTTCGGGCCGCACGTACGCTTCGACAACCTGCCCGCGGGCGAGACGCTCATAGAGCAGATAGGCTCCAAGAGCATAAACGAGCTCGTCGCGTTCAAATGCGTCGTCACCAAGCGCGCGGAGATGATGCACCGAGTGAAGATAGCCGTGTACAAGTGCGAACTGTGCGACTCCGAGTGGCGCATACCGGTCACCAAGAACTTCACATCGCCCAAACGCTGCGACAGCTGCAAGAAATATGCGCTGAAGCAGATGGAGGACGAAAGCACGTTCGTGGATATACAAAGGGCGGAGGTGCAGGAGCTCCTCGAGCACGTAAGGGGAGGCGCGCCCGCGGCCCACATAGAGCTCCTTCTGGAGGACGACCTCGTCAATAAGATAGCCCCGGGAGACAACATAGAGATAGCCGGCATCCTGAGGCTAAAGCAGCCGATGAAACCGAGGCAGAAGCAGGAGCTAGTATACAGCCGCTACGTCCAGGTCAACAACGCCAAGAGCCTCAGGAGGGACTTCGAAGAGGTGGAGATAACCAAGGAGGATGAGCGTAGGCTGCAGGAGCTCGCCAAGGACCCGCAGATAACCGAAACTCTCGTCAATTCCATCGCACCGTCCATCTACGGCCATAGCGAGGTCAAGAGGGCGCTGGCATTGCAATTGTTCGGGGGAACGCGCGGCAAGACCATGCGCGGCGGCGCTGCCATACGCGACGACATCCACATCCTGCTCATAGGAGACCCGGGCCTCGCGAAATCGAGGTTCCTGCAGAGCGTTTCCGAAATCGCGCCGAAAAGCATCTATGTGAGTGGAAAATCGGTTTCGGGCGCCGGGTTAACTGTGAGTGCAGAGAAGGACGAGCTGGGCGAGGGCGGATGGACGCTGAAGGCAGGCGCGCTGGTGCTGGCCAGCGGCGGCACGGCCCAGGTCGACGAGTTCGACAAGATAGAAGAGGATGATCGGGCTGCGCTCCACGAGGCGATGGAAACGCAGAGAGTGAGCGTCGCCAAGGCCGGTATCGTGGCGACCTTCCGCACGAAAACCGCAATACTCGCGGCCGCGAACCCCAAATACGGGAGGTTCGACCAAACCAAGAACCTGGCGGACCAGTTCGACATCCCGCCTACGCTGCTCTCGCGCTTCGACCTTATATTCGCCATCGTGGACGTGCTGGACGAGGAGAAGGATGCCAAGCTGGCCGAGCGCATACTCTCCACGCACATGGGCAACGAGAAGATAGATGAGGAATCATTCGACAAGGAGCTTCTCAGGAAATATATCGCCTACGCGAGAAGGAAGGTTTCGCCGAAGCTCCAACAGGGCGCGTCCAACAAGATAAAGGATTTCTACGTGGACCTCCGAAGGAGGGGCAAGGACTCCGGCTCTGTGGCCATAACCCCGAGATACCTGGAGGGCCTTGTCAGGCTCGCCGAGGCCAACGCCAAGATGAGGCTGAGCGAGACAGTGGAGGAGAGCGATGCGGATGTCGCCATATCGCTGTTCAACTATGTCATGCAGCAGATAATGACCGACAAGTCGACCGGCATGTTCGACATAGATACCGTCATCGGCAAGCCGAAATCCGAGCGGGAGAAGCAGCAGAAGGCCGATACAATAATGGACATCATCCGCGAGCACCTGCGCAAGAACGACACCGCGGACGTGGAGGCGGTCGTGGCCGACGCGAAGTCCTACGATATCGACGAGCAGGCAGCGCACCGCATAATCAGCGACCTGCTGAGGCGCGGCGTAATATATGAAAAGGAGTATGGCCATATCAGGGTAGTAGGCGAATAGGTGGACGGATGAAACTGATAAATGCCATATTGACATTCTTCATAATAGCGCAATTGCTCGGCATATTCACCGGCATAACGATACTGACCGACCTCTCGAAAAATCCATACGTGAACAGCCTGGTCATGACCGGCAATGCCAACAACCCGTTCAATGCCGTATTCTTCATCGTCTATATACTGCTCGGAGCAGTGCTGATGATTCTCCTCATGCGCATCTTCAGGTTCCGTATCGTGGCCTTCCGGCTGTTGGAGTTCGTAATGATATCGGCGGCGAGCTCTATAGTATTCTATGCGTTCCTGCGCCTCGCACTAGGATACGGGGACAGCACGGCATTGGGCATACTACTGGGGCTGGCCTTCGCAGCTGCGAAGATACTGTGGCCCTCATTGAAGAACGCTGCGGCCATACTCGCCACTGCAGGCGTCGGGGTGATTTTCGGCGTCTCGCTGGGAATGCTCCCGGTGGTGCTCTTCCTCATACTCCTCGCGATATACGACTATCTCTCTGTCTTCACCACCAAGCACATGGTGGAGATGGCCAACTTCGTGGTGCAGAGGGACATCGCGTTCACTGTCACGGCCAGGGCGCCGCCTATCGCTCCGGGAGAGAAGGAGCAGAGGGTGGACCTGGGCACCGGGGACATGGTCGCACCGGTGATGATGGAAGTGTCAGCGCTAGCGTACAATCCGGTGGCTGCTGCACTCGTGTTCGTGGGCGCAGTCGTCTCGCTCGCGCTGTTCCTCAACTACGTCTGGAAGAAGAAGATGGTCCTGCCGGCGCTTCCGCCCATAGTGTTTGGCATGTTCGTCGCCCTCATGATAGGATTTCTGATAGGGGCATATTAGTGCTGCTTGTTTTTGCGCACGTGCAGGTCCAGGACGACCTGGACGACGAGCGGCGAATACGGCCTGACAACGCGCTGCCCGCTGATTTCGACTGAAACTCCTGACTTCTCCGTCTTGAGCTCTGCTTTTTCCATCGCTTCTCCGAAGGGGTCGCTGGCGCCGGCCAGCGTATAGAAGTGCACCATGCCACCGTCCTTCACAGCAGCGAATGCCAAATCAAGGAAATCCTCCGCGCTCCTGGGCAGTGGCATGATGATGCGGTCGAACGACCCGGCCGGAAGCGATGGGACGACCTCACGCGCATCGCCGAGCAGAGCTTCGACGTTATCGAACTTGTTGAGCAGTATGTTCTCCTTCAGGTAGCGCACCGCGTCAGGATTCATCTCCACAGCGACTACGTGCGCGTCAGGCCGCTTTTTCGCTATCGCGAGCGCGAACGGACCCACGCCGGCGAACAGCACCAGCACGCGCTCTCCACACTCCACCAGCTCGGCGATGCGTTTACGTTCGCTTGCCAGGCGCACTGAGAAATAGACCTTCGCCACATCGAGTTTCATGGGTACATCGTTCTCGCGATAAGTGGTTTCCGTCCGGTCCTCGCCGACGAGGAAACCGAGCCGGCGCACACGGAATTCGCCTTCCATCGGGCCGAGCTTCTTAAGCACGGTTTTGACGTTCTTGTGCACCCGCAGGAGCGCTTCACCTATCTCCTTTTCTTTCGGCTCGAGTCGCTCGGGTATTTCCACTATGACTATATCACCGATTATGTCGAACGAAGCCACGAGTGCGTCTCGCTCCTCTTCAGTCAGCAGGCCGGAAAGTGCGTCAGTGAGCGTTTTGGGCGGTACCGGGCGCTTCTCCACGTCACGGTCTACGGTAACAAATTCCATGCCTGAAGGCAGGCGCCCCTGCGCATCGCCTGCAAGAGGCAGGTAGACGAAACCCCCTTCGCTGGATATGGAGTACCTATTGTCGAGCAGCCCGGCTGCCATGAGCTCCTGCCGCGTTCTCTCGCCTTCTTTCCGGGGCACCTTGAGGAAGAGCATATGACATACCATATAATCGTATGATTTAGAAGATGAATGTTTGGCTGGGTAGAGATGAAGCGCCTATTCCAGCACGATTGCAGGCTTGTCCGGCAGGGCTGAGCGCGCTTTCTCGTGCTTCGCCTGCTCCTCTGGGAGGACTTCCACCGGGCAGGAATACTCGGCGGACAGGAACGCTTCGGCATCCTTGAGCGCATCCAGCTCCTGCGCCTGGGAAAGAGGCAGGATAAGCGAATGGACGTTCTTCATGATGGACTTGGCGACCGTCTGCACTTCCTTCATGGGCAGCTTCTCCGCTGCCGCTGCTTTCATGAGCGCCTCGAACGACGGGTTGGCTTTCGCCATGGAATAGAGCTTCCGTTTCCATTCGCCTGCCACGTAGATGGTGACTCTGGCCGGCTTCTTGTTTATCAGCCCGGAAATCTTCTCGATATCTCCATGCACGCGGCGTATCAGTTCCTCCCCGCGCTCGATGCCATCGTCTATCTTAGACGGGTCAGGAGCAGGGAAAGATGCGAATGAGACGAAACCCTTGCCGCCGAGCATCTCCCAGCACTCTTCGGCATAGTGCGGCATGAAGGGCGCTATCAGCACCACCCACCTGGTGAAGAAGTCATGCAGGTTGGCCTCCCCCTTCCTGCGTTTAGCATACCATTGCAGGTCGCTCACAACGTCGTAGAATATCTGCAGGGAAAGGTCGCGGATGGCGAGCTCCGCGTACAGTCGGTCTGCGATTCCTATCTTGCGGTTGAGCCGCGAGAGCAGCCATCTCTCTATCCTGCCGTGCTGGACCGGGCCCCTCTTCCTGGACTCGCCCACCAGCCGGGAGATGAGCGCAAGCCGGGAGCGGACACCTTCGGCGACCGTCCGGTTGAAATCCGTGTCCGTGGAAAGCTCGGCGCCGGATACCACCGAGAACCGGATTACGTCAGCGCCGTATTCCATTATGGCCTTGCGCAGCGGGAGTATGTTGCCCATGCTCTTGCTCATCTTGGCTCCGTCCATGAGCACGAATCCGTTGGTGGCTATCTGCCTCGGCCAGAGCTTCTTCTCCAGGATGGCGGTGTGGATGAATATGAACAGCGTCAGGTGGTTCCGTATCAGGTCGCCGGCGCTGTGCCTGGAATCGACCGGATACCAATAGAGGAAGCTCTCGCGGAGAGATTTCAGCAACGCATCCCCGCTGCCTTTGCCCAGGAGAACGAAATCGAAGAATTTGTCGTCCAGCTGCGAAGCGTCGATATCCCCGAGCAGGTGCGCGATGGTATAGTAGGCCATGTAGACTGTGGAGTCTGAAAGCGCTTCTATCATCTTGGTCTCATCGAATGGGAACTTCGTACCGAGCCCTGCCGCGCGGGTGCATGGCCTGGTCTTGAGCCAGTCGATGGTGTAGAGGTATTCACTGCGGGTCTTCTCAGGGATTATCCGCATGGCGGAAAGGCATTCCTTGGCCCGGTCCTTCCAGGCCGGGATGCCGTAATCTATGAACCACTGGTCTTTGAGGATGTTGACCACGACGGTGGCGCCGCAGCGGCACCTGACCGGCCCGTTAGATATGGTGACCAGGGGAAACGCGCTGTTCTTTTTCGCCATATCCGCCGCGATTTTCTCACGGGCTGTGGAAACGTGCTCGCCGGCGAATTCGCCCGCGTGCATGATACCCTCGTGCGCCTCCTTGGTGTAGATTTCCTTCGTCGCTTCCTCGGACTTGGGGTCGTCCTGGTTCTTCACGCCCAGCCGCTCCACGGCTTCTTTCGCAGGTGCCGGGCCATAGCCCTTGAGGCTGACCACTTGCGGCATATCCATATCCGCCTTGCCCAGGTCACGAAGCGCCAGATAATCCAGGGGCGCGTGCGCAGGCACGCTCATCACTATGCCGGTACCGAGAGCCGGCTGTACGAACGACGCTGGCCAGATCGGCACTGACTGGCCGGTGAGCGGGTTTTTGGCTTCCATTTTCAGCAGGTCGCCGGCAGCTATCCGACCCTGTATCTCAAGCTTCAGCTGGAGGTCGAGCACCTTCGCGGCTTCTTCGGCTATCACGAGCGTCTCTCTGCCGTGCCTCGTCCGCACATAGGACGCCTTCGGATTGAGCCAGATGTTGGTAACGCCGTAGATGGTCTCGGGACGGTAGGTGGTCACCACCAGCGATTCGCCGGCCGCGCCCGGGCCGCCCAGTGCGAACTTTATCACCGTGACATTGTCGAGCTCCGGATCCAAATCGCCCAGCGTATCGTGCGCGCTCACTGCGTTTTTGTCTGAGGGGCACCAGGCGATGGGGTACTCGCCCTTTACCAGATAGCCGAGCTCCTTGAGCTTGCGGAACTGCCACTGTATGAAATGGTTGAACTTCTCGTCATAGGAATAGAACTTCCTGCGCCAGTCTATGGAGTAGCCCATCTCCCGCATGCCCTGCTCTATCTCAGCCGAGAAATGCGCCACCAGGGCCCTGGGCTCGGTGAGTTTCGCGGCTTCGGAGGGCGGGATGCCGTAGATGCGCTCGAAAACGCCCAGGACGTCAGGGTCCTTGGCGGCTATGCGCTTTGCCATGGCGAGTATGGGCGTTCCGGTGACGTGGAAACCCATGGGGAAGAGCACCCGGTAGCCTTTGAGGCGCAGATACCTGGCGTATATGTCCGCCGTCGTATAGGTCCTCGCGTGGCCTATGTGCTGGGGCGAATTCGGGTAGGGGAATGCCGCCGTGACGTACTTTTTCTCGCATTTGGGGTCCGGGTCGGCCTCGAACGCCCGGGCTTTGGCCCAGCGACTGGACCATTTGCTCTCGATGGCATTAGCATCCATGCAACCATTGTAGACGGGAAAGAGTTTTTATTATGTTGGGCATCACGTCGAGGCGGTCGCCGGCTGTGGGAACGTCTGCAGAGGACTGCCAAAGCGCCCCGCCGGCCTCGGTTTTTAAACGTTTCCGAGCATGTTTATTCCCATGGGATCGGATTTGAGAGTGGGAGACATCATGACCAAGAAGGTCATAGTCGTACCATTCGGAAAAACCGCCATAGATGTGGCTAGGCTGATGAAGAAGAACGGCATCGGTTCAGTGATAGTCGTCGAGGACAAGGCCGGCAAGCATGCCAAAGGCATAATCACGGAAAGAGACATAGTGTACAACCTCCTTGCCAAGGGCAGGGATCCGGATGAGATGCCCGTTGAAGATATCATGTCCAAGCCGCTGAGGGTGGTGAGACCCGAAACGACCATAGAAGATGCAGCAAAAGCGATGCGGGAGAACAGGATAAAACGGCTCCCGGTCGTGAATGACGATAATGAGCTTATAGGTGTTTTGAGCGAAGGGGATATCATGAAGATATTCCCTGTAGTCGTCGACCTGATAGAGGAAAGGGCGGCGATGGGCTAAAAACACCTTGCATGCATTATAACGACGCTGTGCATGGATGGCCACCGGAGCTTGAAGCGGTGAAGGAACACCCTGTCCCGAAAGGGGCGGGAGGCCCGAAAGGGCGGTCAACAGTGCACAGCAATGGTCCCTCATTCTGGTCCGTCCCACGGAGGAAATCAGTGGAAATAAGGCAGAGAATCAAGCTGCTGGGGAATATCCTGAATCAGCTGCGGGAAGGCTGGATTTTCGTGGAAGGCAAGCGGGACAGGGAGGCATTGGCCCTTCTGGGATGCCGCAACGTGCTCACCATATCCGGCAACCTGAGGATAAGCTGCGACAGGCTCGCCAATGAAGGCATCGGAACGGTGTTCATACTCACGGACCTGGACAGGCGCGGCGAACAGCTCGCCGGTCTTGCCAGGGACGAACTTGAGGCGCGGTCCATAAGGGCCGAACTGGACATCAGGAAAGCGCTCGGGCGCATCCTGAACGTGCGTTGTTTCGAGGATGCGAAAAGGGCATATGATGAATTGATGAAGGAAGGTGAAAATGATGGCTAAGACATACATAGATACGGTGAAATACCTGGTATACACGAACGTGGAAATTTCAGGGCTCGTGGAGAAGCCCGACGTGGTCGGGGCCATTTTCGGCCAGACCGAGGGGCTTCTGGGAGACGAACTCGACCTGCGCGACCTGCAGAAGAACGGCAGGATAGGCAGGATAGAAGTCGACCTTTCTGGCTCGGACGGCAAGACCACAGGCACCATAAAGATACCCAGCAGCCTCGACATGGTCGAGACCTGTATAATCGCGGCTGCACTGGAGACCGTTGATAGGGTCGGCCCGTGTGAGGCCAGGCTGAGGATAACCAAGGTCGAGGACACCCGTAACCTCAAGAGGAAGGTGCTGGTAGACCGGGCCAAGAACCTGCTCAAGACTCTCATAAAGACGGAAATCCCGGAAAGCAAGGAGATCTCCGAGCTGGTGAGGGACGAAGTCAAGACCGCAGAGGTGACCGAATACGGGCCTGACCGGCTGCCGGCCGGACCGACCATAGACAGGAACAACGAGGTCGTATTCGTCGAAGGCAGGGCCGATGTCATAAACCTGCTCAAAAACGACATCACCAACGTGATAGCCATAGGCGGCGCGAAGGTGACCAGGACCATCGTCGAGCTGTCCAAGCGCAAGGAAGTGACTGTCTTCCTCGACGGCGACCGGGGCGGCGACATCATCCTCAACGAGCTCTCCCAGGGGAATGTGGATATAGACTTCGTATCCCGCGCGCCCACGGGCATGGAGGTCGAGGAGCTCACGCGCAAGGAGATGATAAAGTACCTGCGCAACCGCGTGCCGTTCGAGCAGACCGGCAGAGGGGGCAAGGGTTCTCCGGAAAGGATGAGGAAGGAGATTCCAAGGTTCAGGCAGGAAAACCCAGAGGATACGTCCCAGCCAGTCCCGAGCCGCGAGGCTGAAGCAGCTGCACGCGCACGGGCTGAGGACGAGCGTTCCCGAATGGACAGGAACCCTTACGGCCAGCCTGAGCGGAATCCGTATGCCCAGACCGTGCCGCGCGAGCAGCCAAGGGACCTGAGGGAGAGCCAGCGCGAACCGATGTACAGGAGGGAGGAACCCGGCCTGCCGCCGTTGCCTGACGAAATCGAGGAGAAAGCACCGCTGCAGCCCGTCGCGGCTCCGGTAAGGCTCGACAAGGGAAGCCTCATGAAAGAACTGAACGAGCTCAGCAATACCCTGAGGGCGAGGTTCTACAACAGCAGCCTGGACAGGATATCAGAGGTGCCGGTGCGGGACGTCATAAAGGCGCTCGGCGAGACCAGCGACGTCCATGCTATAGTGTTCGACGGCATAATAACCCAGAGGCTAGTGGACCTGGCTGCTAAGCAGGGCGTGAAGACGCTCATCGGGATAAAGATAGGCAATGTCAACAAGGCGCCTGACAACATAGAGATAATAACGAAGAGCAAGTAGAGGCGTCGGCCGTTCTTTTTTTCTTTGGTTTTTTATCTTTATGACATCTTCCCCGCCTCAAAAGGCGGGGTTTCCTTTTGTTTTTTTAGGAAAAATCCTGCAACGTAGACTGCCCAGCCTGTTCCTTAACGTAATTCTTGGTGGTTTCCAAATCAACGTCGCCGACGCTCCGGCAAAATTTTCCCGGGCTCAGGAGATGCCCCGTCTTATAGCGAAGCCTGAATTCAGGATGCAGATGAAAGAACTCATAGCTGCTTCCTCCCTTGAGCAGTTGCAGAGCCTTGGATAAAGAGATTGAAGGGGGCACTGCAACGACCATGTACACATGGTCGGACATAACATCCAGTTCCAAAACCTCGAAGTGATGTCTCTGCGCGATAATCCGTAGTATGGTATCGTAGTCGTACCGGTATCTCTCCTTCCTGAAAATTTTATATCGATACTTCGATACCCACTCCAGATGATAAACCAACTGGTATTTTATATAAGCTCCGCTAACCAATTCCATAGAGACAACTCCGGTACCGGTCTTCTCGTAGGAAGGTTGGGCGCCGCCGAAGGCGGCGGCGCACCGGGTACCGACTATTTATCTCAGCACAAAAATAGATGCATTGGAGAAAATCTGGCTTTTCCCCAAACCCCTTGCCAGTGGTTGCGCTCTTACGCCCCAGCTTAAAAGCTGCGGATAGTCGCGCAACTCAATTCTTTTCTTCCTTCTGGCAGGCCACAGGGTGTGAAGGCCATGCACCATCAGTCACTGCTGTTGGCGTAAAGGAAGAGGTCGAACTTCGCCAGGTAGGTGGTGCCATCCGTCGAGTTCACCACCGTGGCCAGCCGGTGCATGATGACGACATTCTGCGCGTCCTTAGGCACTCCAAGAGAAGGTATTGTCAGCGGCGCTGGGGGGGGAGTGGCGGAAAGGTCGGTCACGTTGATAGAGACAGCGTAGGGCGTGCCGAGATCCTGCTCCAGCTCCGACTCGTTCAGGCCTTCCGCACAGGATATCATCGATGCGTTCACACGGCTGTCATTCCAGCTCATGGCGAAGCCGAGGCTCGTCATGCTGGAGCAGTCCGGCGACGGGGACGGAGGCGTGAACATGAGGTTCGCGACGCGCACCGCCTCGCTGGAAAGCGGGTCGCTCTGGTAGTCCAGGTAGGACTTCACGCTGTGCCAGTAGGAAAGCAACGCTACCAGCGCCATGATGAATATGACCGCGCCTATGATGGCATCGAAACTGAAATATTGTCCTTTCATCTCAGTCAGCCTCTTGGGTTATATTAAGCGTACTACCGTTGTTGTTTAATAACAGCACGTTGGAGCAGTTGTTGCTCGTCAGCCGGTTGCCGGCGATGCAGCCGCCGTTTATCACGTAGTTGTAGGCCGGCAGGAGGTATTCATAGCTGAAATTGCCGTAAGGACCGGTCCAGTCTATTATGAAGGTATTGCTGGATGCGGTGCGGGTCATATCTATCACGTATGGCAGGCCGAACAGATTCTTGGGGAACGTGTACATATACTGGAACCCCTCCCCGCCCTTCACTGCCAGCGTCATCACATTGGCGAAATTATTTCCGGTCTCCTTGGCCACCGTGTTCTCGCTGAGGGGGATTTCACCCCCTTGCACCTGGTTCACGACCACGTATGCTGCGACGACCACGAACATGAACACGGTCGTATAAAGCATGAACTCCGCGGCGACCTGGCCGCGTTCATTGTGAAGGCGCAACGAACGTCACCCCATCCGGTGTCATCTGGATGATTTCCGTGAAAAGACCGGTCGGCTCGCCAGTGGTGCGGTTCATGTCCTGCACACCGGTGTCTATTTCTGCGAAAGTAGGCGCAACCTCGTCCGAAACGCCAGAGGCGGTCTTTATGCTCACCACCGCCTCGTGGTTGGCAGCGTAGATATCGACTGTGGACGCCGGCACGTTGAGCAGGATAGCCTCGCTGGCTCCGGGTCCCTGCGAATAAACGAAATTCATCACATCCGCAAGGGAACTGGCGGATGCACCCGCCTGGGCAGCGGCGGTCTGCTGGTAGCCCATGCTCGTGAGAGTGAGGAGGAGGAACAGCACCGGCACTGTGAATGCCAGCACTACGCCCACGGTGATGAGAACCTCCAGTGAACTTTGTCCTTTCATCATCCACACCCCGCACCGCTGCAGCCCAGCGTGATATTGCCCAGGTTATAGGCCGCAATCACGTAGTGGTCCGCGGCGAATATGCCGGTCGACGGCGTGTCGCTGCAGGTCTCGTTGTCCTTGCAGCCGGGCATACCCATTATCTTTGTACCTTGTATCGGCGATGGCGGAGACGGGCCGAACATCTGCCAGTCCAGCCTGCTGTCCGTATCGTAGGTCGTATTGGCGTATTCGCCTATGACGAACGTCTCTATGCCCAATGATGGGTCGCTGTACGAATAGGGGTCAGGCAACAGGCGCTGGAAATAGGATGGCGCTGCCGAATCCTTGGTGTAATAGCCGCACATGACGAAGTCCCTCATGGACTCCACGCCGTATATGCTGCTGTTCGAGATGATGAACTTGTCCAGAGGGTCGGCGTTGACTTGCAACCCTGAATATTCGTTGGTTATGAGCGCGCATCTGCCAATCGTCCCGTTGTCGTTGGAATTGGTGAGCGTATTGCTGGTGAAAATCGGGCATTCCGGTGCGGTACTGGCATTGAAGCCAGGCACAACTATGAAGGGATTGGATGTCACCGCTCCTGCGGATGGGGCCAGGTTTATGGAAGGCTGGGTACAGCCCGAGCCCGAATACTGATACATTATGGGGTTGAACGTGTTGGTCTCGTCATTGCAAGGTCCGCCGGAGCTGGATGAGTCAGTAACGATATAGCCTGCGAAGGCATTGTAAGTGGCCGGACCGAGGCTGATGATGTCCTGGAAGTTGCCCACCAGTATGTAGTTGCCCCTCTGGGTATAGTTCACGTCAGTGGCATTGGGAATCAGGGGGTCGTCGGATGGCGATGCTGAGGCGAGGTAGCCGTATAACCACCCCTGGCCGGCCTGTGCCGGCACGAGGTTGAGCTGCGGGATGCTTATGTTTCCAGGCGAGCTGTAGTTCGCCGTGTTGAAGAAGAACTGCCGGTAGATGGGAGCGGTACCCGGAGGCCTGTTTGCCGTCGCCAGGGCCGGGTCCACCAGCCCGGTTATGTCGAGCGAGTTGTCGATCGTATAGGTCCGGGTAACAGAGGACGTGTTGGTGTAGTCGTTCAGGTCAAGGGACAGGTTGAAGCTGTAGTTGACGGTGTTGATGCTGCCCTGGGATACGCTGAAGTCAGTCACGTTGAAACCGCTGACATAGACTCCGACTGCGAGTAAGGACTGATTGAGGGTGTTCACCCAGTCGGTGAGCGACGAACCGTCATCGCTCATGTTCGTACCGTCCGCGAAATCCGTGGCTGGCGCGGTGCCATTCAGCATCAGACTGTAGAGCGCATCGCTGATGTTCGCATTCTGGTCTCCCGGCGGGCCGGCATTCACGGCATGGTCACCTTCAACCACGTTCTCATTGAGCCGGAACAGCGCGTGGTTCATTATGATGTTGGTGATATTGTCTATCTTGGCCGGGGTTATCTGCCCAAGTGTCAGCTGGACCGTGGATTCCTTGTAGAACTCGGAATAGGCGAGTTCGGACGTCTCCGCACCCTTCACCCACACCGATATGGAGAGAAGGATATAAGTGAGTATGAGGAATATGGTCACTGTAAAGAGGAATCCTTTTTTGTCCAACCATATCACCTTTCATATGAAAATCGTCAGTTTCATTACCTTGACATTTGCCGCAGGCACCAATGCGCCATTGGCGCTCGGATTCGTGTTTTGGTTCGTGCTGCAGGTTATCATGCCGCCGTTGTCCGCGCCGTTGTCGCCGTTGCAGGTGAGGTAGTTGTATATCGAAGCGGCCGGCTTGTTGTATGGGGCTGAATAGCCGAAGGTCAGTATCTCGGTGGATACGTTCAGCTTGTCGCTCACAGATGCATGCGGGTAAGGATCAGCAGCGGTCAGGGTCGTGTTGGATGTGTCATATATGATTTGCGACGCACCCGTAGCGGGGTCGATCGATTCGAGCGTGTAGCCGAATTGCGCGGGAATCATCTGGCCGACTGTATCCTGCACCAGGGCGGTGCACTGCCCCTCCGGATTCTGCGGTGTCCCCAGATTGTCCGCACAATCAGCCGAAGCGAGGTTATCGAGAAGCGACTCGTTGCCAACCGGGCAATAAAGGGACGAACCGCATGTGGTCGTGGAAAGCGCCGTGAGCACGTCTTGGGAAAGGAAGCTTCCCTGCGTCAGGAGGTAATAATAAGACGATGGTATGCTCGAGAAAAAAATCAGCGAATAGATGGCAATCAGCGCCAGCGTGAATGCTACGAAGGCGTCTAAGGAGAATATGAATGCCCGCATGGTAGGATGTATGAGTGCCTATTATTTAAAAGCCATCGGTCAGCGCTCATTTTTATGTTTTTGAACACATTCAGCCCGTATTAGACGCGGTCGAATTGGGAGCTGCGCAAGCCCCATAGCCGGAACCGCACTGGTTGCAGGTCCTGTAGGCATATGCGCAGCCGTTCTGGATACAGGAAGCTACGGAACCAGGAGTGCAGACGTGCTGCCAGGTGCAGCCGCCCCAGGTCCCGTCCCCGAGGCAGATGGAGATACCGCCGCAGCTGCCGACCAAGCAGTTCTGGACATCGCCGGGCACGCATCCGCTGCTTTGCGCCACCGCGTAGTGTGAAGCCGGGGGAGACAGTATGAAGAAGCCGACTACGGCCCCGATGAATATCAGGAGAACCAGGAGGAGAGCGATGGGAAGATAGCGCATGAGTGAAGGAGCGGCAGCCGCAGGAGCTTTTCTGGTTTTCCGTTCGGCCATTGGCATCACCTGAAGCTGAGCGTCATGCCATTGGCCCTTTCCTGGAGCGCCTGGATGAGGCCTTCCACATTGAAGAGCCCTCCGCCGTTGCCCTGCGAGATGGTGATTGTGACCGGGCACATCGGAACGTCATCGGCCGAGGTCGCGCTTATGTTGGCGAGCTGGGCTGTCTTCAGTATGGCATCCCGCTTGGAGCCGAGCTGGTCCACCAGGCCGACTGCGAGAGCCTGCCTTCCGCTGAGCACGCGCCCATCCGCCACCTCATTGAACGCGGTCATGTTCAGCCTGCTGCCACGATTGTCAATCACCACTGAACGGAACTCCTGGTAGGTGTCGTTCACTATCGACTGGAGCATAGCCTGCTCCTGGGGGGTCATGTTCCGGTATGGTGAACCCATGTCCTTGTAAGGGCCGGAGGTTATGGAGGTGACGTTCACGCCGACCATACCCATTAGGCCGCTCAGGTCGGTCACCTGGGTTATCACGCCTATGCTGCCGGTGAGCGTATCCGGATCGGATATTATGTAATCCGTGCCGCTTGCCACGTAATAGCCGCCCGAGGCCGCGGTCTCGCTCAGGTATGCCACACTGGGCTTGTTGAGGCTCTTGATAGCGTCGTATATGTCATGGGTCGCGACCACAGAGCCGCCGGGTGAATCTATGACTATTAGCACAGAACCCACGTCATTGCGGCTATTGAGGCCGCGGATGGTATCGGCTATGTCTTCGGAACCGGGCACCCCGGACGACAGCAACGAGGGCTGCACGCCATCGACCGCGAGTTCCTGGTCGATATCGACTTCAGCCACGCACTTGCCGGTGAATACCGGCGCGATGGATGAGAATGCGAAGAACAGGAGCACGATGGCCAGGAATATCACGATAAGCGCCAGGGCAGTGACCAGCAAGGACCGGCTGGAGGCGGGGTTGGAGCCGGCAGTGCGCGCTTTGTAAGGTTCCATGGAAAGGATTACCAGTATATGAATATAAATGTTTAGAAGGGTTTGATATCCCATGAACCAGATACTTGACCTGCTGATATTCCTCATCCCAATTTATATCGCGAATTCCTCACCGGTGGTTCTGGGCGGAGGTGCTCCGCTGGACCTAGACAATACCCTGCCGGACGGCGAACGGATTCTCGGCAACGGAAAGACCGTGCGCGGCTTCGTGGCAGGAACCCTCGCAGGCACCTTCGCCGGCGGCCTCGTCTCGCTCGTCTATCTCCTGCCGTTCTTCCCGAGCCCGCTCATACAGTTCACCGCGGCGTTCTTCCTCTCTTTCGGGACCATGACCGGAGACGCTCTGGGCAGCTTCATGAAAAGGCGCATGCACGTGGGCTCGGGCAGGCCGTTCGTGCTAGACACGATAATGTTCCTCATAGTGGCGCTCGTATTCGTGGTGCCATTCGCCTCTGCCGCGCTTTATCAGCCGCTGAACCTGCTCTTCTTCCTCATACTCACGCTCATACTTCACCCGCTCACGAACTACCTGGCCAACAAGGCAGGCCTCAAGAGCGTACCCTGGTGATTGCATGGAAATAACCGCTGCACTAATCGCCGAGGCGCTGAAAGCCGGAAGAGCGGAGAAACTTGGCGGCGAGATTGAGTACGTAAGGTTCCGTGACGCGCATGCTGGCATCGCACACGGCACGGTGATTGCTGGTAAAAGAGCCATACGGGGCTACCCGCACATAAAGAGGATATTCACCCTGGAGAACGGCCTGCGCAGGAACATGCAGGATGCGGAGCTCTATGCGGAGGAGAAGATAGACGGCTTCAACGTGCGCATTGCGTCCGTGGACGGTAACGTGTTCGCGTTCTCCCGCGGCGGCTTCCTCGACGCGTTCGTGACCGAGAAGGCGCGCGGGGAAAGAGGCATAGCCGCGTTCCTGCGGGACAACCCGGATGCGGTGCTCTGCTGCGAGATGATAGGCAACACGCCATACACGGCCCCTACGGACGGGTACGACGTGAAGATGTTCATATTCGACATAGACCGGGGGGACGGAACGCATGTGCCGTGCGGGCAGCGCTATGCGCTGGTGAAAAGATACGACCTGCTGTCCGTGCCCCTGCTGGGGAAATTCAGGAGCGATGATTACCCTGGCCTGCGCAAGCTGGCGCTGGCCCTGAACAAGGGGAAGAAGGAGGGCATGGTGCTCAAGGGAACCGGAGGCAAAAGCACCGTAAAATACGTCACGCCATGGTCGGACATAGACGACATCGCGAAGTCGTCGGGCATGCTCTTCGACATGCCCATCGGGTTCTTCTACCAGCGGGTGCTACGCTCCGCGTTTTTCATAAATGATTTCGGGCTGGACCGGGACGCATACGCGCTGAAGCTCGGTAAAGCGTTCTACGAAGGGCTGGAAGCTGCGCTGGACAAGGCCGCGCGGGGCGCGGACGTGGATGAGGAATTCGAGATAGCAATAAGGGACCCGAAGATATGGGACGACATCCACAGGCACATGAGCCATGAAGTGAAGCTCGGGGAGCTCTGGAGGCGGAAGGACAAGGACGGCCGGATTAGGATACGCTTCCGGAAGACGTACAAGAAGACCACGAAGACGCTCGCATCCTACTCGCACGGCAAAGGAATAACGGATTAGCGGAGACGGAAACGAAACCGGGAAGGGACGCACCCGAGGGGCGCGCACTCATTTTTTCATCTTCTTCAGCACCGCATGGAACTTGTCCGCGTTCAGCCAGGCGCAGCCTATCTGGTCCGCGAACTTTATCACGCCCTCGTCGGATGTCACCAGCGTCGCTTCGAGCTCCTTGGCCAGCAGGACGAGCTCGAAATCCTCCTTGCTGTCTATTATGCCGGTGCGCATGGCATCGCGGTACTTGTCGCGGAGCCTGCGGAGCTTCTCGTCGTTGTCCGGCCGGTTGTCCTTTGCGAATTCCTCTGCCAGGCGCAGCCCCTTGTTTATGCGCATGCGCACGTCCTCTATGAAATCGTAGAGTACTGCAGCCGGCAGGTAGATGGAATAGATGTTGGGGGCACGCTTTCTGAGCACCAGCTCAAGCTCCTCCATGGCCTTGGCCTCGGCGAAATTCCTCAGCTCGTTGAAGACCGAGGGTGGCATGTAGACGTCGATGTCGAGTACGCTGACTTTTTTCACAAATCCGCGCACCGCCGCGGTGGGGTTGGCGCCGAACTCCTTCCTGGCGTGCGGGTTCACGAAAAGCGAGGTGTCAACCACGTATCTGCGTTCTGACATGGAATCATCTGCCGGACAATCTTTATAAAATCATATCAGCCTCACGAGCCCGCGCCCTATCTCAGGTATGTTGCCGCCGAAGAGGTTCGTGGTGTTCAGCACGAAGGTCATGAGTATCACGAACGACACTATGGGCAGTATGCACATGGAGGTCACTAGGGTCTGGCCGAGGCGGAACACCTGGGGGTTTGGCCCGGTCAGCAGGTTGGATATCACCGATGACATGCTCTGGAGCTGGCCAGGGACGTCGAATGCGCTGGTGGCAGATGCTCCCTGGCACTGGTAGTCCGATGGGTCCAGCACCGCGGGCGCGGTGCAGGATAGGATGTTGCCGCTGTACAGCGCATCGCAGGTGCCGCCGAGGAGGCCGGACTGGACCTGCGGCATCGCGGTGGCCGCGACAAGGATGTAGGTGAAGGGGAGGACGAAATATAGGCCGAATGATATGGCCATCATATACGCGCCCATGCCGCGCGTCGGCGGGAAGGCGCGCAGGGCTACGCCTATCGAGAAGAAGAACCCGCCGTAGTACTTCACGAAAGTAAGCACGTGCCCGATGAGGAAGAAGGCGTACAGGTAGAACGAGAGCGACTGCACCGCGTTGGTGATGCGCTCGGCGATGGGCTTGCACGCGAAACCGGACGCATGCTCGGACATGAATATCTCCATGTATACGGAACTGCATGCCTCGACGGGCACGGATACGGCATACAGCACGTTCATGAAACTCTGCACGCACGTGGTCGGGGT
>Ga0326728_10012658_pt1 | contig 18648 bp, 15 predicted proteins | sample MB3enrmetagenome_FD_207602 | JGI IMG/M metagenome (GOLD analysis project Ga0326728, IMG submission 207602) | Lab enriched peat soil microbial communities from McLean, Ithaca, NY, United States - MB31MN | ecosystem: Environmental > Terrestrial > Soil > Wetlands > Peat | place: USA: New York... | reverse complement strand
CAGGGTTCTCCTCCATGAGGATGAGGGCAAGCTCCCTCCATATGCGGACGCCCTTGATCCTGGAGAGAAAGCTCATCTTCACCGCATTCTTTATGAGGTTCATCGTGAACTTCCCTATCTGGAAGCCGAAGCGCTGCTCGAACCTGACGGCCCTGAAGACGCGCGTCGGATCTTCCACGAAGCTCAAGCTGTGGAGGACCCTGATGGTCTTTTCCTTTATGTCCATCTGGGCCCCGAAGAAATCGATGAGTTCCCCGAACGTGTTCTTGTTGAGGGCGATGGCGAGGGTATTTATGGTGAAATCGCGCCGGTAAAGGTCGAGTTTCAGGGAGCTGTGCTCCACGATGGGCAGGGCGGCGGGGGCCTTGTAGTACTCGAGGCGGGCCGTGGCCACATCCACCTTGAACCCGTCCCGGTAGAGGACCTTCGCGGTGCCGAATTCCTTGTGCACCCTGATCCTCACATTGAGACGCTTCCCCATCTCAATTGCAAACCTGATGGCGTCCCCTTCGATGACCACGTCGATATCGAAATTCTCGTTCCGCAGGATCAGGTCCCTCACGAAGCCGCCGACGAGGTAGGCATGAAACCCCATTTCGTCCGCGAGGTCGCCTATGGCGCGGAGGCGATCGCGCGTCTCTGCGTTGATCCGGTCCTGCATGAGCCGCTTCACGTTCTTCCGCTTCTCAAAGACATCGTGGTAGTCGAGCTTGCCGAGGACGCTCTTTCTTATCTCATCCTCCACCACACGCAAAAGGTCTGTCCTCGTTATGGCGCCCACCAGCTTCTTGCGCTCGATCACCGGTAGAAAGCGCTGGTTCCCCCCTATGATGATCTCCTTTACCCGCACGATAGAGTCCTCGGGCGCAACGGCGGAGAAGTCCGTTATCATGTATTCTTTGACGGGAAGCTCCTCCAACTCGTGGAAAACGGCCTTCTCAACTACCTGCCTCGTGATGATGCCCGTCACGCGCTCTTCCGACGTGATGGGCAGGCAGTTTATGCTGTACCTCGTCAGGACGCTCTTGGCCTCGCTTATGGGGGCGTCCTGGCTGATGGAGACTACGGGGAAAAACATGATGTCCCGTGCTGTCCACAGAGGCTTCACGTAGCGGCCCAGTAAGCTGGAGAGCCTGTTTTTCGCCTCTGCCAGAGTGATGTCCTTGATCGTGGCCGACGCAGCCTCTTTGTGGCCTCCGCCCCCCATCGCGGAGAGGATGCGGCCCACGTCCACCTCGGGCACACGGCTCCTTCCGATGATATAGATCCTGTCATCCATGCGGAAGAAGGAGAAGACCGCGTTCAGGTTCTCCATGTCCCGGAATTTCTGGACGAGGACCGCCAGATCCCCCACATAGTTCTCTGTGCTCCCCTCGGTGACCACCACGTCTATACCGTTGACGTTCGTCACAGCGGCTGCCTCGATCAGGTCGTGGAGCACGTGGACCTGCTCCGGCGACAACTCCTTGACGAGAACGTCGGAGACGATGTCCACATTGGCGCCCTTCGAGCGAAGATACGAGGCGGCGTCGAAATCGGCGGCCGCGGTGGAAGGGTATTGGAAGCTCCCCGTTTCTTCGTAGAGGCCGAGCATCATGATGGTCGCCTCTTCAGGCGACACGTCGATCTCCTTCTCCTTCAGAAGGTTGACGAGGATGCTCACGCAGGCTCCGCTCTTGCCGGTGACGCTCACTTCCCCTTTGATATCGTCCGCGGAAGTGGGATGGTGGTCGTACACGTGGATATGCGCGCGCCCGCTGTCGACGATGCGCGCGAACTCGCCTATTCTGCCCTTCTGCCGGGTATCCACAAGGATGAGGGTATCGACGGCATCGTAGTCGATGTCCCGCATCTTGACGATGTTGAGGAAGTAGAGGGTCGAATGGATGAGGAAGTCGCGCACCGTCTTTTCCTGTGAGCCGGGAAAGACGAGGACCGCGTCCGGGTAGAGCTTCTTGGCCGCCACCATCGAGGAAAGGCTGTCGAAATCGGCATTGAAATGGGTGGTGATGACCTTCATTTGAAACAGATTAGTGCATCGGACATCTTCAAGTCAACTCACGGAGGTGCTCGATCATGAGATCGGCGTGCTGCCGCCGTTCCTCGATCCTGCCCGGAAACACGTCCCTGATCATGCCCGCCACCATGATGGCGCATATGCCGAGATCACGGGCGCCCTCGAGCTCCTGCGATCCGCCGTCACCCACGAAGACGCATTGCTCAGGGGTAACGCAGAGAGCGTCCATGGACATCTCGTATATCCTCCTGTCGGGCTTCATGCACCCGGTGAAACAAGAAAAGAGGGTGGAGTCGAAAAGGGAGGCGATGGGGGAGCGGTCCCAGGCGCCGATCTCCAGGACGGAAGCGTTGCTCACGAGCCCCAGCCGCTTGCCCCGGGCCTTGAGACTGGCAAGGACCTCACTCGTCTCGACCGGGACCCGGATAAGGGCCCCCGCAAAGGTCTCCGTGATGCTCTCCACCGCTTTCTTTATTGCCTCATCGGGAATGGCGGGATCGATGGTCCGGGCCATTTCCGAAACGGCCTCAAAGGCATCGAGGTACTCGCCCACGTAGAGGTCATGGAGCCTCCCTCCCAATTGGCCGGCCCAGGCCTCCCGGCTTACGCCGAGGATCTCATGAACCTTAGGGAGCCTGTCCCCCCACGCCGCTCTCAAAGAGACAAGGGTATGAAAGAGATCGAAGATAACCGCCTTCTTTTCCCCCACGATCGTTGAAGCCGATGAATCCATGTACTCTCCGTTAGACAGATGGCATGCTGCCTCAAGTAGCATAACCCACCAGGGCCTTCCCTCTCAAGCAGGCATTCCCCGGCATGTCAGGCCTGTAACGTCGCCTCTCGGGTCGACCTGCAAGGTGAGGCCGGTTCGCATGGAGAAATCGCAAGCAATTAATGGGGCTCAGCGCCCCCTGCACGATCAGGTTTCTGCCCCGGCCCCGTACTTCGCCACGCAGAAGCGGCTGAAGATCTGGTCGAGGAGGGAGGGGGTTGACGAAAGTGGACGATTCTTGACTCCCGGCAACGTCTACCCGTATCCGCCCTGACCTCTCGCCGGCGTTTCGAAAGAAGGCTCACCCAATGAAAATCCTCGTCCTGCAATGGCCTTACTTGTGAAGCAATCGGGTCCTTCCCCATCATGGAAAGAGTTTCTCACCTTACGGAAGGGGTGTCAAAGTAGCGTATGGAAGGTAGCGTATGGAAAGTAGCGCAAAGCACTTTTTTCACATGAGCAAAAAAAATCATAGGCGGAAAAGGGGCGGCGGTTTCAATTCTGAATTGAACAATCGAATGTCCGCGATCCCCGCGGACGAAATGGTGACAATCGGCGAAGATTCCGCTCTTAAGCGAATTCACCTGCAACTAGTGATTTTCCATGCTTCACCGTTCTTAAGGATAACCACTCGTATGGTTGGAACACGAGTCGACGAGGCCCCGGCGTGTTTTCTGTTACTTGCCGTGGAGCACGCCCATCCGGCGCAGGGCCTCAGCCTCGCTTATCCTACCGAGGTACATCTGCGTGGTTTTGAGGCCGCTGACATGAAGGTGCACCTGACCGATGCGAGCGCCGCGGACGGCCACCCCATCGCGGGCTTCACGTTCGTCCTTCTCTACAAAGACCAGAAATACGGCGAGAAGGCGGTGGTGAACCTCGTCTGGCGGATGATCCACGATGGGCAGAAGTATTCGGGGAACTCTTCAACTACGCGCTGCTTTCACGGAGTGCGCGGGAAAAGGCTGAGAAGCTGCTGGAGTCCATCACTTACGGCGGCACTCCCTTGCTGAAGCAGGGATGATAATCACTACCTGGTAGGGATGGACGCACGGGGGGGTCATGCCGGGAAAGGCCCCTCAGTACGCGGCAGCGACCCCCCCCGTGCCGGACGGTGAGGAAACTTAAAAGAAGCTCCTGACTTCGTGGGTCACCGGCTTACCCGGACGGGAAGTCTCGATATCAAAGGCCTTAGGACCCTGTTTGAGCGATAAGGCGCCGCCGGCACTGTCCCACACCCAGCCGGAATAGCCGTATCCTCCGATGCCGATGATCCTGGCCGTGCCTTTCTGCAGCTTCTTTTCAGCCAGGGGGATCCCTGAGTTAATCGACATCATGCCGTATTTTCCGAAGACGATCGACTCGACTTCGTGCAGATATCCCTCGCCTGCAAGGGCAGAGACGACGAGCGGAGCGTCGCGCCATCCCCAGACTGCGGCGTGGAGGGCATACGGACTGTCCTGGGCCAGCCCGATCGCTTCCCTTCCTGAAGAAAAGGTTTGCACAAAAGAGACGGGCCCGAAGGTCTCTTCACGCATGCCGAGCATGTCGTGGTGGGCGTCATCGATGATGGCGGGCGGGATGAGCGTGCTGTCGAAAGAGCCGCCGCACAAGAGCCGGCCCCCTTTGCTCAGCGCGTCCTCCACCTGTGCCCTTATGCGGCGCACCGCCACCTGGTCTACCACCGGGCCCATCTGCACCGCCGGGTCGAGGGGCTCCCCCACCTTGATTCCCCGGGTCACCTTGACGAACTCCTTGACAAAGTCGTCATGAACGTCCTCGTGAACCAGTATGCGCTCAGGGGACCAGCACGCCTGACCTGAATAGAGGTACTTTGCAGCGGCGAGGCTCCTCGCAGCCCTGCGATAGTCGGCGTCGTCGAGCACGATGAACGGGTCTTTGCCCGGTCCCTCGAAGATGAACCTCTTTCCCTCCGACGCCTTCAGAGGCTCCTCGTACTCAAATGCGGCATTCTCCGATGCAAACAGTATGATGGCTCTCACCGTGGGCGCAGCCACGCACCATCGCATGAATTCGCGGGCCGGCCGGAAATCGAAGCGGACTTCGTCGGGAAAAACCGAGAGCCATATCTCCTCGAGGAGGCGTCCGATGGTGGCTGACTGGGCCGACAGCCTGACGACGACCCGGTTGCCCGGAATCAGGATCTTTGCCAGGTGAAGGCTCGTGAAGTTGTTTATGTTGTAAGAGAGGACGAGGGCGACCTCCTCGTCGGGTGCGCAGATCGGCTCACGCGAGATCAAATGGCGCGACGCGCTGCCGATCCGCTCCAAATGGGCGCAGACGAAACGGAGATCGTTCTCTGAATCAACCCTCGTTTCCCCTATGTCGCGGGCGACGGCCACCACCAGTTCCTCTTTTCTGCGGCGCAGCTCCCGCGCAACCTTCGCAAGCTTTTCGATCCGGTCGGCCAGGCTTCCCACGTCCCCTCCCTTGAGCAAATTCTTAGAGATCAACCGATTTGAACATACGGGTCAAAGGGAAATCTACCTTGAAGATCCTGAGCGCGTTGCCCCCGAGAATGAGGTTCAGGTCGTCCTGCGATATGTTGAGGGACTGCAGCTGCTTCAGGCTCCATCCCATGATGTCGACCTGGTGCGTCACGATGCCGTCCTTGCGTACCTGCATGGTGTAACTTTGAGGGTAGACGCCGATGTGGGTATAAGTCGGCTGGCTCGCACCCCAGTCCGTCCCCCATATCAGCTTCTCCGGCCCCACGTTGGGGTTTACGAGGGCCTTGTAGTAGAGCTCTTTCCAGTAGAGACCCGTCTCGAGATAGACATTATCGTGGTTTCCCGCGACCTGGATGCACTGGTCCACCAGGTTCTCCATGTTGCCGCCCTGCATACCGCCGTGGTCGAAGATAATCGTCACATCCGGGTATTCGACGGCGAGGTCATTTATCCAGTACGGATTCCAGTTCTCCGGCCAATGGGTGAAGGGTATCGCATAGCCGCCCGGGGATCCGGTGTGAACCCGCACAGAGACTTTGTGCTTCCGGGCAACATCCATGACTTTTCGCAGCTCGTCCATGCGTTCGCTCTGGTTGTACGTTTTATTGTTGGCAACGTTGTGGAAGTTCGACGGCATGCCCTCGCCGATGCCCACGAACTTGCCCGTGGAGAGAAGCCTGTCAAGCTCTTCGCATGCCGCCTCTATCGTCCACTCTATCTCCCCGGCCCGCGCCTTGTCCATTGTCTCTTTGGCGCAGGCGAGGGCCCTGAACTTATCCGGGTACTTCTCCACGAGCTGGACGTTTATCTCGTTGTTCATGCCGAAGGCGGAGCAGAGAATGCACATGTCCACGTCGTAGCACTCCATGTCGTAGAAGAGCCGCTTGGAATTGTCGTACGTATGGAGCTGGGGCATGATGTTCGCCAGGGCCTTGTATGGTATCTTCTCCTTGCTCTTCTTCTGCTCCTCTCCTCTCGATTTGGCGAGCTCGGGGCCCGCCGCATGGCGCTGCACATGCACGTGCGTGTCGATGATGAACCTTCCCATCTTCATAGTTGCGCTCCTTTCTTGTTGATTTTTGTCCTTCTCTACGACAGCGCTCCTTCGCCCTTCAACTTCTCCGTTATTGCCCGAACGAGCGCTTTCTTGTCTATCTTGCCGACCTCCGTCCTTGGCAGGTCATCCACGATTTCGAGCCGCTCAGGAAGAAGCAGCACGCCCGCCCCGCGCTCCTTTAGAGACTGCACCATTTCTTCGAACGCGAGGGTCGCTCCCGCTTTCAGCACGACGTACGCGCACGCCTTCTCCCCCAGCCGCTGATCGGGCATGGCCACGACCGCTGAGCGCTCGACCTGCGGAAGCTGATGGAGCAGGTCCTCGATCTGTTTTGGGATGATTCCCTCCCCACCGCGCTGGATGATGTCCTTTTTTCTCCCTGTGATCGTGATGTACCCGTTTTCGTCGATGGTACCCAGGTCTCCCATCTTGTAGTAGCCATCAGTCGTGAAGATCGTCTTGTTCTCCGCCTCGGACCGGTAATAGCCCATGAAGACACACGGCCCCTTCGCTACGAGTTCGCCCTCCGTTCCGTGAGGCAGCTCATTTTCGTTCTCATCGATCACCTTCCAACGGTCCCCAACGCATCCGGGAAGGCCGACTGCGCCCCTTGGTATGGGCAGTCCGTCTTTGGCCTTCTTGCCCGCTGAGGGTCCTTCCGTCGATCCGAACCCCCCGCCCCCGAATTCTCCCCCGATCTTCGCCATGAACTCCCTGGCCCTCTCGGCCGTCTCGGGCCTCAACGCGGCCCCGACGGTGATGAGCCGCTTGAGAGAGCTCAAGTCATACCGCGACAGGTCGGGAGAGTTGAGGAGGTCTTCGAGCTGCGTAGGGACGAGATCGATGTCGGTGATACGGTACTTCTCGATCGCTTGGAGCATCTCTTTCGCGCGAGACGTGGAAAGCAGCACGACCGTCGCCCCGTGCATCATCGCTCCCCCTATGGTTCCCTGATTCGCCATGGTGTGACCGATGGGTGTCACCAGGGCGCGGACGTCGCCTGGCAGCACCTCCTGGGTGCTCGTCCGGATGGACGCGAGGAAGCTGTTGTGGGTACGGGGAACGCCCTTGGGAACCCCGGTGGTGCCGCCTGTGGTGAAGATAACGGCGATGTCGTTGGGATCGGGCCTAAACCGGGCCAAGTAGTCGGAGGGGTAGTCGGCTGGGCTAACGCTTTCAAGGAGGTTCTGGAACGAGAAAGCGCCGTCGGGCAGCGCCTCCCCGTCCTCGGCCACTATGAGATACTTCAGGTTCTTTGCCTCCCCGCGGATTTTCCCGATGAGCTCCCTGAAGTCGCGCTTGCCGTCTCTCGCAGGGACAAGCCAGCCGACCGGATCGGCAAGACGGAAGAAATGGGAGATCTCCTGATACTCCTGGCGGGCAACGGCCAGGGTGGGGATTGCCCCGATCCTGTGAGCCGCGAAAAAGGCGATGATGTATTCGTGCCGGTTGGGCAGCTGAAAGAGCATCCGGTCGTACTTCTTTATTCCTATTCGCACGAGGGCAATGGCAAGACGGTCGACTCGCTCTTTGAGGTGGCGGAAGGTGAGGCTCGTCCTTTCGTCTATCACCGCGATCGTGTCGCCGTGGAGCTCCACGGTCCGGTCGAGCATGTCGCCGTAAGTCTGGTTGAGCCACCAACCTTTCGCTGCATACTCTTCCGCCACCTCTTGGGGGTAAGGCACGGCCCCTTCCAGATATCCCTCTCTTTCCATCACTCCCTCCATTCACCTCCCCGCCCATTTCACCAACGCTCCAAGCAACGCCAGTGTGTCGATTTCGAAGGCCCGAATCGAAGCGCCTCATCATGAAAGAACACTTCGACGCTACGTCACGGGCCCCGTAGCGTTTTTAAGCCGCGGTCCTGGCCTGCCCGGTTTGCGTGCCTTCTTCAAGCGCCGTCCTGACATCGCCGGTTATGTGGCGCGCGCCCCAGATGAGAAAGAGCCCCGCAAGGATGCTCGAGGGTATCATCATGAGGAGCGAATAGCGGACGGCGAAAGCGCCGAAACGGGGAGTCAGGGCGTCGTTGACGATGCCCACGACCAGAGGCGCAATGGCCATGCCGAAGAGGTTCGCACAGATAAAATGGAGGGACGAGGCGAACGCTCTCATCCTGACTTTCACGACCGACTGAACGACCGCGAACTGGAGGCCGTTGGCCGGTCCTGTGAGGCACTGGGCAATAAAGAGGAAAATCAGACATACGACGAGGGAATTGGGGAGGAGCTGGAAAACCATCACCGGGCCTGCGACAATGAGCATGAAGCCGGGGATGAGTATTTTCCATCTGTCTCTTCCCTTGCTCAGGGCGCTCGTAACAACGCCGGCTATTATACCGCCGATTATTCCGCTGCCGCCGATGACCGTGCCTACGATGAGACCCAATTGATAGCCGTTCAGATGGTGTACCCTGCGGAAGAACGATGGGTTCCAGGTGAGACCGGCGAAGTTCGTAAAGGCGGTCAGGCATGCGCCCGCCAGGACCAGCAGAAGCGTCTTGTCCCTGAGAAAATAGCCGATGGTGTTGCCCAGGGTGTAGAACTTCGTGTCGACCTTGACGCCGTCGGAAAGTCCGCGGGGAGGCTCTTTCACGGTGGTGTAGAGGAGGATGGCGGTGATCAGGCCGGGAATGCCTGCAAAGAAGAACGCCGCCCGCCAGCCGTAATGCTGCGTGACGATGCCGCCGATCAGGAAGCCGAAGTAAAGGCCGAGGTTCGGCGCCATGTTGTAGATGGACGTCGCAAGAGGCCGCCTGTCCTTCGGGAAGTAGTCGGCAATGAGCGACAAAGCGGGCGCGGTGCTTGCTGATTCTCCCACACCTACGCCCATGCGGAAGATGAGCACCTGGACTGCGCTCCGCGCCACCCCGCCCAGGGTGGTCATCACGCTCCAGATAACGAGCCCTATACCGATGATCGGCGTGCGCGCCTTCCGGTCCGCGAGGCGCGCGACCGGTATGGAGAGGATGAGATAGACGAGGGCGAATCCCAAACCGATCATCGCGCCGAGCATGGTGTCGGTAAGGGCAAATTCTTTCTTTATGGGATCGAGCACCATGGAGAGGACGTTCCGGTCGAGGAAGCTAAGCGCCCAAATGAACGTGAGAAGACCAAGGACGTAGCCCCGTCTCGCCGCTGAAACCTGCTGCATCTCTTCCTTTTGTTTAGTCGACCCATTTGCTTTCATTTCTATCCCCCTTATCTTGCCGCGTGCGAGTTCTCACCCAAACATCACCCAAGTTCCATCCTGATTGCCTAAGGTCCAAGGACCCCCTCCCTCTTCAGTCTTTCCGTGATCTCCTTGACCAGCGTCTTCTTATCTATCTTGCCCACAGTAGTCTTAGGGAGTTCGGGGACGATCTCCATCCTTTCAGGCAGGAGGAGCACGCCCGCTCCCTTTTCCTTCAACGACGCGATCATCTCATCGAAGGAGAGACTCGATCCGGCCTTCAGCACTACGTAGGCGCAAGCCTTCTCGCCGAGGCGGGGATCGGGCATGCCGACGACCGCCGCTTTTTCTATGGCGGGAAGCTGCTCCAGGAGGTCCTCGATCTGCTTGGGGATGATGCCTTCCCCTCCCCGCTGAATGATATCCTTCTTCCTCCCGGTGATGAAGATGTTCCCCTTCTCGTCGATCTTTCCGAGATCCCCCATTTTGTAGTAGCCGTCCGTAGTAAAGACCGTCTTGTTCTCCGCGTCCGACCTATAGTAGCCGGTGAAAACGCACGGTCCCTTTGCGACAAGCTCTCCTTCAGTTCCCAGGGGCAGCTCCCGCTCCTCGTCGTCGATCGCTTTCCAATGGTCTCCCTCGCACTTGGGGACGCCCACCGATCCTCTCGGGACAGGCTCTCCCGTGTAGGCCGGTCCGGCGCACGGTCCCTCCGATGATCCGAACTCACCGCCTCTGAACTGCGCCCCTATTCCGGCAAGCGTCTCCCGTGCCTTATCCGCCGTCTCGGGCTTCAACGCGGCACCCGCCGTCACTACCCGCTTGAGCGACGAGATATCGTATTGTTTGAGGTCGGGAAAGTTCATGACGTCCTCGAGCTGCGCCGGCACGAGACCGATATTCGTGATTCGCCACTTCTGGATTGCCTCCAGAATCTCTTTGGCCCGTGGGACCGCCACGATTACCAAGGTTCCCCCGAAGAAGATCGCAGATCCCACGGCGCCCTGGTGCGCCATGGTGTGGCCGATGGGGGTGACGAGCCCGAAGACGTCGTGTTCCGTGCAGAATCTATTCGTGTACCGGATGTTCGTGTGAAAGCTATTGTGGGTTCGGGGGACCCCTTTGGGAAGGCCCGTCGTGCCTCCGGTGGTGACGATCATGGCGACCTCGTTGGGATCGGGGCGGAACTGCGCCAGATAGTCAGCCGGATAGTTAGCCGGAGCCACTTTCTCGATGAGGCGATGGAAGGAAAGGGCCCCGTCTGGAAGAGGTCCTTCATCCTCAGGCATGATGAGATGCTTCAGGCTTTTCGCTTCCGGCCGGATCCTCTCGATAAGCGGGCCATAGTCCCGCTTGCCGTCCCTTTGCGGCAGGATCCAGGCAGTCGGTTCCGCTAATCTGAAGAAGTGGGAAATCTCCTGGTACTCCTGCCTGGCCACGGCGAGGACCGGAACCGCACCGATACGCTGCGCGGCAAAGTAGGCCACGACAAACTCATGCCGGTTCGGAAGCTGAAACAGTATTCGATCGTATTTCCTGATCCCCAATTGCAGGAAAGCGATCGCAAGGCGATCTACTTTTTCTTTCAGCTCGGCGTACGTGAGCCTTACCCTCTCATCGATCACTGCGAGCTTGTGGGGGCTATCTTGAGTCGCTCGATCCAAGAGGTCTCCGTAAGTCAGATTCAGCCACCAGCCTTTCGCGACATACTCCTTGATCGACCCTTCCGGGTATGGAACAGCCCCTTCAAGATACTCTCTATTTCCCATATTGCCTCCTAGATAAGGAACCTTCCCCTCTTCATCGCTCATCCTTCTTTGGGCGTGTTCTTTGTCTGCTCCGTTGAATCGCGGCATGTTGCGGTGGCAAGGCTTCATCGAGGCTATGCTGAGGCCGCTCAGCCCTCAAGGCGTCCTCGATCAATTCAAAGGCCGGCTCCATGTGAGTGAAGATATCGTAGGCGCCGTTCTTCAGAAGCCATCGGGTAACTATGTGCTCTATGGTGCCTATAATCACCGCCCGGGCAATGTAGGGGTTCAGCTCCGGTCTGATCTCGCCTGATTTCTGGCCCGCCACGATGATGTCGAGGAGCCTTCCATAAAACTTCTGGACCTCTTTGTAGGCGTCGCTGCTGAGAAAACTGCTGCTTGTCTTCAAATGCAGCATGATGATACGGGTGTAGATAGGCTCACTCGTCATTTGACGGACATATACCCACACGAATTTGCGCAGCTGAGCGAGGGCGCCCTTGATCCCGAACAGATGGTCTTCGATCGATGGAAGGCCGGCCTCTATCCGCGTTTTCGGAATGGTAAGGAACAGATCCTCCTTCCCGTCGAAATACTCATAAATGCATGTCTCAGAGACTTGTGCTTCCCTGGCTATGGACGCCATAGTGGCGCCTGCGAAACCCCGTTCGGCGAACACCCTGGCGGCGCCTTCCAATATTCCGTTTCGTGTCGCATCCTGGCGTTTCCTTTTCATCCATCCACCTCTCGGACCAGCGAGAATCTTCCCGTTTCCAGACTATCCGTACGGAGGGCCTACTCACCGGATCTGAACATACGGGTCAAAGGAAAAGGTATCTTATAGAGCCTCAGCGCATTACCGCCGAGGATGAGGTTGATGTCGTCCTGCGAAATCTGAAGCGCGGCAACCTGTTTGAGGCTCCACCCCATTACGTCCACCTGATGAGTCACTACGCCCCACTTTCGAACCTGCATGCCGTAGGACTGCGGGTGTGCTCCGATATGGGTATAGGTGGGAATGCTCGCGCCCCAGTCGGTGCCCCATATCATTTTCTCCGGTCCTACATTAGGGTTGACGAGTGCTTTGTAGTAGAGGTCTGTCCAGTAAAGCCCGGTCTCCAGGTAGACGTTGTCGTGGTTTCCGGCAACCTGGATGCACTCGTTGACAAGGTTCTCCATGTTGCCCCCCTGCATGCCGCCATGGTCGAAGATGATAGGCACTTCGGGATACTCGGTCGCAAGGTCGTTCATCCAGTAAGGGTGCCAATTCTCGGGCCAGAATGTGTAAGTGATGGGGTACCCCCAGGTAGAGCCCGTGTGAACCCTTACCGGGACACTGTGCTTCCTCGCGACTTCCATGACGAGGCGGAGCTCGGCCATTCGCTCCGACTGGTTGTAAGTTTTGCTGCGGCCGGTAAGGCCGGCCGGGTTCGAGGGCATGCCTTCCCCGATGCCTACAAACTTGCCCGTTGAGAGTAACTCGTCGAGCTCCTGGCAGGCTGCTTCCATTGTCCACTCGATCTCGCCGGCGATGGCGCGCTCTTGCGTCTTCTTGGCGTTGCAGATGGCGACGAATTTGTCCGGGTGCCGCTCGACAAGCTCCGCATTGATCTCGTTGCTCATGCCGAAAGCAGGGCAGAGGACACACATGTCGACGTCGTAGCATTTCATATCATAGAGGAGGCGTTTCGAATTGTCGTACGCCTTGAGGCCCGGCATGACCTTCGACAGGTCCCGGTATTTCATCTCCTTTGGCGTCTCCCCACCGAGCTTTTTCAGCTCCGGTCCGGCGGCATGGCGTTGAGGGTGTACATGGGTGTCGATGATGAAACGAGCAAGCTTCATCGCATTTTCCTCCTCATCTGATTTCTTCTATGAAGGCCGTAATCGCGATTCCGGCCATGGCAAGCTATTCCCATTGAAATGGAGGGATGAACGGGTCGAGAGCACCTGCAAGGGAGGAGCAGGCTCTTACAGAGGACCTTTGGATTGTGCGTTTCGAAAGTCATAGAGAACAACGCCTGAGCCTACTTCCCCAAACGGGTCGTTTTCTGTCCTATCAATACTTCGCTGTTAGGTCTTATTTTTCTATAGCTGTTTTAGAATGTCAAGGCAAATATTAGTATCGTTCTGTTCTGAGAACATATTCCTTAGAGACGTACTGAAAGAACACCGACAATCTTTACGTCACCTGTCTAAGGATCGGTTGGATGTTTCTATGATAGACATGGACGGGAGCATGGGGTTGGCGGGAACGGGGCCAAGATCGCCCGGGTCCGCCTTGGCAATCCGAACGCCTGGCGATAGTTTGCGTATCGGGGAGGGACCCCACCCCCTTCCTTGCCCGCGCTGAATGATTAATATGGATTAGCCCGACTTCGCGAATTCGACCCTCCCGATGCCTGATTTCACTTTTCAGATCGAGCAGTTTCGGGGACTTGTGACCTGGAAGGCCCGTCTCTCTCATCGGCGACACGAATGCCGTTCGAACTCTCCACAATTCTTGACGGCCCTGACGTTGAGGACAACAGGAAGTAGCCCACGGGCACGGATTAACGCCCATTTGTCAACATTACGGCGCAACCGCCGCTGTTATGTTCGACCGGCAACACATGTCCCACTCGTACCACCGCGAAGCCCCAATAAAGTCGACCCTGTCTTTTCAACATCTAGAGACGGCCCTCCCGCCTGGTCTACCGGCAGGTGAGCCGATCCAATAGTCCGTGAGGTCCTCTAAATCCCCGAATTGGCCACCAATAGTTCAATTCGGAGGGCTAATGAACGGTCCGCATGGAGGGATCAAGGATCGTTTTCCCCGCCTTGGAAAAACGATCGAGTGAGATTGCGAGCGTGAGCGAGTCTGAGGGGGGAGGCTCCGCAGGCTGATGCCTGTGGAGGGGGCGCTGAGCCCCATTAATTGCTCGCGATTCCTCAATGCGGACGGGCCTGACTTGCATGTCTGCCCCAGGCCTTGTCCTCGATCTCCCCCGCCGCCCTTTACACCAAGAAGCTACCCACTACCGCCAGGACAGCCGTGATAATAACGACCCAGTCCCCACGCGTGAGGGCCAATTCTCGCAGGTCCGTTCTCGGTCCTCCGTCATAGGCGCGGGCATGCATGGCCTCCACCAGCTGATCGCACCGGCGAAAAACGGCGAAAGAGAGCGGTAGGGCAAGGCTGGAGAGGGCCCGCACCCTCCCGGCGACACCTCCGGTCCCAAAGCTCGCGCCCCTTGCCATTTGGGCTTCCACAAGCGTCTCCATCTCCTCTTGAAGCACAGGGATGAAGCGCAGGGCCAGTGACACCATGAGGGCCAGGTCCTGCGACGAGATCCCGACAAGCTTCACCGGCCGCAGGAGCCTCTCCATGCCGGACGTGAGTGAGGCGGGCCTGGTCGTCATGGCGAGGAGGAAGCCGGCCAGGAGGAGGAGGGCGAACCTCCACGCAAGGAGACCTCCTTCGAGGGCGCCCTCCGCGGCGATCCGCACATTTCCGAGCCCAAAAACAGACGAGCGGGCGTGCGTCACGGTGAGCGCGTGGAGAAGGAAGATGATTGCTATGAAAGGCAGGGCCGGCCGGAAGGCTTGGGAGAGCCGCCGGGGGCTCACGCGCGCAAACCCGGCGATTGCCAGGCTAAGAAGGCTGGCAAATGAGAGAAAGAGGACGCCCGAATGCAGACTTACGACGCTCAAAGCGGCTGCCCAGATTATCTTAGCTCTCGCATCGAGGCTGAAGATCCTTCCCTTGCCTTCCACGTATCCCGGGAGACCCTTCACGCCTCTTTCTCCCGGGCGTCGCTCCGGCCAGGCCTTCCGAGGGTCGAGATGGCCTCGACCGCCTCCTCCAGGGTAAGGGCGAGCGAATTGATATCAACACCTCTTTGACGCAGGAGCCACACCAGTTCGGCCACGAGAGGCGGGGCAAGGCCGAGACTTTTCAACCACTCGACGCGCCCGAAGATGGCCGAAGGGGTACCATCCGCCACGATCCTCCCTTTGTCCATAACGATGACGCGATCGGCCCCGGCCACCTCTTCCATATGGTGGGTGACATGGATCGTGGTGATGCCCTTCTCCTTGAGGCCTCTCACCATGGCGAGCACCCTCGCTCTCGACGCGGGGTCGAGGGAGGAGGTAGGCTCATCGAGGACCACATAGCGTGGGTCCATGGCGAGCACGCCCGCGAGGGCGAGAAGCTGTTTCTCTCCACCCGAGAGGGAGTGGGGGTGACGTCCCTGATAGCCCCCGAGTCCTACCGCTGAGAGGGCCCGGTCGACGCGCCCCCTTATCTCTCCGGGGGAAAGCCGGAGGTTGCCGGGGCCGAAGGCCACGTCGTCCTCGATGGTCATCCCCACGATCTGATTGTCGGGGTTCTGAAATATCATCCCTACCCGGCACCTTATCTCAGTGAGCCTCTTCTTGTCGCTCGTGCGCATTCCGTCAACGGAAACGGCGCCCCCGGTCGGCATGAGGAGGCCGTTCAGGTGTTTCACGAGCGTGGTCTTGCCGCACCCATTGGGCCCTATGAGCGCGACATGTTCCCCTTCCCCGAGATCGAGGGAGAGCCCGTCGAGAACCGGGACGGGGGAGCCTTCGTAGCTATGGGAGAGATTCTCTATCCTGATCATGTCGACTCAAAGCCCCGCGGCCAGAACGGCTGCGTTCTGATCTTCTTTGCGAGAAGCCCGGCAACGAGGCACTTGAGGGAGTCTCCCGGGACGAAGGGGAGAAATCCCACGAGGAGGGCCTTCTTCACGCCGAGGCCCGCGACGAAAGAGAGTTGGGTGATGCCAACGGCGTAGATCACCACGTCCCCTGCAACAACAGCCATGAAAAGCCAGACGACGCCGGGTGAGGGTTTGGCCCGCGCGATCTTCCCTATGACGTAGGCGCCGAGAATGAAGCCGAAGAGGTAACCTCCGGTGGGTCCGAGGAGCACCCCCAGACCGGCCTTGCCCCCTCCGAAGACCGGGACACCGATGACGCCGAGGAGCACGTAGACCACCTGGCTCAAGGCACCGTAATAACCACCAAGGAGAAGGCCGGCCAGGAAAGAAAAGAGGTTCTGGAGAGTAATCGGAACGGGATAAAGAGGAATGGATAACAGGGCACCCACTGCCGTGAGGGCCCCGAACATGGAGGCATAGACCATCCCCTTGAGCGATGAGCCGCCGGACTGCATTCACGTCCCTCCTTATTCGCCAAAGGGTAATTGTAAACCAAAATTGAAAAAAGGTTAACAACAAAAAGACATCGAGGGGGCTCCGGTGACTTATGCCGCATGGAGGGTGTGCTGAACCAGCCGACCTGACGAGCGAAGCGAGGATGAGGGGTGAGCTATGCTTCCGGTCGCTCTTAGGCGAGCGAAGCGAGTCTCTTAAGCGGGGAGGCTCCGCAGGCAATGCCAGCGGAGGGGGTGCTGAACCCCAATAATTGTTAGGCCACGTTCTCCCTTTTGCCCGCGGCGGTCCTTCTCCTGCCGCTCCCTATGAGATGGGTGGATACCTTGGCCGAGACCCCCTTTTCGATCTGCCTTGCCCTTTCCCTCGAGATATTGAAATGGTCCCCGATCTCTTGAAGCGTCATGGGCTCATCCGTCATGATGCGGTGCTCGAAGATGTAGAGCTCACGCTCGTTGAGCATTTCCCGGAACTCGGCTATCTTCAGCGCCGCAATCTTCTTCTTTTCCCTCTCCTCGACCATGTCCTCGATATTGCCGTCACTCTTCACCATGTCCATCATGGTCTCTTCGCCCTCTTCATACGCGGGCTGATCGAGGGAGACGTCCGCCATGGAGAGCCTTCTTTCCATATCTTCGATATCTGCCTGCTTGACATCGAGGTTGCTGGCAAGGAGCTGGGGGACGGGAATGATGCCCTTCGCCTCGAGTCTTCTCTTTTCCTTCTCGAGGCCATAAAACAACTTCTTCTCGCTCTCAGTAGTGCCGATCTTCACGAGGCTCCAGTTGTTCCTGATGTACTTGAGCATGTAGGCCCTGATCCAGAAAGACGCATAGGTCGAGAATTTGGTGCCCTTGTACGGGTTGTACTTCTTCACGGCCTGCATCAGCCCGATGTTTCCTTCCTGGATGAGATCCCGGACGTTCATGTACGTGTTGTAGTAGCCGAGCGCTATTTTCACGACCAGTTTGAGATTCGAGAGGATCAGGGTTCGGGCTGCTTCCTTGTCTTTCTGCCTGTAGACCAATTCGGCGAGGGCCTTCTCCTCCTCCCTCGAAAGGAGGGGGTACCTTGACACCTCGGTCAGGTACTGCTTCAGTGGATCGTAACTGGCGGGGAGGGAACCCCTTTCCTCCAGCATTCCTTCTTTTTCGATCTCTTCCAATCTATTTCATTCTCCTCTTCTCGTTGCCGACCCATAAATTTACCACGTCCGGGAATGGCGTTCAAGGAAACGACACGGACCGCGCCTCATCCAGGATACGGCCGAAAGGGGCGAAAGCATGGCAACGACCGAACAGAGGAACTATATTGAATCCTGAAAGTTCCTTCCGTTGCAAAAAGGCTCGAGAGAGCGACCTGAGAAACAAAAGGGGCGTCGGTTCGTATCGAAACGAGAATGGAGGTCTCACAATGAGCACCATCAAGGTCAAAACGTTTATGTCGCCACTCAAGATCTTTCACACGGTGGAAGAAATAGCTTCGCTTGACGACCAGGTGAACCGGTTCATCGCCGACGAGGAGGTGAAGAGGATCACCTCCGTGAGCGACACCTGCACGAGCGATAACACAGGCGCCACGATCGGCGTCATAAGGGTCATTGCCTACGAGAAATGACGGCGGAACCTGCCGGGACGACGGCTATGTCTCGGGAAAACAAATGTCAGCGCCTTCCGGCACCGCACAATAGGTTCCGGCAGGGGATTCTCCGTCTCCGGTCTTCCCTTCCGCCTCCTGCCCCGTGCTGCACGCCCTCGATAGCAGCAATCCCGCGCCGACTCCTATGGCTCCACCCACGAGAAAGGTCAGTATCCCCTTGCTTGCGCTTGTTTGCTTCTCCATGGTATCCTCCTTCTCTGGGTAATGTAAGACGCCCTTCGCGCACAATCAAGCTCCCCCGGTGTGCCGCTCCATCCGGCGCTGATTCATTATCCATACCCTTGCGTGCCCTATGACCAGCTGGAAGGAGAAGATCGGTCTAACGAGTCTTCCGGGATTCCGGGGCTCAGGGGTTGCAGGCCTCGATGTCTATTGGGAGCCAAGCCCGCGGGACGTGGTAAAGGAGATGCTGAAGATGGCCGACGTCCGAAGCTCGGACGTGGTCTACGACCTTGGCTGCGGTGACGGTAGGCTCGTCATCGAAGCCGCCAGGCAGATGGGCGCCCGCGGTGTGGGAATCGACCTCGATCCGCAAAGGATCAAAGAGAGCGTCGAGAACGCCGCTTCCGCACG
>Ga0326728_10012657_pt1 | contig 18648 bp, 14 predicted proteins | sample MB3enrmetagenome_FD_207602 | JGI IMG/M metagenome (GOLD analysis project Ga0326728, IMG submission 207602) | Lab enriched peat soil microbial communities from McLean, Ithaca, NY, United States - MB31MN | ecosystem: Environmental > Terrestrial > Soil > Wetlands > Peat | place: USA: New York... | reverse complement strand
GGGATGCTCCGCCACCACCTCGATGGGCTGCGCGCGATGGCGCACCGTCTCATAGTGGATGGAGAGGTCGTTGTCGTAGTGCTGCTCAGTCTTCTCGTAGTTCGCCGCCGCAATCTTCTTCTTGTAGAGCGCGATCGCCTTCTTGCCCACCGGCTCCAGGTCGATGGTCTGGCCCAGCGCGCGCCGCGCGTCGATGAAGCGCTGCGCCGCCTTGCCGATGTTGGAGTTGAACGCGCCGGCAAATCCCTTGTCGCCCGCGATCACAATCACCAGCACGTTTTTCTCGTCGCGCTCCACCAGGAGCGGATGCAGTATCTCGCCCGTCCGCTCGTTATAGAGGTCGGTGCGGCGCACCAGCGACACCAGCACCGTGGCCAGCATCCGCGCATACGGACGCGCCCGCATGGCGCGGTCCTGCGCGCGTCGCAGCTTGGCCGCCGACACCATCTTCATGGCCTTGGTGATCTGCCGCGTGTTCTTCACACTGCGGATGCGGCGCCGGAGATCGAGTACATTCGCCATGGTTTACTTTGCCGCCGCCAGTTCCTTCTGGCTCGCTTCCCTCTTGGCCTTCAGGTCCTCAAGAAACGCTGCCTTGTAGTCGTTGATCGCGTCCGTGAGACGCTTCTTGATGTCGTCGTCAAGCGCCTTCTTGGCGGCAATGTCGGTCAGGATGGCGGGCGCGGACTCTTCCAGGTAGGGATAGAAGCCGTCCTCGAAGGCGCGCAAGTCCGCGACCTCGACATCGTCCAGCAGGCCGTTGACGCCGGCGAACAGGATCGCAACCTGCTTCTCCACCGTCAGCGGCTGGAACTGCGGCTGCTTCAGCAGCTCGGTGAGGCGTGCGCCGCGGTTCAACTGTTGCAGCGTGACCTTGTCCAGGTCCGATCCGAACTGCGAGAACGCCGCCAGCTCGCGGTACTGCGCCAGGTCCAGCTTCAGCGTGGAGCCCACCTGCTTGGTGGCCTTGATGGCAGCGGCAAATCCCACGCGCGAGACCGACAGGCCCACGTTGACCGCGGGCCGCACACCGGAGTTGAAGAGGTCCGTCTCCAGGAAGATTTGCCCGTCGGTGATGGAGATGACGTTGGTCGGGATGTAGGCCGAGACATCGCCCGCCTGCGTCTCAATGATCGGCAGCGCGGTCAGGCTTCCGCCGCCCTGCTTGTCGGAGAGCTTCGACGCCCGCTCCAGCAGGCGCGAGTGCAGGTAGAAGACATCGCCGGGGTAGGCTTCGCGGCCCGGCGGACGGCGCAGAAGCAGCGAGATCTCGCGATAGCTGACCGCGTGCTTGGAGAGGTCGTCGTAGATCACCAGCGCATGGCGTCCCGAGTCGCGGAAGTATTCGCCCATGGCGCAGGCAGAGAACGGGGCCAGATACTGCATCGGGGCCGGCTCGGAGGCAGTCGCAGCCACCACGATGGTGTACGTCATCGCGCCGTGCTCCTGCAGGGTCTTGACGATCTGCGCCACTGACGAGCGCTTCTGCCCGATGGCGCAGTAGATGCAGATCAGGTCCTTCCCCGCCGAGTTGATGATGGTGTCCAGCGCGATTGCGGTCTTGCCGGTCTGCCGGTCGCCGATCAACAGTTCGCGCTGGCCGCGCCCGATGGGAATCATGGTGTCGATGGCCTTGATGCCGGTGGCCATCGCCTCGCGCACACCCTGGCGATTGATGACGCCGGGAGCAAGCCGCTCCACCGGCAGCGAGTGCGCGGTGACGATCTCGCCCTTGTCGTCAATCGGCGCGCCCAGCGCATCCACCACGCGCCCGACCATCCCCTCGCCCACCGGCACGGACATGATGGTGCCCGTGCGCTTGACCTCATCGCCCTCGCGGACCTGGGTGTAGTCGCCCATCAGCACGGCGCCCACCTCGGACTCGTCCAGGTTCATGGCCAGGCCGGCCACACCGTGGGGGAACTCGATCAGCTCGCCCGCCATCACCTTGTCCAGTCCATGCACGCGCGCAATGCCGTCGCCCAGCGAGATCACGGTGCCGACCTCATCCACCTGGATGCTCTGTTCGTAATTCTCAATCTGCTGGCGGAGCAGCTTGGTTATCTCGTCCGCATTGATCTTTGCCATGTCTTCCCTGCCCTCAATCCAATCCTGAATCCCAACTCAAATTCTGTGCTTCAAAATCCACCCTATGCGCTCATCAGTCTCTTCCTGAGCTGTTGCAACTGGGCGCGCAACGACCCGTCATAGACCATGGACCCGATCTCCACCACGGCTCCGCCCAGAAGCGAAGCGTCCTGGGCGTAACGGGCGCGGGCCCGCGTCCCGGCAAGCTTCGCAATCTGCTCTTCCAGCAGTGCGCGCTCCTCCGCGTCCAGAAGATGAGCGCTGGTGATGCGCACTTCGGTTGCGCCCGCGCGCTCGTCCACAACCAGCTTGTACTCGTTGAAAATCTCGTCCAGTTCAGCCAGGCGATGGTGCTCCAGAATGACTGCGATAAAGTTGCGCACCTGGGGAAACATCCCGATGCGGCGCGCGATCTCATCCAGCACCTTCAGCTTCGCGGCCATCTCGATCGAGGGGTTTCCCAGCACCTCGCGCAGCTCGCTGCTGCCGGCCAGCGTCTGGGCGAAGTCGCGCATCTGCTGCTGGGCGGCATTCGCATCCAGCCGCGCCGACTCTGCAACCTCGGCGAACGCACGCGCATATCGTGGAGCGGAGCTGGCCATCAGTTTTGTCCCTTCTTCGACTCGTCGCCGGTCAGCCGTTGCACAAAACCCTGCACCAGCAGCCGGTCGGTCTCGGCCGAGACCTCCAGCTTGCGCGCCGCCTGCTCAATGGCGAGCCCGGCCGCATACTGCTGCAGTTGCTTCTGCGCGTGGTTGGTTGCGGCCGCAATCTCCTGCTCCGCCGCCGCCAGAATCCTGGCCTTCTCGTCCTCCACCGCGGCCTTGATGCGCTGCGCCTCCTTGGCTGTGTCCTGTTCCGCCAGCGCGCGCATCGCGGCGATCTCGCCGTCCAGCTTCGCCAGCCGCTCCTCCACGCCGCTCAACCGCTCGCGCGCCTCTTCGGTCGCCGTGCGCGCGTCCACCAGGTCCTTCTGGATGGTCGCGCTCCGTCCATGAATGGCCTGGGGCACAAACTTCACCACCAGCCACGCAATGCCAAGTGAGAAGAGCACAAAGTTGCCAACCACCGCCAAGGTTGAAGCACGGTCGGTGCCAATGCCCAGCTTCTTGCCCAGCCAGACCACGGAGGGCGACTTAAGATACGCATCGTTCTCATTCTTCTCCTGCTGGTTGTTGTTCTCCTGCGATGGCGTCTCAGTCGCGCTCGAGGCCGCAGATTGTGTCTGCGTTGAAGCTGAAGCCGCCTGCGCGCGGACAGCCGGCGGATGAAAACCCATCGCAAGCACAACCGCCAACGCCAGCCCGATCAGCCCAGTCGCCCAATGCCTCGTCACTGCGCAGCCTCCGGTCGAATCCCGGACGGCAGCACCGCTCGCACAATCTGTTCACCCAATTCCACACTCACCCCATCGATCTGCAGTTGCGCGATGGACACGCTCTGCTCAATCTCACCCTTCGCCGCCTTCACCTTCTCCGCGGTCGCCGCGCGCGCATCCGCCAGGGACTGCTCGCGCTCCACGCTCCACTGCCTCAACCGCTCCTCGCGCAGGGCAAGAATCCCCGCCCTGGCCTTGCGCAGCTTGTCCTCATAGTCCGCCGTTCGACTCTCGGCCTTGGCGATCTCGCCGCGCGCCTGCTCCACCGCTCCAGTTGTGCGCGCGCGCCGTTCGGCCAGCACCCGGTCCAGAGGACGCCGCACAAGAAACCCGTAGGCCACCACCAACAACAGGAAGAGGACCATGGTAGGCACAGAGCCAAGCACAAGCCCACCGAGTTGGTTCAGAATTTCGTCCATGATGGAAACAGGCGGAGGGCTGCAAAAACCCTGTGAAACGCAGGGAAGGACGCGGCCTTACACACTTTGGCTTCAGTTACTTTCTAACAAAGCGCTGTAGGGAGTGTCAAACCTTCGCGGAGCGGTAATCGGGCAATTTCGGGCGATAGTCGCGCAAAAATGCGGCCCTGGATTCGCGGCGAAAAATAGCCTTTGACAATCGCCCAAAGAGGCCTAGACTTTAAATACCACCAAGACCCTATGTCCTGGGTCGTACAGGTCGCGTGCAAGGGGACACCACCTCCGCTCCCCGACAGGCGGCCTGTTCTGTTTAAGCCTGCATGCCTGCCAACAGCGCACAATTCTCCGTCTTCGACGAACGGCCGCAATCGCGTCAACCGCGCTCGCGAAAACGGCGATAGCGCTCCAGCAGCGATGCCGGCCCGTGCGCCGTAAGGAGCACAAGATTGCCCTCGAAGCTCTTCTCGCGCAGCAGCGCGCCAGCCTCCAGCGCGGCCAGCGCTGCGCCCTCCGACTGCGGCACGCGGAAACGCGCCTCGACCAGCGGATCGGCGACCAGGGCCTCGTCGATGGCAGCCAGCAACTCGCCCAGTCCCATCTTCATCAGCCCCGAGACCGCAACCGGCCCGCCGCGCTGCGCACCGATTGCAAGCCGCGCGCGCTCCTCCGGCGGCAGCAGATCGATCTTGTTCATGACCTCGATGACCGGCTTGCCCTGCACCTCCAACTCGCCCAGCACCTGCTCCACCTGCTGCTTCTGCTCGTTGACGATCGCGCTCGACGCGTCGAGCACATGCAGCAGCACCTCGGCGCGCTCCACCTCTTCCAGTGTGGCGCGGAAGCTGGTGACCAGCGTGTGCGGCAGGTTGCGGATAAAGCCCACCGTGTCGGAGAGCAGAATTCTGCGCCGGCTGGGCAGTTGCAGTTGTTTCAGCTTGGGATCGAGCGTGGCAAACATCTTCGACGATTCCAGCACGCCGGCCTCGGTAAGCGCGTTGAAGAGCGTGCTCTTGCCCGCGTTGGTGTAGCCCACCAGAGCAACCACGGGCACCGGGACGGACTCGCGGCGCTGGCGCTGCTGACGGCGAATCCGCCGCACCGATTCGAGCTGCTGCTTCACATGGTCGATGCGCAGATTGATCTTGCGCCGGTCGGTTTCGAGCTGTGTCTCGCCCGGCCCGCGCGTGCCGATGCCGCCTCCTAGTTGCGACATCGCCTTGCCACGACCGGCCAGCCGCGGCAACTGATACTCCAACTGCGCCAACTCCACCTGCAACTGGCCCTCCCGGGTGCGCGCGTGGCGGGCAAAGATGTCCAGAATTAACTGCGTCCGGTCGATCACGCGGCAGGGCAGCTTGGCTTCCAGGTTGCGCAACTGCGATGGCGTCAGGTCGTGGTCGAAGAGCACCAGGTCCGCGCCCGTGGAAGACACCACGCCCGCAATCTCGTCGAGCTTGCCCTGCCCCACCAGCGTCGCCGCATCCGGCCTTGCGCGGCGCTGCTGCAGGGTCGCCGCAATCCGCGCACCCGCGCTGCGCGCCAGCTCCTCGAACTCCGCCAGGGACGCGTCGAAGTCGAGATCGTCAACCGTGCCACGAAGCGTCTCCGCCGTTGCCGAAGGCCCCTCGTCTGTGGCAGAAGTTTCTTCGTTCGCCTCCGCAGCAACCGCAGCCGCGTCACGCGCCAGCCGCGCCGACGCGGTCAAACGCCGCCACTGCCCGGTAAACTCCACCGCAACCAGCACGGCGAGCTCTTGTCCCGGCACCGCGCGACCCTGCACAAGGCGGCTCACCTGCAGCCTCCTTGCCTTGCCGGTCCCGATCTGGTCGCGACCAGCCCTGTCTTCATGCATGTGGCCTTCAGGTTTGGAATATGGCCCGCTCTAGCCCGCAGCCTCGTCCAGCACGCTGCCCGCAGCCGCAGCCCCGCCCGGCCCACTCGGCGTCCGCAACTCCGGCTTACCCGCAGCCTGGACGTCTGCGTGCGGGCCGACCCGCCCGCTGACCACGGTTGAGATCGCATGCTTGAAGATCAACTGCTCCTGCGCGTTGTTCTCCAGCAGCACCGAGTACTTGTCGAAGGAGCGGATCTTGCCCGTCAACTTTACGCCGCTCACCAGGTAGATGGTGACCGGGCTCTTGTCTTTGCGGACCGTGTTGAGAAACGTGTCCTGAATATTCTGTGCCGGCTTCGATTCCATAAGTGCCGATCTCCTAGGGGTGGTTTCCCGTGTAAAAAAATCCCGTACCAAAAGAACCGGCCGCCGCATGAATCTCAGAGAACTGCCGAACCCTTCGGACTTCAGCTCCCGTTGCGGAGTTGCCTGCGAATACAACTGCCAGACTTCTCAGAATACAAGCCACTATCCTGATTATCAACTCAAACAACCCGCTTTTCCGCGCAAGCAGCACACATTCATGCAGTTACGCAGAGCACAGGAGCCATCGTTTCCGTTCTTATATGCGGTTAGACGCAGTCACAGGGATAATAGACTCAGCCGTTTTGCGTTGTACCATGACTGTAGTGTCCAAACCCACTCCGCAACCGGTCCCCATGCTCGACATCGCGCGTCAGTTCGCCCCGCTGCGGCAGGAGATTCTTGACGCCATCGCGCAGGTCTGCGACTCGCAACAGTTCATTCTAGGCACGCAGGTTGCGGACTTTGAAGATGCCGCGGCCACGGCCTGCGCCGCGCGCTTCGCCATCGGCTGTGCCAGCGGCACGGACGCCCTCTGGCTGGTGCTGGCCGCAGCAGGCTTCGGCGACAGCAGCTCCGCCACTCGGCACACCGGCAAACCGGTTGGAGTCATTACCACACCGTTCAGCTTCTTCTCCACGGCCAGCTCGATCCTGCGCGCAGGGGCGCGGCCGCTCTTCGCCGACATCGATCCCCGCACCTTCAACCTCTCGCCCGTGTCGGTTGCAGAGATTCTCAACGGCCCCGCAGGCAAGAACGTCAAAGCCGTCCTTCCCGTCCACCTCTACGGCCAGTGCGCCGACTGGGACGGCTTCGCCGCGTTGCAGCGCGACCACCCCGGAGTGATGCTGATCGAGGACGCCGCGCAGGCCTTCGGTGCAGCGTGGACTTCGCCCGGCCAGCCAGCCCGTCGCGCTGGCTCGCTGGGCGACGCCGCAGCCTTCAGCTTCTATCCCACAAAAAATCTCGCCGCATTCGGTGACGCGGGACTCGTCACCACATCGAGCGCGGAGATCGACCGCCGCGTCCGTTCACTGCGAGCCCACGGCATGACCCGCCGCTACTATCACGACGATGTGGGCTGGAACTCGCGGCTCGACGAGTTGCAAGCCGCGGTGCTCAATATCAAACTGCGCCACGTCGGCGAGTGGAACCGGCAGCGCCGCGAACGCGCCGCCCGCTACGACCAGCTCTTCCGCGAAGCAGGCCTGGTTGGGGGCTCCATATCGGATGGCATCGTTCTCCCCTCCACCGACCCGCGCGCCACGCACGTCTTCCACCAGTACGTCATCCGCGCCCAGCGCCGCGACGCTCTGCGCGCGCACCTCGTCGCGCAGCAGATCGGCAGCGAAATCTTCTATCCCGTGCCCATCCACCTGCAGGCCGCGCTACGCGACCTCGGCTACAAGCCGGGAGACTTCCCCCACGCCGAGCGCGCCGCCGCCGAAGTCCTTGCCCTGCCCCTCTACCCCGAACTGCGCGACGACGAGCAGCAGACCGTAGTCGAGGCCATCCGCGCCTTCTACGCCTGACCCATCCCAACCAACAATCAGCAACGAACAACCTGCAACTGCGTCTTACTTCTTCTTCCCTTTGCTCGCCTTCTTCACCTCAGCCGCGGGATGCGCCTCCGGCTCATCTTTGCTCCCCTGCGCAGCCACTCGCCGCACCAGGTTTCCCTCCAGCCGATAGGCCTTCTCGATCAGCCTTCCCGGCGTCACCATTCCGGTCACGGGATCGGGAACCACCGGCCCGGCGTCCGCCGCCAGCACCTTGTAGCGGAACGTGGGCAGCGGAGTCTGCGCCACAGCCGACTTGCCGTACGGGTCTTTCTCCATTCTCACGGAGACCGGAAGATAGCCCTCTATATTCTTTTCGCGGAATGCCGTCTCGTAGCGATGCATCTTCAGGTTCCAGGTAAAGACGCGCACCTGGTCGAAGTCGTACGGAAGCCCCGCCGTATACGGGGCCATCACAGTCAGGTAGATGGGAATGTCCTTGATCTCCTGGTCCACACCGTCGTCATGCACGGTGGTCAGAACGTACGCGCCCACGAAGCGCTGCCCTTCTGCGTAGCGTGTCAGCGAATCGGGCGCGTCCACATCCACATAGTGGGAGAGCAGCCATCCGGTGCGGCCCCTGGCGTCGCGCGTCAGCCACCAGTCCTCCATTGCGATCGGAGGCGCGGCAGACTCGGCTCCCAATAGTTTCGACACCTTCGCCGAAACCGCACTCTGCGCCGAGGCCGCGCCCGCAACCACCGGCTTGGGGAGGGTCGCCCGCTCGAGCAGTTGCAGCTTGTCGCCCTCCGCCAGGCGGTAGAAGACCTCGGTCTGCCTGCCCGGCCTCAGGTGCAGGTTCACCTCGTCGCGCACCACCGCCGAGGCAACCGCCGGATCGCCCCGGTGCGCCTGGCCCAGCGCCGCAAACGCGTCGAATACCTGCTGCGTCGTCACCGCTTTCTCGTCGATCCAGCCCTGCTCGCCCTTATCGGTCTGCACGCGCAAGTGCCGTCCGTGCTCCAGCACGCGCAGCCGCTGGCCATTCTCCACCGTCGCGGTGCGGTTGGAGACGACCGCGACGCGGTCGCGAAGATAGGTTTGCTTGGCTGTCACATATACCATTTCGCCGGTTGGTCTGGGCCGCATCCGCGAGCACCCGCCCAGCATCGCAACCCACAGCGCAGCCGCCAAAATGCACGCCGCGAACCCGGCGCCGGCGACACGGCGCGCACCGGCGCGTCCACGCAATCCCAAAAACCTGGAGATCGGCGAAACCGCGCGCAGGGGGAAACTGGAAGGATGGGGAATCTTGTCCGGCACATTTTCCAGCATACAGCGCAAAACGCCCCGGCGCGGACCTGCTCCGGGCCGGCTGGCGCAGCATACACAAAATGTGGCCTTTTTCCCCGAAAAACGCCCTCTCTGGCCGGTTTTTGGGCGCCCCGTCCAGGGCAAAATCACCCTCTATTGCCAGATCGCATCCCGGCCCCAAAATTAGAGTCTTGCGCGAAGTGCCCTCTTGCGCTTACAGTTGCGTACGGAAACAAACTCAACCGAGGAAACCACTTCAAGCTACGCACTGAATCCAACTCCGTCCATCGCGCAATCGGATCGGCCACATCACACGTCAACTGGTAAGGAGGCCCACACAATGGCCAGTAATGAAATCGAAACCCTCGACCCGGCGGCAACGGTCGACAAGCTCAACAAGATCGCGGCAGATCGCGCATTGGATCGCAGGCACTTCATCACTGCCCTCGGTATGACTGGCGCCGTTGCCGGCGCAGCACTAATGTCGGGTTGCAATGCCACCACCACTCCCATTGCTGTCACCACGGCTGGTGCGGGCCAGACCAATATTCTCAACTTCCTTCTCAACCTGGAGTACCTGCAGGCGACCTTGTACTCCTTCCTCACGGGAGCGAACATCACGTCACCCTCTGCCGCGCTCACGACCAACAGCGGGGCCATCACCGGCGCGCCCGCCGCGCTGGCCGTCGGTACGCCGACGCAGATGAGCCAGCAGATCATCGATCTGCTCAACGAGATGTATTTCGACGAGGTGAACCATGTGATCGGCCTGCAGAGCGTGCTCGGTTCGGTAGCCGTGCCCAGGCCGGCAATCAATCTCGCTGCTTTCGGCGCCATCACCGGGTCCAATGCCCTTTCGATCGCCAGGCTGCTGGAAGACGTTGGAGTCACGGCGTACGCCGGCGCCATCGCCGGACTCAGCACCAGCAATGCCACCTATAGCGGGCAGGTTCTGGGAGTGGAAAGCTTCCATTCCGGAGCGTTGCGCCTGCTCACCATCCAGAACAGCACCACCATCGCAACCCCGCTGCTTGCCCTCGATGGCCTGGATGTGACGCCGGACGACCTGGGAAGCCCATCCAACACAGCATCTGGCCCAACCGCCAGCGGCGGCTTCTTCCCCACCTACGGCGGTGGCTACCCCAGCAACTCCGCGTACGCCACTACTCTCCCAGCCGGCGCCGCGGGCTATGCCTACTCGCGCACCACATCGCAGGTTCTCGCGATTCTTTACGGCAGCGCTACAGCGCTGGCAACTTCCGGGACCTCCTCGGGCGGATTCTTCCCCAGCGGAGTGAACGGCGCCATTACAACCATCTAAGACCTGGAAGGACGCACTCGAAGCTGAATTCGGCGCAGTGATCGCATTCCATCATGACCCAATCTGATCGTACATATCGCAAGACTACTGACAAGGAGGCCAACGCAATGGCCAGCAATGACATCGAAGTCCTCGATCCCGCGGCAACGGTCGAGAAGATTAAGAAAATCGCATCCGGAGTCGCCCTGAATCGCAGGCACTTCATGGCTGCCCTCGGAGCGGCAGGTGTCGCTGCTGGCACAGGCTTGGTGTCGGGTCCGGTTGCGCGCGCCCAGCAACCCACACCCACTGGGTACGCGCAGACCGACGTGCTCAACTTCCTGCTCAATATCAAGTATCTCAAGGGGACGTTCTATTCCTTCGTCACTCAGGGAGTCGATCTGCCGGGCCCCACCTACATCACTCTCAGTTCGAGTCAGGTCTACAACCAGCCCCCCGCGGTGTCCTTCACCCCCTTTGGGTCCTACGCGTCGCAGATCGCCGATATGTTCAGCGAGATGTACTACGACGATCTGAACCACCTGATCAACCTGCGCAGTCTCATTGAAACCGCCTCGGGAGCCACGGGGGCCGCTGCGGCAGCCGTGGTCGCTCCCAGGCCGACCCTCAATCTGCTGGGCACGTCGCCCGCCTCCGGCCCCGGCGTGAGCTTCTCGGCGCCTTCCACCACCACGACGATGAGCGGGGCCCAGGCCATCGCCATGGCCCGGATGTTTGAAGACCTCAGCGTCACGGCCTTTGCCGGCGCGCTGCAGTATCTCTCCGGCGCCAACCTGGCCACCGCCGCCCAGATTATGGCCGTCGACGGCGCCCATGCAGCCGCGTTGCGCCTGACCACCATCCAGACCGGTGCGCCGTATCAAGGGACGTTCTACGTCGGCCCCAACTTCCAGATCGCAACCACGGTGGGCTCGAATACGCTCTACCTGCCGACGACCAGCGCACTCACAACCAATGGGCTCTCCCACCCCGCGGTCGGCGATGTCATCAACGGCTTCGGCATTCCGGTTGGCGCTACGGTCACAGCGATCACCCTAACAACGTCTAACATCGCACCCACTTGCTACGCCACCGCCGGCAGCCCCATCCTCACGGTCATCGGCGCGCTTCCCTCGCCCGCGCCCGCGGCCGGGATGACCATCAGCGGAAGCAACATCCCAGCCTTCACGTACGTTACCGGGGCCACCTCCGCCACGCCCTTATCCACCATCACGATGTCGCAGAACGCCACCGCTTCCAGCGTGGAAACACCCACCGGCATCTTCACCACCGGCACTGGATTCAACGGCGGCAACGCTGCCAATAACCCCTCCCTCATCACGGCGATATCGAGCGTTACCGGGCTGGTGGCCGCGCGTGGCATCAGCGCTGCTGGCTATCTCACCCCCAACACCAACGCCGCCGGGACCCCTCCCAACGCTGTTTTCATCGCGACGACGGCCTTCACCTCGATTACGGCGACGCAGGCGGTCGGCACCATCACGGTCCTGATGAATACGCCCTGCCTCAAATCCAGCACCATCACGCTCACCGGCACCATCGCCGCCGGCAGCAGCACCATCACGAATATATCGTTCGTCAGCAACTCCAGCGGAACAACGCCGAGCATAGCCCAGGTGGTTGCTCCCATCACACAGCCCATCGTTGTCGGAACCGGCGCAGTACCCGTCGATCCCGTCCAAGTCAACGCCACGGTATATGCTCCGCTGACACTTACGGCGGCTGCGACAGCTTCGGGAGGCAATACGGTCTACACCGGGACGATCACTGGTGGCGGATCGAATGCATTTGCAGGCTTTACGTTCACGGTCGCTAGTTTTGACAATGCGGCGAACAATGGGGTCTTTGTTGCGACTGCTTCCTCAACCACCACGCTGACTCTGGCGAACGCGAACGGAGTTGCGGACACCCACGCTGCCACGGCGACTTCTAACACCGTCACCGGCATCGCGAGCACCAGTGGACTTACAGTCGGTCAGCCCATCTACGGCATCGCCAGCAGCCCCGGCGTAACACCGGTCGTCACCTCCAACATAACATCGGGAACCACGATCAAGACGATCAACTCCGCCACGTCAATTACTCTCTCGTCGCCGCCAACCGCGGCGTCTACCGCCTTCCTAACCGCCTCCGTCCTGCCCCCCAACACGACCGTCACGGGGACCAACACAACCACCAATACGATCTCGTTGAGTTCAAATGCTCTCTCTGCCTACACCGGCACATTCACCATTCCCTGGGCAGTGCCCATCACCTTTGTCTCGGTGACCACGGAGTCTGTGGCCATTGGACACGCCAGCATCACCATCTCGGAGCCTGCCATCGCCACGGGCACCGGCACGGCCACCATCGTCTCGCCCTCGGGAGACCCCGATGAAGTCGCGCCCGTCGATCCCGCCGTTATAGCCGCCACTGTCACCTCTGGCAGTGCGTCGGTCACGGTCACGAGCATCTCTGGACTGGCAGTCGGTCAGTCCGTCTCCGGTACCGGCATAGTAGCCGGAACCACGATCACGGCGGTCAACACCACGTCCGCGACGGCCCCGCCGTATACCATTACCCTCTCAAATCAAGCAACGGCGTCGTCTATCTCCCTCACCATCCCCGCCCTGGCCGCATTCGGGCCAGCGCCCTTGCCGGTCGTGCCCAGTTCATACGTTGCGGGAGTCACTCCAACCCCGAATCGAGGGTTCTTCGCCACCGCCGGCAGCGCAAATGGCACCGTTGCAAACCCGGCCGGCCTGGCCTTTGCCCGCACCTTCTCGCAGGTCCTTAGCGTGCTCTATGGCAGTACGACTCCAGGCACCTACTTCGGCGGCTTCTTCCCGACGTTCCAGGCGAATGGCGACTCGACCAACACCTTCGGAGGCGTCAGCGGCACCATCACCATGGTCTAATCCTTGCCGATCGAATGACTCCGCGAGGTCTCGCGGCCCAACCCAAGCAAGACTGAAAGCCCCCCATCTCCTGATCGAGATGAGGGGCTTTTTCTTGGCCTCAGTGGGTCGTTGCCAGCGCAATCGCTCCTGCCGGTTCAGTTCCGGACCCGGTCGAGGCCGACGTGGGTAAAACCAGATTGCCCGATGAATCGTAGCTGTACTGGGTCAGGTCGGGCGACCCGCCATTGGCCACCGACAGCAGATACTTCCCGCTGTTGTCCACCGCCAGAGCCGTCACATTGACGCCGGTGTCGCTGGTATAGGGCGACATGTTCAGCTGCGTCAACGTACCGCCGCTGCCGATGCTGAACCCGGAGATGCTGTTGCTTCCCCGGTTCGCCACATACACATCGGTGCCCGCGGTATTGACCGCCACGGAGTAGGGCTGCGTCCCCGCCGCAGCCGGCAATCCCACCTCCGTCAACGTCACGTTCGGACCGCTCGAACCGATCGAGTACGCCGCCAGCGAGCCCGTCGTTCCGCTGCTGATTGCAATGTAGAGATACTCGCTGTTCGGGCTCACCGCCAGCGCATTGGCGCTTGCAATCGATGACCACGACAGAGGCGTCTGAGGGTTCGTCAGGGCGCCGCTTGAGCTTGATGTATCGAACGTATACGCCACGAAACCCGCGGTGTCCAGCGCGGCAAATAGATAGTTTCCATTGGGCGCAAACTTCACTTGGCGGGCGATTGCAGTCGCGCCGGACGTGACCGGGTAGGTAATCTTGTTGATTAGCAACAGCGCGCCTGTGCTGGAGGTGATCTGAAACTCATACAACGATTGATTGTCGGCGGCCAGCCCCACCAGCCACTGTCCATCCGGCGAGATATCCATCGCCACCACGGGCACGAACGGGCTGGTAAGGTCGGCAACCCCAATGACAGTGGCGATCGACCCGTCCGAATTGAGAGTAAAGCAATAGATCTCGCTGTTGCTGCCGGCCACATACAGATAGGAGTTGTTTGGCGTGATTGCCATCGCCTGGGGAATAAACGTCAGTGAGTAGGTTGACCCCGTCACCTGCGTCAGCGAGCCCGAGGCCACCGTGAACCCGATCAGCGAACCCGAGTCCGCGGACGGACTCGCGTTCGCCACATACACAATATCTCCGCTGGAACTGTTGCTGTTGTTGCCGTTCGAACTCCCCGGATTGACCCAGAAGCCGGCGCATCCCGTCGTCCAGCCCAGAGCCAGAATGCTCAACGCCGCCGCCATTCGCCGAAACAAACCCATCCTCAACCCGGTCCCTTCAAGATTCTCTCTATTCGACTTTACTCCCAGTTAAACATCACCCGGTACTGCCTCAAAAAAAAGCGGCCCATCGCTGGACCGCTCTTTCCTTCCCTCTGAGATCATGCGAGGTCGAAGCGATCGAGGTCCATCACCTTGCTCCAGGCTGCCACGAAGTCACGCGCGAACGCCTGCTGCGAGTCGCCGCACGCATAGAATTCCGCGAGGGCCCGGAGCTGTGAGTTCGAACCGAAGATGAGATCGACGACAGTGCCCGTCCATCTGGGCTCGCCGGTCGTCCGATCGCGCCCCTCCAACACGCCTTCCGATGTGGCGGACTTCTGCCACTTCGTGTTCATGTCGAGGAGATTCACGAAAAAATCATTGGTCAATGTTCCGGGCCGCTTGGTGAAAACGCCATGTTTGGACTGTCCGAAGTTTGCATTCAAGGCGCGCAAGCCACCGATTAGGACCGTCATCTCGGGAGCAGTCAGCGTCAGCAGGTTCGCCCGGTCCACCAGCAGCTCTGCCGCCGATTCCTCGTGTCCCTTCCGGATGTAGTTGCGGAATCCGTCTGCGGCCGGCTCCAGTACGGCGAAGGAGGCCGCATCGGTCTGTTCCTGCGACGCATCTGTGCGCCCCGGCGAGAAAGGGACCTTCACGTCTTGGCCGACCTTCTTTGCGGCTTTCTCGACGGCTGCGCAGCCGCCCAGAACGATCAGGTCAGCAAGCGAGACCTTCTTCCCACCGGACATACCACTGGATTGGGCGCCATTGAAATCCTTCTGGATCGCCTCCAGCGTCTTAAGGACCTTCGCAAGTTCGGCAGGCTGGTTGACTTCCCAATCCTTTTGCGGCGCGAGGCGAATGCGCGCACCGTTCGCCCCGCCGCGCTTGTCGCTGCCGCGGAACGTCGCAGCCGACGCCCAGGCCGTTGTGACCAGTTGGGAGATGGAGAGTCCGGACGAAAGTATCTTGCCCTTCAGGGCCGCAATCTCCTGCTCCCCAATCAATGGATGGTCCACCGCGGGAATGGGGTCCTGCCACAGCAGCGGCTCCTTGGGAACCAGCGGGCCGAGATAACGAGAGATTGGCCCCATGTCGCGGTGCGTCAGCTTGAACCAGGCCTTGGCGAAGGCGTCCGCGAACTCCTGTGGATTTGCGAGGAAGCGCCTGGAAATCTTCTCGTAGCTCGGGTCCACTCTCAGAGAGAGGTCTGTCGTGAACATGATGGGGGCGTGTTTCCTCGACGGATCGTGGGCATCCGGCACGGTGCCCGCTGCGGATGCGTCCCTGGGCGTCCATTGTTGAGCGCCAGCGGGGCTCTTCGTGAGTTCCCATTCATATCCGAAGAGGTTTTCCAGGTAGCCGTTGTCCCACTTCACCGGGTTGGTGGTCCATGCGCCCTCCAACCCGCTGCTGATCGTATCGTCGCCATTGCCGCTGCCGAAGCTGTTCTCCCAGCCCAGGCCCTGCTCTTCGATGGGGGCGCCTTCAGGCTCGGGACCGACATACTTGATAGGATCGGCAGCGCCATGAGCTTTGCCGAACGTATGTCCGCCCGCGATGAGTGCAACTGTCTCCTCGTCGTTCATCGCCATGCGAGCGAACGTCTCCCGAATGTCCCGTGCAGCGGCGATCGGGTCCGGCTTGCCGTTGGGTCCTTCCGGATTCACATAGATCAGTCCCATTTGAACAGCGCCAAGCGGATTCTCCAGCTCACGGTCGCCGCTGTAGCGCTCGTCCGCCAGCCACTTGCCCTCGCGGCCCCAGTAAATGTCTTCTTCTGGCTCCCAGATGTCCTCGCGCCCGCCACCGAAACCGAAGGTCTTCAATCCCATCGACTCCAGCGCCACATTACCAGCGAGAATCATCAGGTCGGCCCAGGAGAGCTTCCGGCCGTACTTCTGCTTGATCGGCCAGATCAGCCGCCGCGCCTTGTCCAGGCTCACGTTGTCCGGCCAACTGTTGAGGGGTGCAAATCGCTGCGCGCCGGAGCCCGCGCCTCCGCGGCCATCGGCGATACGGTAGGTGCCTGCGCTATGCCACGCCATACGAATGAAGAACGGCCCATAGTGACCGTAGTCCGCGGGCCACCAGTCCTGCGAGTCCGTCATCAAGGCACGCAGGTCCTTGATCACCGCATTCAGGTCGAGGCTCTTAAACTCCTCGGCGTAATTGAACGCCTCGCCCATGGGATTGGATAGTGGGCAGTGCCGGTGCAGCGGCTTCAGGTTCAGTTGATTGGGCCACCACTCTGCGTTCGTTTGGGCCCCGGCTATTGTTTTGCGAACACCACTTGAAAATGGGCACTTCGCTTCGTCCGCCATACATCACCTCGATCGTTTTGCGTTGTACTCGCCTCTGTGCTTTGCGCTAATTGATCCGTTCCTTCTCCGCCTTGTCCGGCCGCGGGTGCAGCGGCTTGCGCCCGGCAAAGCCATCCTCCGGCGTATGCCAGTAGCCGATCCCATCCTCGCCCTGCATCCAGCACAGCAATACTTCCCGGCCCTCCATCACCGAGGGAAAGTCCAGCAGCCCCTTCTCCAGGTCCTTCACCTGCACTCCGATCTCGTCCATCTCGCCCAGCGCGTCCCTGGCCTCCTGCAACGCCTTCTCGCGCTCTGTGCGACGCCGCGCTGCCTGGGCCACATTCACATGCATCCCGCCTGCGATAAATATCCTCTGGCTCAGCTCCTGCATCTCCCGCTCCAGTTCGCTGGCGCGTGCCCCCGCCTCCTGCGCGCGGCGCAACAGCGTCTTCACCAGCGGCAGCAGCGTCTGGGCTTCGCCCAATGTGAATGTCCTGCTCAAAGTTTGATCTCCATCATGCGGTCCAGCGCAATCCGCGCCCAGTGCTTCACCCGGCTGTTAACTTGGATGCGGTTCACCACGCGTCCGTCGATTAAATTCTCCAGCGTCCAGGCCAGGTGCTGGGGCGAGATGCGGTACATCGTGGTGCATAGGCACCCCGACTCGTCCAGCGTAATCACCCGCTTGCCCAGTGGCGCAAACCGCCTGGCCAGCCGGTTCACCAGATGGATCTCCGTGCCCACGGCAAAGCTCGCACCCTCTGGCGCCTGCTCGATCAACTGAATGATGCGCTCGGTCGAGCCCAGCGCGTCCGCCTTCTGGCATACCTCCCAGCGGCACTCCGGATGCACAATGACCTGCATCCCCGGCTCCTCGCGGCGCACCCGGTCCACATGCTCCGGCAAAAAACGCTGATGCACGCTGCAATGCCCCTTCCACAGGATGACCCTGGCCGCGCGCAGCCGCTCCGGCGTCACGCCGCCGTTGATCTGGTACGGGTCCCACACCGCCATCTCGCCCAGCGGAATCCCCATCGCGTAGGCGGTATTCCGCCCCAGGTGCTGGTCGGGCAGAAACAGAATCTTTCCCGCGCGCGCAAACCCCCACTCAAACGCCGCCCGCGCATTGGACGAGGTGCATACCAGGCCGTCCCGCTCGCCGCAGAAGGCCTTGATCTCCGCCGCCGAGTTGACATAGGTCAGCGGCAGAATCCCCTCGCCCGCCGTCATCTTCAGCCGCTCCAGCGACTCCCAGCAGTCCTCCGCCTGGCCGATCTCCGCCATGTCGGCCATCGAGCAGCCCGCGTTCAGGTCGGGCAGCACCACCTGCTGCCACGGGCGCGCCAGGATGTCCGCCGTCTCCGCCATAAAGCGCACGCCGCAAAAGACCATGTACCGCGCGTTCGTCTCCGCGGCCGATTTGGCGAGCTTGTAGCTGTCGCCGGTAAAGTCGGCGAAGCGGATCACCTCGTCGCGTTGGTAGTGGTGCCCCAGCAGGACGGCCCGCGCGCCCAGCTTCTCTCTGGCTGCCGCGATCCGCGCGTCCATCGTCTCGTCCGGCTGCGCCAGGTAGTGGTCCAGCGAACACGCCTCGCCCACCGCTTGCACCGGGGCCTCGTCAAGTAACAGTCCATTCACAATATGCCGCCTTCAGTCTCGCCAAAGCGTCCGCACCTGCTCCGCGCAGAGTGTGTTGACACCGCGAGACGGGGATGTTGAAAGCACTTCTTACCCAGGCGTGCAGCGGACTCACTGTGCCGGCCTTGACTCGGAGCCGTCACCCAATCCGCGGGGATGTTGCCGCCCATTTCGTTACGGGCGCGACCATCATGGGCCGCGCTTATTCCATATTAGACGAAACCAGCCGCAGAAACGATGCCGGCTTTGTGCACCAGGTCGCGCCCGCGTCCTTCCAGGCATCGTCTTCCATCGCGGACTATTTGTTTCCAT
>Ga0326728_10012656_pt1 | contig 18649 bp, 14 predicted proteins | sample MB3enrmetagenome_FD_207602 | JGI IMG/M metagenome (GOLD analysis project Ga0326728, IMG submission 207602) | Lab enriched peat soil microbial communities from McLean, Ithaca, NY, United States - MB31MN | ecosystem: Environmental > Terrestrial > Soil > Wetlands > Peat | place: USA: New York... | reverse complement strand
GGGGCGGACTAGCAGCGGACACAACGTATGGGTTCGAGGTCACGGCTTCCACGAACGGAGGCGAGGGGCCTCCGAGCGCCTGCGCAAACGCGACGACGACGATTAGCGCGCCGCCGTCCGCGCCGACGGGGTTAACGGCCACAGCGATCTCGGACTCCGAGGTCGCGCTGAGCTGGACGAACCCATCGGGTACCTTGACCGACACGCATGTCTATGAATATGCGGGACCCTCCTGCTTGGGCTCCCCGATGGCCTTCTGGGATTATGGGTCGTCGGTGCCTAATCTCAACTGGGGCGGACTAGCAGCGGACACAACGTACGGGTTCGAGGTGACGGCATCCACAGACGGTGGCGAAGGGCCGCCGAGCGGGTGCGCAAACGCGACGACGCTTTTTGTAGATACGCCGTGGATTACTGGCAGTGCGATGCATGACTCTGGAGGTACTAGGGTGACGTCTGCATTGAACCTCCGGTCGCTTCAGGTTTATACCGGAGTCACCTTCATTCTAATCGTAACAGTGATCCCCTCTGTAGCTTTCGTCTCAGACCGAGATCGCCGACCCGCGGCGGACGACAACAGCTGGATGGTCAGGAAAGGAGGGGCGTCTTCCCTGCCAGACGGTAACGATCCGTAGACCGCCCCAGCTCGCCTCGCAACGTCAGAAGGTCTGAGCTGTCCCCGAGAGTTGCCCCCAGGTCAACTGTCGCAGAGTCGACCTAGAATGTCTGACCGATCACCACGTTGCAACACGCCGGCGCCGACGGCTTCACCGTTCGGTATGGGAAGCCCACGAAGGGTAAGCAGGAAGGGGAAGCCGGCCATGACTGAGAAGACTAACCCTCCGCTCTTCCTCATGGCGGGGTTCAGGAAGCCCGGAGGTCTCATCTGACTGGCCCAGAGAAGACTGGCTGCAATCTGCGTTGTACCCGTCGTCGAGCAGGAAAGACAACAATGGTGATGACAGCTATGTTGCGATTCAAGCTAGGTCCGTCAGGCAATCTGCCGTTAGTGGCCGGTCTTGTTGGGCAGCTTTCACCGTATGAAACTTCAAGGGGACTAGTGAAGCCTCAAGAAGTGCAAAATAGGAGAACGCATGCTCGGTCTCGTAGTGACGACGCCAAGCGCGAGTGTCCCGCGGGTTATGATCGTCATCTCGATATGGATTAGAATGCACTTTGTAACACGTGCGTCCCGCACGGCGAACGGAGTTCTCATCGTTTGAGGTCCTTCACCTCTATGACAGGCGCGGACGATCGAAGGGGTGAGGACCGGGACAGCCCCGTCCTGTCAATAGTACTCGCCACCTTGAACGAAAGGGCGAACATCGCACCACTCTTAGGTCAGCTGCTTGCCCTCGACTTGCCCTTGCTTGAGATAATTGTCGTGGACGATGGAAGCGTGGATGGGACTCGGGAGTACGTGCAAGCCGTCTCGCAACGCGAAACCAGGGTACGTCTTCTCTGGCACGACGGGCCACAAACCCTGACCACCGCGCAGTTGCAGGGCTATCTGGCATCGTCGGGCAAGTACGTGGTCGTTATGGACGCGGACTTACAGCATCCGCCCGAGATTGTCCCCGGAATCGTGCGAGCTCTGGACAGCGGCGCTAGACTGGCTATCGCCAGCCGATACGTCACCATGGGAGGGGTCGAACATCGTTCGACCTACCGTGCAGTGCTGTCAAGGGGAGCGGAGGCGATGGCCAAGCTCGCTCTTCCCGCGGCGCGAGGAGTTTCCGATCCGATCTCTGGATTCTTCGGATTTCGAGCGGAACTGGCGCGTCCGTTGAATCCTAGCACGCGCGGGTACAAGCTCCTACTCTTCCTGCTGGTGCTATCGCAGGGCAATGGAGTACGGGAAATCGGCTATCGCTTCCGCCCCCGGACGGCGGGATCAAGCAAGATCGCTCACGATTTCGGATTCCTTGGTGGGTTTACAGCTGAATTACTAACGGCCAAGCGGTTAGATGTTTGGCGAAAATCAGGCCGGAGCCGCAGTCCGGCCTTGCCGCCTTTCCCAGCCTCAGGCGTGGAAGGAATGCCCCGATCCCGATCGAGCGAATCCCAGCCCGCGTACACCCCTGGCTATCCTCCTCCTTGAATGATTCGGTTTCCCTTCGCGTTGGACGTTTGGGTCCGGGCGCGCGATAAGTAGAGCAGTTTCTTCAACCACCCTAGTCTACGACCAGTGACATCAATGTCCAGCCCTAATCTCGGCCCACGATTGCATATCGCCCATCTCTCAGGCGACGCACCTAGCTTTCGTGGAGGGGTGGCCCGTGATGTTCAGATTCTCAGAGACGGTCTCCTTGCCCGTGGTCATCGAGTGGAATGTTTCTCGCCCAAAGTGAAGATGGGCGACCTTAAGCTCGGCACGATCGCCCTGGGCGATTTCACTCAATTTGACATCGTACACGTCCACGGCCCTACGCCCTTCCTTTCCGACATAGTCCGAGCTAATCCGTCGATTCGCAGACTCGTGCTCACTTACCACTCCGATAACGAATGGCTATCGCATTCCGTCTCGCGTGCCTACTTGTCTGTTCACAAGTTGCTCCATTCCCGCACTCAGGGAATCATCTTGGAGACCAATTCTTATCGTCAGAGATACGGATCATTTGAGGGTCGGGTCGCAATCATTCCCCCGGCAGGTTCGATGTGGCAATCGGAACCCAGTTTCCAATCGCGGAAGAACGCACAGTTCACAGTGATATTCGTGGGACAGTTTCGTCCTTACAAAGGCATCCCAGTACTGTTCGAAGCCGCCAGACAGTTGCCCCAGATCCGGTTTGTTGTCTGCGGTGGAGGCCGGCTCGAAAGCACCCTCATGAGAAGTAGTCGAGATCTGCCGAACGTTGAATTCCGCGGCCCTATCGCGGAAACCGACCTGAGAAGTGAGTATGTCCGATCACATGTCGTCTTGCTTCCCTCTGTGAACAATTCGGAAGCGTACGGCGTGACGCTTCTGGAAGGAGCGACCGTAGGAGCGTACCCTGTTGCTTCGAGATTGCCGGGCGTCAGTGAACACATCGATTTGCTCGGAGGGGAGAGCTTTCCCGTCGGAAAGTCGAGGGCGCTCGCTTCAATACTGCAACGCCTTTCAGAGGACCATAATCTGTGGGCCGAGCGAGCGTTGCGATCGATGCAAAGGGCCGCGAGTTACAACGAGACCCACGACGCTCCCTGGTACTGTGATGCTCATGAAACATTTTACAGGGAAGTAATGGGGTGCTGATATCCGCTTCGGGTACGTCCGGGACGCCATTGCTGTGTGGAACGTGATTTCAGCGGTCATCCAATCTGGTTGGTCGACAGCTGCCAGTCTGTCGCGATTCAACAGTACCTAGAGGTGTTCGAACGCCTGCTGAAGAGACGGTATCGGACTTTGTAACGGAGGGCACAACGACTTGACATGGAGAGCCGCTTGGACCATAAATCTCTCATCATTGCGCCGAGCCAGCGACTGAACTCATGAGTCCCTACGTGACCGTCCTACTGAATTCGTTCCTTAGGGACACGTACTTGGAAGCGGCCCTGGACTCGGTCTTTCGTCAGATTGATGCCGAACCGTTCGAAGTAGTACTAATCAGTGCGATTCTTGATCCTCCTTCGGTCAAGCCGTTCGAGCGAAGAGCGGAAGCGGTGGGCCTTGACTTCCGTATTGTTCACGTGACTCCCGGCCCCGTAGGCGCCGCACTTCTAACGGGAGTAAAGTCAGCTCACGGGGATGTGATTGCGATCCTCGATGACGATGATGTGTGGGAACCGTGTAAGATGAAGGCGGTGCAACAAGCGTTTACGGCCGATTCAAATTTAGCCTTCTTTCATAACGGGCAGACCTTCGTTGATGAGGAGAATCGCTCAATCCCTCCATGGAGCTTTCATCGGCTCATCCGTCACTCGTCCTCTAGGATTCCCGAGGGACTTACCGTAAGAATGAGTGCTGGGGATACCAAGGCGGCACGAATGCTGCTCATGCTGGAACCGATGTTCAACAATAGCTCGATGTCTCTTCGAAAGTCCCTGCTGGAGGTGAATCAAGGACTTATGAGCCAAGTGACAGGAGGGGAAGATTCGTTCCTCTTTTACAGTGCTCTTGCTTCTGGCGCGACAGTAGAGGCGACTTCGGACAGGTTGACTCGAGTTCGAATGCACGGGCTCGCTTCTACAGCTGCGCAGGATCAGAGCGCTGCTTATGCTTCCCGGGTCTCGGCATATTCCTCTTACATGGTCCGGCATCTCAATCGACTCGGTCTCTGTGAAGACCTGTTAGCCGGCACGCGTGGTAACGAGGCATTTCGAATGTTGCGGCGTGATGTCGCGCAATGGAAATTGCTGGAGCGAGTGGTTAGGGGACACGAGTCAACGACCTCGGTTTCAAGGGAGACGCGAATCCTGCTGGGTTCCGACGGATTCCCGGCTGGCCTGCGGGATATCCTCACAATACTCCTTGGTTTCGGATCGCTTGTATCTGAGGACATGGTCCGCGCGGCATTCATGGCTTCACGAATGAATTGGTGATCGGACAGACGTTGACTCAAGACTGGACCACCGTTCGTACAGTCCCTAAGACGCGCGATGTTTGGGACGATTCTGAAAACGGGGCTAGCCAGCCATAGGAGGGATGGGGGCAGTCAGGGTGCGTTTGTTCCACCTCGATGTTCGTTCCGATGGCGGGCGCCAACCGCAAGAGTGAGTAGAATCGCGGTTGAGACCATCAAAGTCGCATAGCTACCTGCGATCCCATTGTGTAACCCGTGTATCTGTAAGGAACCCCGTGGGATGTGACAAACTCTTGGAGGGCTCGATACTCTCCATCTCTCCACCAGTTTGGACCACAAAGGTACTCATCGAAGACGATTACCGGATGGCCAGCTAGTCGCCCCAGCGAAAACAGTGTCTCAAGCACATAGTGTGCTGACGAGTACAGATCAGAGTCCACATGGACGAACGCCACGGGCTCAGTTGTCTGCGAAAGGAATGGCTCAAGGGTCTGCTGGAAGAGTCCTTTAACAAGAGTTACGCTCGGTTCAACGGTTGGGATTGTATCCACCTTGTAATGTCCTCGGGGGTTTCCGATGAACCAGTTCTCGGGAAGCCCCTCGAAAGAGTCGAATCCAAAGACACGGGTATCGGAGCGGCCCGAAATGCATCGCGCGATCCAGTTGATGGAACGGCCTTCAAAGACTCCAAACTCCAATATCAGTCCCGTTGACGGGGCCTGCTCCAATGATGCTTGAATGAGCTCGTACCGATCCGAGTAACGTGGAACGCCAACCAAATTCTTTGTGACAAATCCATCTGCTCGCAGTGTTCCTCCGAGGAACAGAGGGATGCGTGCCAACCGAAATGGGGAAAGGCGATCCCACTTGGAAAGGTTTTCGCGAATCAGGGCCGATGTCTGCGAATTCGCAGGGCGTATCGGACGAGAATCGGCCGGGGTTCTGCCGGTGGGCCGGGATTCACGAATCGACTGGATGAACCGCTGTAGTTCCATCGAGCTACGGAGGGTCATCACGTGTGGTGCGATAAAATAGATGACCTCTCACAAAGCCAAACCGCACCTCTTGTTGGGCGGGTCGGGCCCGAACCCGATTACTCCAGGGGTTCTCGCAACCTGAGTCCTGGACCGCTAACTCTGAGAGCGTGCGCGGCACGCCCCGACTCAGGACCTGTATTGAGACTGTGCTGGCCTCTGCGCACTGGATGAAGGAGAACGGCAATTTCGCCGTTCTGAATTGTAACGGGTATCCGGGGGGCAATCGAGTGAGTGCGCGATGACTAGCAACTACCTGCTGACTGATCGGTACTCGCTCGAATCTAAGGGGGGAGAAAGTCCTTACCTGCACCGAATCGATTCCCCTCAGCTACCATATCAGGTGCTAGGTTTGCCGCAAAGGGGACTCATTCAAATCACGGAGCATTTAACTGTGCCACGGAATCGATAGACTAGTCCTATGCGGATTCTGGAAATTGCGCCACCATACAAAGCGCTCTCCACCGACAGTTATGGTGGAATCGAGCGCGTCGTTCTCTCCCGATCCAAAGCTCTTTCGAAACTCGGACATGAGGTAACTATTCTGGGCCCGGTAACTGGTTCGTTGCCGGGTCTGAAGGTCCTGCCGTTCAAAGCGATTGGATCCTATGGCCCGACCAACTCGACAACGGCGTTGCATTGGATTGCGACCTCGAAATCGGTCGCTTACATGAAACCTTACGTTCTGTCGCTTCGAGGTATAGATCGGGACTATGACGTTGTGTTGAATGACGCGCTGCGATACGAGCCATGGACCGGTCTAGTCTTCCTGACGGCAGTTAACCAAGATCACGCAGTTCACATCCTCCACGCAAACTTTGTGCTCGAGGGGCGATTGCGGCGGCTACTTGATTGCCACTACTCACGATTCCAATTCGGAATCTTGAGTACTGGCCAGCTTCTCCTTGCCCGTAGTCTCGGATACAAGTGTTCGTACACACCCAACGGTATCGAGGCGCCCGCAAGGTCCGATGTCGTTCAGAATCCGGCCCCTTATCTGATCTCTATGGGAAGGATAGACGAATTTAAGGCTCCACACCTTGCAATTGAGATCGCGGATCGCCTTCAGATGCCACTCAAGATCGTGGGGCCCATCAGGAGTCCTACTTATTACCATCAAGAAATCGAACCGAGGCTATCTCCTAGAATTCAGGTCCTTGGAGAAGTTCCTCGGTACGAGCTTGTCGAGAATCTCCGCAAGGCCACCGCATTGGTCTTTACGAGCCAGTTCGAAGACGCCCAACCGGCCGTGCTCCAGGAGGCTCTAAGCTACGGCGTCCCTATCCTTGGATTCACTTCATCAAGAGCCGGAGGATTTCAGGATATCGTGATCGACCATCAGAATGGCATTCGAATCTCGAATCTCGACGACCTAGCCGATGGATTCAAGGAGCTTGTTCGTCTCGACCGGTTGGACATTAGTGAACAGACGGCCCTCAAATGGTCATGGGACGCGGTTGTCACCCAACACTTTCAACCACTTCTAGGAAGACTTCAATCACAAGGTCGACAATGACTTCCCTCACACCACTCCGACAGCGGATCGCATGGTGATTCCTTGCCACGTGAATTCGCGGGAAGACTGATGACAAGTCGAATTCGAGAGTGGCTTCATCAGTCACTCAGACCGGGGAAGTTTCCGACCGCTTTCGTCGTTAGCTGGCAGGAAGCGGTCATCCCGGTTGTGCTCTTCGTGGTGTCTCTCATTTGGCTGGGAAATCCGGGATACTACCTATTCGGGCAGGACTCGTATTCGTTCATTCTGCCGTTCGGATATCAAGACTCGCCATTCATCGCGGCTCACTACAACGCGCAGAGTCTTTTCACCTACACATTAGTCGACTGGCTTACTGAGGCCACGGGTTCGGCCTTTCTGGCAGAGAGGATCATTCTAGCCACCTTTGTTGCCCTCTCAAGTTTCGGTATCGTCCACCTTCTCCGAATCGTCAATGTGGTCCGTGGCAAACCAGCGCAAACGGGAGTGATTTTCAAGGGCTTAGCGGCCGCGATATACGTGATGAATCCATATTCCCTTTCAGTAGAATGGCAACACGTACAAGGCTGGACCTTCTTCCCCGTCATCCTTCCGTTTGTCCTCGCATTTCTGCTTGAAACGCACTATGTCGGCCTGAACCTCCGCAGACTTGTCTTTACCACTCTCGTGGGCTTACTAGTAGCGCCCGGCCTTGCCGGCGCGTACGCATTCGTAGTTGCCTATGCATTTTCTTTCTTCGCTGCCGTAGAAGCTTTATCGTGGATATTCAGGAAAATCACGGTAAGGAAGGCTATTGGAAGGGTTGTCGCTTACATGGTATTGCTCCTGCTACTCACTGTCTGGAATACTGTTCAATACTTTGGTAGTCCACTCACCCCCAGTGAATCTCCGAGCGCTCTGGTCGCTCTGTTCGTAAGTGAAAGCAGTACTACTACCATTACAAACGTACTGACCCTGACGGCTTACAGTCCGATACAGTACGTACCATCGTACTTTCCGTGGATACAATTCCTGCCCTGGCTTGTTATCGCGGGTATCCTACTCCTCGGAGCCATTCTACTGACGTCGGGTCGGGTCATCCACGACAGAACTGTCGTATTGTTGACGCTCTTAGTCGGTCCTGTCGTCCTCGTAATGACCGGGTCCAACCCGCCATTCGGGGCCATAAACCAGTTGCTGCTGAGCCTGGGAGGCCCGTTCGAGATCCTGGTCAATCCTTACTACTTCTTGGCGCCGTACTACTGCCTCTACCTTTCGTACATGGCCTACCTTGTGCTAGACCGTTACTGGCCAAGGAGTTTGGGGATTGCAAGCCCCGAAGCATCTGTTGCAGACTCGCGCGCAAGAATTGAGCTGTCGAATGTTCCTGACGGAAATCTCTCTGTACGTTCAAACTTGGCGGAACCAGAAGCCATTACAGTTCAAAACACGAACTTGACGGTCTCAGCCCGGCGGAAGTTACACCTCCCGGACCGCGCCTCCATGTCCGCGATACTGGCGATTGGACTGGTCTTCGCGTCGACTTCGATATACGCGGTTCCCTTTCTAAGTGCCCAAGTCTACCAACCCAATGGATTCTATATCAATGAAGAGATCGTACCGCCGGATTACTACGCGTTGAGCAGTTTTCTCTCGGAGAACTATTCTGGACCTATCTATAACGTCATGCTCCTTCCGAGTTCTAGCGGGGGAGCCGCGTACCTCACGTACAATGGCGGCAACGACACATTTCCGGACAGTGAGGGCCTCCTTCAAAATTTCATCCCGTATCCTACGATTTGGAAGTATCCCCAGGGCACTCTTCTGACTGCGGAGTCACCAGCGTTCGGTGCGATTGAAAACGCAACCGCGTTGATTAGCCAGGAGGGCGGTAATCTGCTAGCAGTTCTCGACGCGGTTCACGTTCGCTACGTGATTGTGGAGACCGACTACTATTCGAATCGAGACATGCTGCAAGCTCCGAATGGTGTTCCGTACAATATTCCGGCGTTAGAGGAGAACCTCAACATTTCCTTGGGGCCCCCGGCATCGATTGGATCATTCTTGGTCTACACGAATCCGTACGCCACTCCAGTCGCTAGTGCCACTTCATTTCCGGATACCGTCACAACTCCGACTCTCAACGACTACTTCGACTTCCTAGCAGATCTCTCTCCCTCTGACCAAACCCCGCTTACGGCGGCGATTGACAACAGTTTGTGGGATAGCTCGACGGGCGGAACCAAGGGGTTCGTAGTCACCCGCTACAGTGGCGGGAACCAAACTGTCTCAATCCCAGCTGGTGACGTGCCCCTCTTCATGAATAGTACGGGCAGTCTCGTTCCTTCGTTGAATGGGACATCAGTGCAGGGGCAAACCGTGTATGTTCACCCCTTTGTGATCGTCAGAGGCAACCTTTCCCCGGTCTTCAGCGGAAGCATGGCGTACAACGCATCTTGTAACTGTTATTCCACACCTCCTTCCCTTCCGAATTCAATACTCGCGATGAACTCAGACCAGTTCGGTTGGCCGACGTTCCGAGCAGCTCTCAAGGTCAACTTAACGACCCCATTTGCGGCGAATCTGATGACCCTTCAATTCTTGATAGGACATGAAATGACTCTGTCTATAGTCTTGCAAAGGCACAGCCCCTCAGAGTTCCTCCTCGCGGCTACGGCCAACTTGACAAGCGAATCGAACTTCGGTTGGAATAACACAGAGTTCCTTCCCGCCAGTGCTTTCGCCGGCATCATCCAACTTAACGCATCGGTGACCGACTCCATGTTTACCGTTGGTGTTCAAAATTCCTCGGGCAGCACGGTTGTGGATTCGATATACTTCGCGCCGAATGAGTTAGAGCTGAACGGCGGTTACAATGTGGGCGAGTTCACGCCGTCGAAAGTCTTCGATCCGTCCCGTCTTGGGTACACCTTAGCGATCTCCTTCAGCGGTTCCGATATGCTCGGCAATGCTTCACTAGTCGAACAACCGCTCTTGCGATACGTAGTCTCTACTCCTGCAGTTTCGAGCTACACTCCTCTGTCCTATGCAGTTTCCGCCACAGGAAGTGGGGACTACCAGCTGACGGTAAACGCACTAAACTCATCTGTGGCGTACCTTGGACTCTGCACGATATCACCGGGCGACTGGCAGGTCACGGGGGCAGGAATCCGTTCTGTCGGAACCTCGGTTTCGGGTCCATTCTACTCTTACGTAGTCGCACTCAATCACGACATGAACGGCATAACGGTGCTTTTCCACTTGCAGAACTACGTCGGCATCTCGATCGCGTTGGGCATAATCGAGTTCTCTGCTACCGCTGGACTCTCGATCCTACTGATTGTCGCAGCATGGTACCATCCGAATCGCAAGTCGCCCAGGTACTCCAATTCACCCGAGGCTACGGTGCGGAAATGACCGCTGACGGATCCAAGCTCCCTTTCACCCTGGCCCTTGGAGCCGATCACTGCGGGTTGGTACTTACCGGCAGGTCCTCGTTTCCCGAAGATGTTAACTCCATAGCGGGCCTCTTAAGCGAGCTGCCTTTGTTGGCGATTGTTTCGGCGCCTGATCTTCATCACGTCAGCCGCTCGGCGAGGGGGGTGTCGCCAAGATCGTAGGACCGGAAAGAGTGTTCTTTAGAATATGGCGAGCCGCAACTTGTGACTGACACGTTGCCGAGTGTCACCGGAGTCCAGGTTACGGCCCAGACTCGATACAGTTCGCCTTTGACCTTGCGGGTCGGTGCGATCTAGAAAGCCGTGGGACTTTTGATCTCTGCTCTCTTGTTGGTGTAACCGAGCCAGCACCTTTTGAACCCTGAATTCGGAGGAATGTGGGTACAATGCCCCGTGTACCTCAGCCACACCAAAGAGGCCTTTGAAGGTGCAACACCCGAGTTCTTCCGGCGTCCCGATGTCGCACGCTAGGACTGACGGTTGGGGACTGTCAAGACCGTGCGGGTTCTGCGGAGTTTGCGCTCGGCTTTCGCGCGGCCGCTTCGAACGGGAATCGCTATGCGGTCTGGGAGTCCATCCCATTCGTGCGTAGTGATTCACCTAGCGCGCAGCATTGGGTCCTCTTCGACGTGGGTGGGGTTCTTATCCGGTGGGACGACTCCAGAACCTTTCGAACCGTGGCACGACGATATGGTCTGGAACCCGATGACGTGAAAGGTGTGCTAGAACGGCAACGTCGAAAGCTCCAATCGGGTGAGATCACGATTCATGAGTTCTGGGCTCGATTCGCTCGGTCGTTCGCTCTGCCCCTTCCAGAGGATTGGCGAACACTGTGGTCCGCGCAGATGGGTCGTCTCGCCCGTCCTAAGAAGCAGGTGCTGGGCTTGGCCAGTCAGCTACGCCGACGCGGAGTGCCAACGGGACTCTTCTCTAACACTGACCCCACCCACTGGCGGGTACTGCATTCCCGGGGCTGGTTCGAAGGTTTTTCTCCCCAGATAGTTTCATTCCGGCTTGGGGCGGTAAAGCCCGATCCTGAGGCGTTCCACAGGGCCGAGAAGTTGTTCCCTTCGACGGTCGGAATGCCGCTACTCGTGGATGACTCGGCTGCGAACGTCAGGGCAGCCCGGGCTGCAGGTTGGGACGCAATCTGGTTCACTTCGGAAAGTGCGCTCCGGTGCGATCTTAGACGCCGCGGATTGCTCAATCCCGAGTGAAATCGTACTATGTGCGCAACCGAGCCTACATGTGATTGACGGCGAGTCGATCCGACAACGACTGAGAGGATTACCTCGCTCTCTGTAGGACGCTGGTTTTGCCCATGCCACGAGTATGTCCCGTCAGGGAACAGATGATTCCCAAGTCCTCCGAGTAACGGTGGGCAAGCTATTCATGAGGGGCGCTGCCCTTGTCGACCGTTCGAATCGATGACAGTTAGTCTACCCGGGCATCCCACTCGATGAAGTTCAACCGAATTTGGAGACACCCGCTGTTCTGGCTCGCCGTGATGGTCACGGCGTTCTTCGCGGTCTCTCTTTACGCGGGTATCGTTGCGTACTACAATTTCCACACTCACAACTCCACTGATGCCGGGATCATCACTCAGGCGGTCTCGTCGGCCACGTTCGGTCGTCGGGCCCCATTCTACGAGTCGTACGACTGCATGGTCAAGGATCGCTGTTCATTTCTGCTGGTCCACCCTGGGGCTGTCCTCTATCTGGCCGCTCCGTTCTACGCACTGGCCCCTACCACAATCACCCTGTTCGCGCTGCGCTCGCTCTTTGTCGCGGCAGCCGCGGTTCCGCTTTATTGGCTGACCCGACAGGTCACCAAGTCTCAGGGTCAAGGGCTGTTAGCGGCAGGAATCTACCTCCTGTGGGCCCCGACGTTGGCGGGAGATGCCTTCTCGTTGCACTTGGAATCACTGCTGCCGCTCGAGCTCCTCGGCTTAGCTGCCCTGTGGCAGGCCGGACGATATCGATGGGGACTGTTCGCTGCCCTGGCGGCGTTCCTGACGTTCGAGATTGCGCCGATCTTCGTCTTTCTCGTCGGTCTCTTCTTCCTAGCTCCGATTGCGGAACGATGGGCCCGTCGGGTTTGGAGACGTTTCCGGCATCGAACTTGTTTCGAATCCTATCAGGAGACTACCCGAATCCCTTGGGCCGCCTCCATCCAATCGGGGTTGAAGTCTCGTGAGTTACGCTACACACTGATCCTCATGGCCGCCTCGGTGGTCGCCTACGTGGCCCTCTATTCCTTCATGAACATCTGGGGCTACTGGCTCCTCGGTGTAAGCCCTCCGTCCGTACCCGGCGGAATCACGGGGCTGTTCTACAACAGTAGCACTCCCCCAGCCCAGTCACTGACCACACTTCTCAGCTCGCGCCAAACCCGGTATACCGCCGAGTACTGGTTTGTCCTGTTAGGCTTGCTTGCCTTCCTTCCATTGTTCTCGCCCCGATCCCTGATCATCTCTGTCCCCTGGATTGGCTGGACATTCCTTACCGATAGCGCGCGGTTCACCACCATCGGCAGTCAGTACACCCTCGTCGCCGCCGGACCGCTGTTCATCGGCCTGGCTTACGGTTTCGGTCGAATCCCATTCGATGGCTTGCGGTCCGCGCTACTGCAATTGCCATCCGCCAGGGCGGATTCGACTGCCCCGGAGGCGGTGATTTCGCGTCGACAACGCTGGAGGACCCGGGGCGAGGCTTCCGCGGTGGCCACAGTGCTTACAGGGATCGTGGTCACCAACGTCCTGTTCTCCCCGATCAACCCGGTTCTCTCAGACCTCGGCTTCCACCCTTCGGCCCCTTTCGATCCCGGCTACTTTGACAATCCCCTCACGATCACGCCGGGCTATGCCTGGGCGGAGCAACTCATCTCCGACGTGCCCCGAAATGCGAGCATCGTTACCTCTTCGGCGCTCTTCCCGCTCTTGGCAAACTATCCGGACGCTTTTGTATTGGAACCGCACGCACAGCCCTTCACCGACAGTCAATATCTGGCCCATCTGCCCTTCAACGTGACTACTGGGCCGGAGTTCGTTCTGCTCGAGCTTAGCCAAGTGAAGTCAATCTCAGCACCTTTCGCGCAGAATCTCTCGAATCCCACCCTCTACGGGCTGCGGGGCTATGTCTGGTCGACAGCGGTCGGGCCTTTGTTGCTCTACCAGCAACATTACACCTCGCTTCCGGCTGACTACGGCCCAATCTCTTTCAGCGAGACCAACGCTACCTACTGGCCGCACCACGGCCTTTCGATTGGCCCGATTGGGAAGTTCGGTACTAATCCTACGGCCCCCGAAGGCTCCATCATCCGCAGCCTACCGAAGGTCAACCCTACAGGTGAGGTTTGGACAGGACCGGACACCTTGTTGGTTCCGGGTAACTACACTCTCCGTTTCCAGGTTTCAGTAACCGGCTCCCATCTACGCTCGGACCCGTCGGCCAAAGTTCTCGGGTTAGCAGTGGCAGGTTTCGGTGCCTTGCTACTGAACGAAAGCTTCGCAGGATCTGCTTTTGTGTCCGGGGAGTGGACAAACCTGACGGCCACTATCACAGTACCCTTTCCTGTTGCCGAGGTCGGTTGTGATGGATTCCTGCTGAACACGAACGTGTCAGTCGCAATCGCATATCTGGCCGTAGATTCCCTACAGTCTGCATAGAGGATGTATTCCGGTGGGACACCAGAGAACGAAGAGTGCACGTGCAGGGAACATGACTGTTCACACCACGTCCACTCCTGGTCCGCATCTCGAATACACATTCGCTTTGTACGGACGTCGGCTATACCGCAACCATCTTGTCGAGATTCCCAGGCCTGGTTGGTTCGGATTTGACCTGCCCCAATCGGCCCCCGACGTCGTCGACCGGGATTAGGACCGCTCCGGACGAGCCCTTATTTGGGGCGGACGGCTGGTTCCCAGGAGACCCGGGGTGGGGCTCGTTCGTATGACGTACGCGGAGACCAGGTATCTGCGAGTCGAGGTCCCGGAAGAACTTCCGCAGGAGCGGGCACAGGATTTCCGAGAGGTCCTTCGCCCTTACACCCGGGAAGAGGCAATCGCGGAAGCCCAACGATGTCTCCAGTGTGCATTGCCCTACTGCGTGGAAGCTTGCCCGATCACCCAGGACTGTCGAGGCTACGTCAGTCTGATTGCGGCCGGTCAGTTCGATACGGCCGCCCGCCTCATCTTGCGCGAGAACCCCCTCGCCAGTACCCTGTGCAAAGTGTGTTACCGGTATTGCGAGGATGCGTGCATCATGAACGGAAGGGGTGTATCGATCTCGATCCGTCACTTGAAGCAGGCCGCGCTCGAGTTCGGCAGGTCCGACTTAGAGTACGTCCCGAGCGCCCCGCGAAATCAACGGGTGGCGATTGTTGGAGCCGGACCCGCCGGGATCATGGCCGCTTGGCGACTACGGATGAGGGGGTACGATGTCACTATCTTCGAGGCCGACACCGAGCCGGGAGGAATTCTCCGTTGGGGAATACCGTCCTACCGCCTCCCGAAGGAGGTCCTCGAGCGGGACCTGAGGGCCATCACGGCAGCCGGAATCAAGATCGAGACCGGCCACGAGATCACCTCGGTCCGATCGTTGCTTCAATCGGGATTCGACGCCGTTTTCGTTGCGACCGGTGGGCGAGGCGGCCGAAAATTGAAGGTTCCCGGCGAAGAACTCCCCGGGGTTTACGATTCGATGGATTTCCTCCACCGGGTCAAGGGAGAGAACCCTCCGAAGCTCGAAGGAAAGGAAGTGGTCGTCATCGGAGGCGGCAATGTCGCGATAGACTCGTCCCGTAGTGCGCTGCGACTGGGTGCCCAGTTGGTGCGATTGTTCTGCCTTGAATCCCGAGGGGAAATGCCCGCCCGCGTTCGAGAGATCCAAAGCGCCGAAGACGAGGGGGTCGTCGTGGCGAACTCCTGGGGTGTTTCACGAATCCTTGGCCATGAGGGTCGGGTTGCGAATGTCGAGTTCGTACGCTGTACCTCCGTCTTTGACGCCGACCATCGGTTCGGCCCGATTTTCGACCCCGCAATCCGACAGACGGTACCGGCTGAGATTGTCATTACAGCGATTGGTCTCGAGCCGAACACGGCCCTTTTCTCCTCGGAACTTGCCCTCCGACCCAATGGGACGATTCAGGTCGAACGGAGCACCCTAGCGACCTCGATTCCGGGTGTTTTCGCCGGAGGAGATGCCGTCACGGGTCCGTCCATAACCGTAGATCCCCTCGTTGTTAAAGGAAACTCGGCAGATTCCCTGAACAAGTCAATTCTACGCATCGGGTCTCGAGTACTGCCCGACGGAACCAACCCCGATTATCTGGCCAACCTCGAGAAAGTAATCGCGACGGCAGGTGCGTCGGTCGTGCGCGCCATGGCCGCGGCCATTAAGGGGGCAGAATCAATCGACGCGTACCTTTGCCAAAAGATGGGAAGACCCATCGTCCCCCGACCTGACCCTTTCGGAAAGGGACCTTCGCCACCCCCCTTCCCGGAGGGGTACTCAGAGCCGCTCTGGGGTCCCTAGCGCTACATCCGGACAGGTCGTCCGTGGAGCAGCGACTTTCGCTCGATCGACCGCACCTTCTCCTCACTGGTCAGACTCTTCGGACCCAAGGTCGAAACTTCAGGATCGAAGCGGCACTAGGTTCGCGTGACAGATGCTAGGAAAGCGTTTCGTCCGGCCGATCCCATGTTTACCGACGCAGAGGCGCTGCTCGTTCCGTGCATGACAAAGACCTCGACGGCCGCGAGCGCCTGGACCACGTACTCGTAGGAGTGTCCCTTGACGAGCGTGGCGTTGAGGTAAACCGACTCGCTGACCGAGGTATAGGTGTGCGAGTACGTTCCCGATGAAACGATGCTGTAGAGCTCCGGGTAGTTGTTCTGGTAGTACATCGTCTCCGTCGTCCGGTCGATCAGTTGGAACTCGAAGTATACAGCGAACTGGGCCCGAGCGGATTGGGAGGCCCCCGGCTTCGCTACGAGCTTCACAGTGAAATTCAGCATCCAGTTCGCGCTCAGGCGATGGAGCTCGGCGGACGTCGTGAACGGCGTGCTGGTGAACCCAGTCGCCGATTCCAGATACACGGTGGTGTTCGTTGTGCCGCAGGATTTCGCTGACGTCTGGATTGACTCAAACGCCTGGCCGGAGGTCATATTGAGGTACGGGAGCACAGGTAAGCTGAGCGACCCGCCACACCCGATCGGTTCACCGATGAACGAAGCAGATTCGGCTCCCGAATAGGGGGCGGTGTGTACGCTGGTCCCGGCCGGTGAAACTGCGGCGGTGGCAGAAGGGGTGCCGACGAGCAGAATTGCGATGCCGAGTGCCGCCAGTATCCATGTGCCGGCGAATACGTGTCCCCTTCCGTTTCCCGGAAACCTCTGCATTTTTACGTCCGTCTACCCAGACCGTGCCGGTCGTTGCCCAAACCGGCAACCCGACCCTTTTGCGGTCCGCTGAAGCGACTATACCATACCTGTCGGGCTACTTAGAGACACCACGTGGACCGCCGAGCGGTGGTTTCGGGATCGAGCGTCGCTTGAAGTGAAGTCTATGAGGTACTTGGGAACTCTCGGGCCTCTCGTTCCGCATCTAGCTGGATTGCCGTTTGTTCGTCCACTTTCGTTCGATTGGCCGATCCGATTCACTACGGCCGCCCTAGTCCTTCCGGTCCTATGGTCGAATCTTCTCGAGCATAGCAGCTTCATCTCTCCGTCGACTAGAGAATCGTCCACTGGGCTATGTGCGAAACAGGTCCGATTCCGCGGTGGGGCTTCCCGCTGAGCCCCTCCCTGTTATGATGCCCTCCGCCGTAGTGATGAGGAAGGAGCACCCGCCACGATCATGACACCAACCCCACGAAAGCGCCCAACGGCCTCAGGAAAGAAGCGACACCACAGGGCCCGACAACGAAAGATCGCCGCCCGCCGCCGCCAGGTACCGCTAGGTGGGAACAGGGCGCGACGATGAAGGAATGGCATTGAGTTTGCGGCTGGCTCCCGGCCGACTTTCTTTCGAGGGGAAATCGGTTCTGCGGTAGCCCGCGATAAATAGCCCCATTCGGTTCTATCGTAGATGAGCGACCCGCGGGTGTCCCGGCCCCCGTTCGAGCCGTACAAGACCAAGGTGGTCGAGCGGATCCCAAACCCAACCCGAGAGGAGCGAGAGAAGGCACTAGAACGAGCCCACTTCAACTTGTTCAATCTTCGATCGGACGAGGTTCGCATCGACCTCTTGACCGATTCCGGCACGGGGGCTATGAGCGACCATCAATGGGCGGCCCTCATGCTCGGGGACGAGTCTTATGCCGGCAGCCGAAACTTCGCACATTTCGAAGAGACGGTACGGAAACTGACCGGTTTTCCTTACATCATTCCGGCTCACCAGGGACGTGCCGCGGAGAACCTTCTGTTCTCCACCCTTTGCCAGCCAGGCTCGGTAGTGCCGAACAACATGCATTTCGATACCACACAGGCGCACGTTCGCCACCAGGGCGCCTTGCCCGTGAATCTCGCCATACCCGAGGCCTACGACCCGGAGTCAGACTATCCGTTCAAGGGAAACGTCGATCTTGCCGCACTGGAGGCGCTCCTAGCAAATGAAGGGGTGAAGGTGCCGCTCGTGATGGTCACCATTACCAATAACACGGGGGGCGGTCAACCGGTCTCACTCGAGAACCTCCGCGAGGTGTCGCGAATCAGTGGTGCCCATGGCATACCGTTGTACCTCGACATGTGCCGTTGGGCGGAGAACGCCTATTTCGTCCGCGAACGCGAACCCGGAATGGGGGAGAAGACAGTTCCCGAGATCGGCCGGGCGTTCTTCGACCTCGCGGCGGGGGCCACGATGAGCGCCAAGAAGGACGCTCTGGTGAACATTGGAGGCTTCGTCGCCACCCGGGACGAGACTCTTGCGGAACGGCTGAAGGAAGCGCTGATCCTCTACGAGGGGTTCCCGACGTACGGCGGGCTCGCACGCCGGGACCTTGAAGCGATTTCCGTCGGCCTTACCGAGGCCTGTGAGCTCGATTATCTGAAGCACCGGGTCGACCAGGTGCGCTACATGGCAGCGCTTCTCGAGCAGAACGGGGTGCCGTTCTTCCATCCGGTAGGAGGCCACGGCATCTATCTCGACGTACGTCGGTTCCTTCCTCACCTGGGCGACG
>Ga0326728_10012654_pt1 | contig 18649 bp, 21 predicted proteins | sample MB3enrmetagenome_FD_207602 | JGI IMG/M metagenome (GOLD analysis project Ga0326728, IMG submission 207602) | Lab enriched peat soil microbial communities from McLean, Ithaca, NY, United States - MB31MN | ecosystem: Environmental > Terrestrial > Soil > Wetlands > Peat | place: USA: New York... | reverse complement strand
CGTTACGAGCATCTCCCGGAGCACGCGAACCTCCTCCTGGAGGTACTCGACCCTACGGGCCATCCGCTCGTCGATTGCGTAGGCAACCATCGCGATGAGAAACTGGATCGTCACTGGGAGCATTGATACGCCCGTAAAATGCCCGCCGAACGGTCCGACTTCCAGTCTGTCCGTGCACCGCAGATCGTGCGAAAATCGCGGCCGGACGAGTTTCTGGACAGCACGGGATCTCGATCGTGAATGAGGTGAGTCGCGTTGCGCGTGAAACCATCGGCCGGGTCGAGCAACTCGCGGGCAACCTGCTTCATCCATTCCCCGTCAGGATTGATGCGGAGCCCGGCGATATGCGCGGCTCGCGTCCGGAGCTCGATGATTAAGAAGGCCTTCACCCTTACGCAGCCAAACACGCCGAGCGTCTTGACGGCAATGAAATCGCGGGCCTAGAGGGTGTCCCAGTGGCTGGTAGGGAAGTGCCGCCACGTTCGCGTTCTCGTCGGCTCAGGGGCCGGTTCGAGCCCAGCTTCGGCCAGGGGCACACCGCGGGCGCGGAGTTGGCGGACCTCGAAGGCCTGGTCGAGTGTGAGTTTGGCGGGGAAGGGGTGGGGACGAGGATCCATCGCCTCTGACGCGGGAACAAAAGTCGATGCACAGATTGCCGCGCGTTCGAGGAGGATGTTCATCAATAATCGTCGTGAACTCACGATCGCCTGGAGATCGCGATACCTTACGACGATCAGAAGCTCCGCATATTACACCACGTAACAAGGGGCTGTCTGATTGCCTTACGGCGGAAGGGCGGCAAGTCGGGTCAAGAGCCAAATCCCCCCGGAAAGTTCAACCCAAGTCCCCAAATCCAGGCTTCACGCACTGTGCCACAAGAACGTCAACACGGAGTCCGGACTCACTTTCCTGGAGTGCTCGAAGAGGTCTACGTCGGCCGCCCACTGCGAGTCGCTCCACGCATCTCCATCGACCTGGCTCGGCCGGTCGGCTACGGATCCCCCGGCGAAGAGATCCCCCGCGTAGGTCCGGGTGTCGAGCTTTGTCCCCTTCCGAATTCCCAGGCGGAAGTTGGACGACCAGTCGAGCCAGTCCACCGCGCCGTTCGTTGAGTGAACGACCGCGCACGGCTCCGGCGCGAACATGACAAACCTCAACGCCGTCGCAGTCAACGAGGTCTTGAACTCCTCGGCCAGCTCGCCCACGTCCACGAGGCTTGGTCGGTTCCGGTCGCAGCACTTCTTGAAGAGGACATCGGGCATCAATAACTCCGAGGCGAAATCATTCGCTTCGGCTTCACAGCCGGTCCCCGTATATTTCGAGAGGTCGCCCCGCGTGCACGCCTCGTAGTTGTCGCTGTTCGAGTGCCTGACGAAGTGCCCGATCTCGTGGGCAACGACGAAGCGCCACTTGTTCGACCTGAACGCGTTGTCACTGACATTGATGATGCCGTGGGTGTCGGTCCGCAGAAGACGCCCTTCCTCGTGCTGCAATCGCATCCGCCGCACGAGAAGGTTGAAATCGGCGGCGATAAGCTCGATGTCGATCTCCTTCGCGTGGCGGATGTAGAGCTTGGCCACCAACTGCCGAGCGCTCGCAATGGCCCCAGGATGCGGACTTCGCGGCATAGGCGATCACTCCTTGCCGCTGCCCTCAATGGCTCGCAGAGCTTCCATCTCCTCAAGGAGGGCCCGCAGCTCCTCGTCCGTGGACTCCTCGGACTTGCGCTTGCGTGCCGCCATCTTGATGGCCGTGCCGATCTTCGAATCCCTCGTCCGTAGATCGTCGAGCCTGGCGAGGATGTCCTGCCGGTTCATGGTCGAGGGAACGCGCACCTTTGCTTCCGCCGCTGCGGCTTCGAGGTGTGAACGACCCTCCTGGGCTCTTGCCTGCCAGGAGAGCCGCTCCTGTTCCTTCACGTTCGTAGCGAGCGCGGCGCCCCGCCTCGAGAGCGCATCGGGTTCGATTCCCAACGCCTTCAACTCGTCGTCGACGGCGACTTCGGGCAGGTCGGGGTTCAGTAGGTCATCATCAAGATGCCCAAGAGCTGCCCACAGCTCCTTCTCGGTCTTGCCCTTGGTCGCCATTACCACTTCTCCATGAGCTTCTCGACCGCGTCGGCATGGCCCTTCAATCGGCGCCGCGCCTTGTACACCTCGTGAATGTCACGACCGAGCGCTTTCGCTTGGTCGGCTGCGTCCTCGACACCGTCGAGCATCTGCATCAGCACTGACGTGACTAGCTCGTCGCCATCCAGCCGAGCGAGGAGTGCGGAGACGGCCCTGCGAGCGATGTGGTCATCGACGATACGGTCCTCGGGGTTGGGCGGGTCGGGGAGTTCGGCCGGAGCCCCGTCCGCCGTGAGGCTGACGGCCAGCTCGGCCTTCTTGCGACGGCGGTTCACCGCGATGCCATTGACCTTGCTGCCGAGGGCATCGAGCAGCGTTTTGGGGTTGGCGGGATCGGCGACTCCGCCCGCTTTCAGGAACAGCCGAATGGCGTCCTGGACGGTTTCCTCGGCATCGGCGGGGTTCATGCGGTGCTTCTTCACGGTCCAAAGGGCGAGCCTTTTGAAGGCGAGCTTCCACAGCTCGCTCTCCGTCAGCCCGCCCGTACCTTCCTTGCTCTCCCCCAAAGAGGTTGTCTCCTCCGGCCATTAGCGCCGCGTCGAAAGAAAAACAGCGACCGACCGCCAAAAGGTCACCGAGCCAACCTCTACCCCATGAGCCGGGAATTTTGGAGCCCCCTTGGCTCAGAAGAGGTTTTCATGACGAAGTGGGCAGATTTCGTGATCCCCAAGGTGAAGTACAACCGCGACCACACGCAGATCGTCGAGGTCGAGACGCGCGCCGACTCGGGCGACGCCATCAGCGCCTCCCCCCAGCGGGTCCTCCGCCAAGAGGTTGTCTCCGCGATCCTTCGCGGCACGACGTTCGTGACGGCGTACTTGAGGGACGGCAAGTGGCAGAAGGGCGAGGAGGTGAGGGTGGTCACGATCCACGGCGAGCGGTTCATTCGGACCGACAGCAACTCCACCAAGGCGGACAACCTCGGGTCGCTGCCCGAGTACGTGTAGGGGGCCGAAATGAGTTTCGACGCAGCACTCGTTCGTGAGCAGGGCGTAACTTTTGCGGTCGTAGTCGTGAAGGGGGGCGTGGTCTCCTCTGACTCGTCGCGCCGTGAGGCGATGAGCACCTTCGCCGCACATTTTGCCGATGTCCCGATCGTCCTGATGGTGCAGGACGGGAGGGGACGACCGACCTATTGGGGACGGCCCGACATCGTGCGGTTCCTCGCGAAGGTCCCGGTGAATGCTCTGCCGTGGAAACGTTTCTCGTGAGTGCGAAGATGGGCGGGATCATCACGGCGCTCCTGGGCAAGGCACCCGAGATCGTCGCCAACAAGGTCGTGTCCGAAGTAAAGCGGACGATCGAGGAGCCCATGAGCTTCCGGCGCGAGGACGTGAAGCGAGCGCGCAAGCTGCTCCCGCACCTGGTCCGCTCTCACGAATCGTCCTATTGGGTGCAGCCCCCTGGCCGACCGGGTCGGGGCACCTTTCTGGCGTCTGTTCGGTGTCTACTCGCCGAGCAGCCGGAGGAGTGGGCGCTCGTCGGGTTAGGCACCGCTGCTCGGAGGTCGCTCATTAAGGAGGTCTTCGTCCGTCGAGGTCGGGGGCGGGGCGGTCGGCCCGCTCGTGAGCGTGCCGGTGCAGATCCGAGGTCACATCAAGGCCACCCGGAACGCAGAGGTCATCCACGTCCACAATCACCCGAAAGGGTTCGCGCGCACGACCAAGAACCTCGTTCCCGGGGACGCCCCGGTCGCGTCCGACGGCAACCGCGAAGCCCAGCAGGCGCACGAAGCCGTCGCGAAGGGAACCGCCTCACAGACGTTCAGCGAGAGGCATGCACGGTTCTTCGTCGGCGATCGCTTCGGAATCCGCTGGATCGATGGCGTGGCGCGGGAGGCTTCTGCGCTGCACTCCGCGACGTCGCGGTCCCATTCGGGCAGGTCGCCGGAAGCGTGGGCGACGAGGCTGGACCGCAACGCGTGGTTACCCCGCTGATAGCCATGCTCGACAACCTGGACAGTATACAATCGGTGAAGTGCCCATGTACGCAGCGTTCCTCCACCTGAGCGATCTTCACCTGTCAAGCGACAAAGATCCGCTGCTCGATCGCGCCTCAGCAATCGCCCGAACCCTTAACGCGCAGAGCGTGGAGCTCGAAGCATGCTTCATCATCATCACTGGGGACGTGGCGAAGAAGGGTATGGAATCGGAATATGCCGCAGCTGACAAGTTCCTCCACGACCTAACGTGCCAGATAACGAAAGACATCCAACTTAGTGTTCTCGAAATCGTCCTCGTGCCCGGCAACCATGACTGCGACTTCTCGGTGCCGAACCAGGCCCGGGATCTGCTTCTAGATCGCGTTCCGGAGCAGCCGGATGATGATCTTGTCTCCCTTCTTACCGCGCCGCAGAACAACTTCTTCAACTTCGCGCGTGGTTATTTGAACCTCACCCCGACGGGCCTTAGGCGACTCGGCTACTCGCAAACGTTTGAATTCTCACAAAAGCGAGTTGCATTCCGCTGCTACAACACGTCGTGGCTGTCGCGGCTGCGGGAGCTACCGGCAACGTTATCGCTGCCGTTGGCTGTTCTCGAGGCCCCCGATCAGGCCGATCTGATCGTTTCTGTCTTCCACCACCCCTACAACTGGCTGCACCCTGATATTGCGAAGAAATTCCGCCAGCACATCGAACAGACATCTGACTTCATTCTGACCGGACATGAGCATGACGGTGACCACTACAAGCGGACAGATGCTGGGGGCAGCCACGAGTACTTCGAGGGAGGTGTCCTCCAAGATGGCGAACTATCGACCGATTCGTCTTTTAACCTCGTTCTCGTCGATTTGGAACGGCAGCAGCAGCAATTCCTCAAGTACGCTCTCCGTCGCGACCATTACGCTTCTGACTCAGATACCTCCCGATGGCAACCGTTTGATCGAAGTCGGCTCCTGAGGAGACGACAGTTTCCCCTCTCTGACGACTTCGCCCGGGAACTTCAGGACCCTGGGGCGAAGTTCAATCATCCCCGCAAGCGGTGTCTCCAGCTAGACGACATATTTGTTCCTCCGCCAATGAGGGATATGGATAAGTACACGGGTCAACGGCGCCCTGTCCCTCCGCTTCAAGGCTCTCAGGTCGAGCAGCGGCTCACCGAGGGCTCGAGAATCCTTGTAACCGGCGCATCGCGCTCGGGGAAGACAACGCTCGCACGGAGGCTGTTTCTCCAACTCCACGAAAGAGGGCTGGTACCGGTCCTTATCGACGCGTCGCAGATCCGGCATCCGGAACTAAAACACGTTCGCACTTGCCTCGACGACGCCTTCCGACGCCAGTACTCGCCCGATCTCGTCGAGAAGTACCGCCAGCTGGCGCCGGCACAGCGGGCCGTGCTTGTTGATGACTTCGAGGATCTCGAATTGAATCGCGAGGGGTATGTGGCCACGGTCGCATCACTCGAGACATCATGCGGCCGGGTGTACCTCTTCGGAGACGATTGCCTATTCGTTGACAAGATGGAGGTGGAAGGGGGCGTTGCCGCTTTTCTCGGGCAGTACGAGCACCTACGGGTCTGTCCTTTCGGCTATGGGACTCGCGAGAAACTCGTACACCGTTGGCTCGCGCTCGGCCGCGAGTACGAGATTGACGAGATCACGCTCGATCGTGAAGTACGCACGTTTGGACGCGATATTGAGACAGTAATCGCGAACAACCTGGTCCCGTCTTACCCTTTTTCATTCTGGTACTGCTTCAGCTGGCCGAGGCTCAGACGCCGCTGGGGATAACCACGGGGAGTTACGGGTATTACTATGAAGCGCTTATCACTAGGGCGCTCGAAGAAATGACGCGCGATGAGCTTGGGGTGGACGCGCGGTACGCATACTTGGCGTTTCTCGCGTTCCGTATGTTCAGCCGTCATGTCTCTGTGCTCGCGGACGAGGAGATCCGTGAGGCGCACGAGGAATACCGAGAGCGGTACATGCTGCGGGTCTCGGAGAAGACCATGATGGACCCCGTTGTCGAGTGTGGCATGGTGCGTCGCACTGACGGCGTTGTCTCTTTCGAGTACCGCTACATCTACTACTACTTTGTTGCTCGATACCTGCGAGATAACCCGAATGTCGTTCCGTCCACGGCGCGCGAGCTCACAAGAGAGATATTTCGCGAGGAAAACGCTAGTATTCTGATGTTTCTTTGTTACCTAACCAAGGACGAGACAGTCATCTCAGCAATATGCCAAAGGGCCAGCGAACTCTTCGCCGAGGCCAAGCCTCTCGATCTTGATTCGAAGGGAGCCCTGTTCGAATTGCCTTGCGATATAGGTGTGCGCTTCACCCTTCCCGAAGGCGATCCAGCGGAGAACCGAGCCCGAATGCTGAATGCAATGGACGATGTCGGGCGGGGGACGGTCGACCATGCGGACGAGCCAGTAGCTACAACGCGAGGGGGTGTCGCGCGAGGTGGCGATAGCGTGGCCGCTGCGGCAGCGGCAGCAGAGGATGAAGACGGTGCACGTGAGAAAGTGGCGGACCTGCACGAGTTGTCGCGGACCCTGAATGCCGCTACCAAGACGATTGAAGTGCTTGGGCAAGTGGTCCGCAACTTCGCCGGGTCGCTCGAAGGGGGTGACAAACTTAGGCTTACGCGTGAGTGCTATGGGCTTGGTCTTCGAGCCTGCGAAGCGGTAATGGACCGCGGACGCCGGAACTGCGAATACATCGTTCGGAGCTTTCAGCGGGTTTTTGTAGAGAAGGGACTCGCCGAAGATGTGGCGAAGGATCGGGCGCAGAACCTCCTGTTTTGGTTTATGGAGGTCTGGTGCCACGGCATGTTTGGTTTGGTGGCTGACGCGGTTGGTCTGGAGGTGCTCGAGGAAGTGTATCGAAGGATCCGTGAGGAGACCGACGTCCTTAGCATTGCTTTTCTCGACCTAAGGATACGCCTCAATCACTTTGATACATTCCCGGAGAGTGTTGTCCTGGGCCTCGAAGAGCGCACCCGAAAGAAACCGTTCGCACGGACGTTGCTGAGGCTCGCCGTCTGGCAGCACTTCTATCTCTATCGCGAGAACTACAAGATCAGACAGAGGGTATGCGACAAACTAGAAATCAAACTGCCAGGCGTGCCTGCTCTCGGCCGGTGACAGCTGTGCCGTCCGCGCGGTCATTCGGGTTGTTGTGGCCAAATAGTGATGCGGTCGCGGGTCCGCCATCGGTCCCGCCGCATTACGACCGACGCGAGGCACCGCATAAGGGTCGCGAAGATCCGGGATCCCGTCCGGTCAAGCCACGAGCTGCCTCTCAAACCCCAATGATATCGCGGTATTCAGCGCGCATAGCGCGCCCGCGCAACTCACCGACTACCCGGAGCTAGGCCGCAGGGCCTGACCCCGCGTTGTTCGTTCTTGGGCCACCGTGGGGGCGCGGGACCCTCGATCATCGCCGATTCTGAAGCAGATCGGCGGAGTGCTGCCGGATACGGCCGACCTTGCACGGAGCAAGGAACACCGTCGTAGCCACGCCCACCAAGTACAGACGAAAGTGGCGAGTTTGCTGGGTCGACGAGCACGGTCGGCGCAAGCCGTCCCCGCGCACGCGGGGTTGAACCGCCATGCGCGCTCGCCCTTGCGCAAGCCGCGCCAAGAGCGCATGATATTACATCATGGTGCGCCGCGCCCCCCATGACAATCACGATGCTCACCCGGATTCACCACGCTGCGCGCTACGGTCGGATCATTCTGTCTCCGCACGCGCAACAAGAAGCCGAGGAGGCTGGAGCGCGATGGGCCGATATCAAGAGCGCCATCCTGACCGCGACCGTCGCGAAGGAACAAGCCGAGGGAAGGGTTCGGCTCGAAGGCGGAACGGACTTGGAGGGTGAGCCCTTGACCGTCGTAGTGCGCGAAGTCCAGCCAGGTTTGCTCGTCGTCACAGTCTTCTGACAGGTGTCAGCCATGAAAGTCGATCATCCCTGTTTTGAATGTGGTTCCCCGCTCGCCGTCGAGACGCACACGAAGCGTACGCGTGTCGGCCGCTACAAGGTCGACGACGGCTCGCAGAGGATGCCCGTGTGCGCGAAGGGACACGTCGAGCTGGACCTCGACCAACTGGCCGCCTACGAGCGACGGGCGGCGATCGTCGTGCTGAGTGAAGCGGTTGATATTGGAGGCGGCGAGATTCGATTCGCGCGCAAGGCGCTCGGTCTCAAGCAAGCGCAGCTAGCCACGCTCCTTGATGTCGCACCGGAGACCATCTCTCGCTGGGAGACAGGCGCGGAGACGATGTCCCGAGTCTCTCGCCTCGCGTTGCTCGCGGTCGTGCGCGACGCACCCGCGCTCGCGCGTTTGCAAGGCAATGAAGCCGCTCGAGTCAGCGAAGTCCTACACGTGCGTGCCGCGTAGAGGATGCCATGGGACGCAAAGGTACCGGAACCGTTCGCGTTCTCCCGAATAAGGACGGCATTGCGCAATGGCACGCGCGCTTCACGCGAGGCGATGGTTCGCGCACGAATTGGATTGAACTAGACCCGAACATTCCGCTCGACGACGACGTGAAGGCCAAACAGTGCGCAGCGAAGGCCGCTCCGCGCGTGCGCTGTGCCACCATGCCGGAAGGAAGCGACACGGAGACGTTTGGGGCATACGCCGCACGTTGGCTCGACGACCGCGAAGGCCGTGTAAACAGCATCCGTGACGACCGTTCCCGCATGCGTGACCACGTGCTCCCCGAACTCGGGGCCCTGGAGGTACGGACGTTCACTCGAGACGACGTAGAACGTCTGCGAGACGAGCTGGATGCGAAGATCGAAAGCGGGGCGCTCGCCTGGAATTCGGTTGCCTCCGTGTGGACTCTGGTCACGAGCATGTGCGCGGACATGGTGAGCGCCAAGAAGCGCGAGTTTCGCGTTCGCGACGAGAACCCTGTGCGCGAAGTCAAGCCACCCGAGCGTGGGTCGCGAAAGGCCAAGCAGTTTCTCTGGCCGTCCGAGTTTTTGCAGTTTGTCTCATCCGACTGCGTGCCTCTCGCCATGAGACGGGCCGTTGCGCAGGCGATCTACCTGTTCCCGCGCGATGGCGAACATCGAGCGCTCGAGTGGGGCACTGGCGACGTGGATTTGGAACACGGCGTTCTATCCATCACCCGAGCGCTGAACGCGCGCACGGGGAAGGTCGAGAGCACCAAGAGTGGCGAGACGCGCCGCTTCGCAATCGAAACCAACCTCTTGCCCCTCCTTCATGCGATGCACGATGAGGCAAAAGGGAAGGGGGCGGTCATCGGGTGGCATGAGCCGCACATGTCCCGAGCACTTCGCCGCGCGCTCCAAAGGGCCGGGGTGACTCGTCCGGAGCTCCACGAGGGAAGCCCGACGCGAAAGCCGCTGACCAGGCATGACTTGCGGGCGACGGGCCTAACGTGGATGGCCATCCGTGGAGACGACCCCTTGAAGATTCAGACAGAGGGCCGGTCACGCCGCGTTCAGTACGATTGAAATCTACATCCGCGAGGCAGAGGCGGTCGGCGACGCGTTCGGCGAAGTGTTCCCTCCGTTGCCAGCCTGCCTCATCGGCGGAATATCGTCATCGAATCGTCATGTGACGATATCTTTTTCACGATCTCGCCAAAAACAAGGCGATCCACGAGCGGGACACGAGTCTCGAACTCGCGACCTTCGGCTTGGGAAGCCGACGCTCTACCAACTGAGCTAGTCCCGCGAACCAACAGCAACGAGGAAGAGCACACCTAGTCGCCCCGTCACCGGTCTGTCAACGTTCCGCCCCAAGCCCACAAGCGACGGCCCGGGTGGCGTTTTCGGTCCACCCGGGCCGCTTTCCCTTGGTATCCACCGCGACGGGCGCATGCGCCTGTCGTATGGGGATCACCAGACAGGCCCTAGTCACAGAGGGCTCGTCACGCGGACGAACGTTCGCCGGCAACGTGTTCGGCTCGCAGGCTATTTGCCCACCTCCGAGGTGCCAGGTCACGTCCAGTCCGAGCGGCCGGTGCGGGAATCGTCTCGCACAGGCGGCTTCCTAGGAGAGCAACCCTCTCGAACTAGAGCCATAGGTACTTTGCATGACGGTGTTCCTCCTCCGGCGCTTGGCCGGCACTCGGGGGCTCCACGCCACAAGGCTGCGCTGCCCCAGCGAGTGTTTCCTGCAGTGGTGTGCTTTGACACATGGGGTTATGCACGACCGCGACGGTGCCCCGCCGCCGAACCATTCCGGGACCGAAAACGGGCATCCAACCGTGCACCTTGCGCACTATAACACGTTGGGGCGTTCGTTTTCGCGACGTTGCCGCATTTGCACGTGTCCCCGATCGACGAGGAGGGCGCTATGCGGCCCATCTCGATAAATCCCCCCTCGATACTCCCTCATGGATGGCGCCAGCTCAGCACCCAGCGGTCCGGTCCCTCTTCGGCAGGCCATCCCAACACGGCTCCATTTCGGCATCGGTCCGTGGGACGTGCGCATTGCGGTGCGGGCCGCCGCGATCGGCGTCCTCGTGTTCGTCGTGGCCTGGCTGGTGACCGCAGCCACGGATGAAGGCGGGATCTCATGGGCAGAGCGGGCAGGGCGGGTGATGCCAATCGCGCCGGCCTGTTCTGCTGTCGGCGCTTGGGCGGTGCTCTCGCATGCCGTCGCGCGGGGCGAAACGCTTGCCGTTGCTGCCCTCGGGCGCCAAGAAAGCCTTATCGCCTTGCCTGCCGTACTCGGTTCGGCGGCCGTTTCTCTGATGGTGGCCGCGGTCATCGTGTCGTTCCCGTGGATTGGCATCGACGGCTTTTATCCCGCGGTGGTGCACGCCACCGTGTGGGTCTGGCGAGACGGGGCGTTCGTCGACCTCGCGCGCGGCGTTGTCGTTGGATCGGATGGCGCGCCGCGGTTTCTCCGGGTGGCGGCGCATGCCCTCGCTCCCGTGGGACCGCCGGCTGCTGGACGCTTGGCCGCTGCACTCGCGACCTCCGCGGCAGGTCTGGCCCTTCCACGTCTCGCGGCCCACGCCGTGCTCTCGTCGACCCACCGGAACCTACGAGTTCGCCGATACTGTGGTGGGCGCTTGCCGACCGTCCTCGTCGCCATCGTAGCCGTCGCGATGACGGCTGCTCTATTTCAGAGTGCAGCCGCGACGCGAACCCCCGCGCTTCTGGCGCCCCTGCCGTCCGTGGCGCTTCTCGCGTACTCGGGGGTCCTCTTCCGGCGCTGGCGGGCGACCGGAGCTTGACGGACGCGGCTTCTCGGGTCATACGGACGCTCCCCATGTCGAACCGTGCCCTTTGGAGTGTGAGAAAGCGCCACGAGTGGCTCGCTACGCCGCTCAAGGCCAAGCGCATCAAGCGTGCCCAGCGATTGCGTTGCGGGCTTCAGGACGCGATCGACCGCAAGGCGGGTACCGAGCCCACACCGCAATCGTAACGCCGACGCTGGGGGCCTAGCCTCACTCCGGGATGGCTGTGAGGGCGACTTCCAGAGTGACGGGCGGGGCCCCAGGTTTGGCTTCGACTGCGCGGTCCCACGGGAAATACCCGGCAGCCTTCACCGTGACGCGATGAAGTCCTGGGGGCATGGCTACGCCGTGAGCCTGCACGTAGGCAAGGGATCCGAGCGTCTGTTCGTCGACGACCACGAGAGCGTCGGGCGGGCCGCCTCGAAGGCGGAGCGATGTCGTGGGTGCATGCGCGTCCTTCGCGGGCGTGCATCCGCCCAAGAGAAGGCACGCCGCGGTGGCCCCGACGATGTGTCGCAGATGCGTGACTATTCCCATTCGATGGTCCCCGGCGGCTTGCTCGTGATGTCCATCACGACACGGTTTATCCCCCGAACCTCGTTGGTGATTCGGCCCGATATCCGCTCGAGCACGTCGTAGGGAATCCGCGCCCAGTCCGCCGTCATGCCGTCGACCGAACGCACGGCTCGGACAGCGCAGACTTCCTCGTAGGTGCGCTCGTCGCCCATGACTCCGACGCTACGCACGGGCAGGAGCACAGCGAAGGCTTGCCAGATCTCGTCGTAGAGGCCCGCCTCGCGGATTTCGTCGAGCACGATCGCGTCGGCAGCTCGGAGTGTCGCCAGCCGCGTTTCGGTCACTTCGCCCAGGCAGCGAATGGCGAGTCCAGGTCCCGGAAAGGGGTGACGTCCGAGGAGTTCCTTCGGTATGCCGAGCTCCGCGCCGGCCGCGCGCACTTCGTCTTTGAACAGTTCGCGCAGCGGTTCGATGAGCTCTAGGTTCATGATGTCCGGCAAGCCGCCGACGTTGTGATGGCTCTTGATGACCGCGCTGGGGCCTTTGAACGACACGCTTTCGATTACGTCCGGATAGAGTGTCCCCTGGACGAGCCACTTGGCGTCGTGGACCTTGCGCGCTTCTTGCTCGAAGACCTCGATGAAGACCCGACCGATGATCTTGCGTTTGCGTTCCGGGTCGCTCACTCCCGAAAGCGCTGAGAGAAAGCGTTGGCGTGCGTCCACCGCGACGAGCTGGAGATGATGGATGCCGCGCGACGCACCGATCACTTGCTCGGCCTCTCCGAGGCGCAAGAGCCCGTTGTCGACGAAGATGCACGTCAGTCGGTTCCCGAGGGCCTTCTGGCAGATCACGGCAGCGACCGAGGAGTCGACCCCCCCGGACAGACCACAAATGACACGGTCGTGTTCCCCGACGCGCGATCGCACGGCCTTGACGGCCTCCTCGGTGAAGACGCCGGCCGTCCACGAGGGCGATAGCCCGGCGACGTCGAAGAGGAACGCCGCGAGCAGCTCCGCGCCGCGAGGCGTGTGGACCACCTCGGGATGAAACTGGACGCCGTACATGCGCTTGCCTGAATGGGCAATCGCGCACAAGGGACTGTTGTCGCTGAATCCGATCGTCTCGAATCCCGGCGGGAGCGCCTCGATGCGGTCGCCGTGCGACATCCAAACAGTCAGCTGGTCGCTGGTCGACAGGCCGTGGAAGATGCCCCCTGGTCGCGCGACGACGACCTTGGCCCGCCCATACTCGCGAGCGCTCGCGTGTGCGACGCGCCCGCCGAGCAGGTGTGCCATGAGCTGCATCCCGTAGCAGATGCCGAGCACTGGGACGCCGAGCTCGAGGACGCGCGGATCGACGGTGGGGGCGCCATCGGCGTAGACGCTCGACGGACTGCCCGAGAGCACGATGGCCTTCGGAGCCATCGCGGCGATCGTCTCGAAGCTCGCCGTGCAGGGGTGAATCTCGCAGTAGACCCGTTGCTCTCGGATGCGGCGTGCGATGAGCTGGGTCGTCTGGGAGCCGAAGTCGAGGACGAGAACGACCTCGCGATGTGCCATGGGCCTCGACTACCAGTCACCGCCTGGGCGTCAAGTGTGGCAATGTAATTCGCGAAAATGCTCCCGGATCTTCGCATCCCCATCGCGTACGTCGGCCCCGTTCGTGTGCCGATGGTGCGCTACCAGACCGCCGGTGCCTCGGGCATTGACTTGCACGCCGCCCTCGCCGAGGCGATCACCGTGCCTCCGCTCGGCCGTGCGCGCATTCCGACAGGGTTGACCATCGCCATCCCCTCGAGCTTCGAAGGCCAGGTCAGGCCACGATCGGGCCTTGCGGAGCGCACTGGACTCACGGTGCTAAACGCCCCTGGGACCATCGACAGCGACTACCGAGGCGAGATCGCCGTGCTGCTCGTCAACCTAGGGGCCGCGTCGGTGACGGTAGAGCCCCTGGAGCGCATCGCGCAGCTCGTCATCGCTCCAGTGGCCCGTGCCGAACTGGTGGTCGTTGGGGCCCTCGAGCCGACCGCGCGTGGAGCAGGCGGATACGGTTCGACAGGGCGACAGTGACCTGGGGGTCTTTCAGCTCTCGCCGCGCCGGATCTGGTACGTCCGAATTTTCTTGTGCAGATTGGTGCGCTCGACGCCGAGGATGAGGGCCGTTCGCGAGATGTTCCACCCGCTCTGCCGGAGCGTGTCGACGATGTATTTCCTTTCGGACAGTTCGCGATACTCGCGAAGGGTCGGGGGCTTGCTCGCCGCGGGCGGTTGCGACGCCCGGCGCCCCTCGGTGGCATCGTCCTCGACAGTCTCGTCGGGCGCGCTCGCGTCCGTTGAAGGCGGCGGCTCGGCCTCCTCCTCGAACGGGCTCGCGTGGGGGTCTTCGGGCAAGTCGGCGATGGTCACGCGGTCGCCGGAGAGGATGGCGGAGCGCTCGACCACGTTCTTGAGCTCCCGCACGTTGCCAGGCCACTTGCGTGCGGCGAGGGCTCGCATCACGTCGTCGTCGATCGGCTTGGGCCGAACGCCGTTCTCGTTGGCGAACTGGTTCATGAATGCTTGGGCGAGCACGGGGATGTCTTCGACTCGCTCGCGCAGCGCGGGACTGCGGATCGGAAAAACAGCCAGACGAAAATACAGGTCCTCGCGGAACATGCCGGACTCGACGGCCTTGCCGAGATCCTTGTTCGTCGCGGCGAGCACCCTCACGTCGACGCGGATTACATGCTCGCTTCCGACGCGCGAGATCTCGCCGGACTGAACCGCTCGCAGAACCTTGGCCTGCGCGACGATGTCCATGTCGCCCACTTCGTCGAGAAAGAGCGTGCCCCCGTGGGCCAGTTCGAACAGACCTCTGCGCCTCTGCTGAGCGCCTGTGAATGCCCCTCGTTCGTGGCCGAATAGCTCGCTCTCGATGAGCTCGCGCGGAATGGCCGCGCAGTTGACCTTGGTGAACGGCCCGTCGACGCGAGGGGACAGCCTGTGGACTGCGCGGGCGATGAGCTCCTTGCCGGTCCCGCTCTCGCCGGAGATGAGGACCGACGCCCGCGTGGGCGCGACCTTCTCGATCTCGTGAAACAGGCGGGCCATCGGAGCGCTGCGCCCGAGCATCTCGTAGCGCAGGTGTTGCTGCTCGGTGACGATGGCGAGTTCCCGCCTGGCGGTCGCCGTGAGCAGAACATTGCGCACGCTGACGAGCACCCGTTCACGAGCGAGGGGCTTCTCGAAGAAGTCGCTCGCACCGAGCTTGATCGCCAAAGCGGCGTCTTCGGCCGTTGCGTGTCCGCTGATGACGATGATTGGAATGTCTTTGATCGCCTCTTCCGAGCGGATGCGCGCGAGGGCGTCCAGTCCGCTCATGTCGGGGAGCTTCACGTCGATGATCGCGAGGTCGACGGGGATGTCCGGCGTGGCGAGGATGTCGAGCGCCTGGGTGGCCGTTTCTGCCTGGATCACTCGATAGCCCTCGCCCTCGAGGACGAGTTGCAGGGTTCGACGGATGTTCTTCTCGTCGTCGACCACCAACACGGTCCGCGGCGCGGGCAGCCCAGGGGGATTCGACAGAACGGGAGGCGGGATTGACGGAGACGACGGCATGGCCTAGACGCCCTGAGCTCGCATGTGATCGAGGTAGCCCTGGGCTTGCGCGGCCGTCGGGCTCGTCTGGTACCCGGTCACGATCGATTCGAAGGCGTCACGAGCATCGGCCCACTTCTTCATCTTCAAGTACGTTTCGCCCAGCAAGAGAAGCGCTTTGGCGCCGACTTCGGGCGGGATGTCCGTGCTGTGATGGGAGCTGTCCGGCGAAGCCGAGACGTAGGTCCGCAGGGCGTAGCGCACGCGTGCGGCCGCGGCTTCGTAGTTGTCGCGCCCGAGATAGAATCGCGCGACGTAGAGCTCGTGGTCGATGAGCCGGCCCACGATGGTTTCGAGGAGCGCGTGGACATGGGCGGCTTCGGCGGCGTTCGGATAGTCGGCGAGGTAGCTGCGAAGCTCCTTGTAGGCATCGACCGCCGCGGCTTGGTCGCGCTCCTCCGCGCTCGACAGAATGAACGACTCGGGCACCTCTCGGTAGGTTGCCTCGGCGATGCGTGAGCGGGCGTAGGCGACATCGTCTGCGTCGGACCGATGGGCGCGGACGAACTCCTTGTACTCACGGATCGACTCGCCATACTTCTCCTGCTCGAAGTCCGCGTCGGCGTAGCGAAGCTCGGCGAGGCGCGCGTACTTCGAGTAGCCATATTTGCGCTTGACCTCTTTGAGCTGGGCTTGAGCGTCGATCCAGTTGTGGGCCTTGAACTCGACCATGGCCTTGTCGTAAGCCCGCTTGGCGTCTTCCGTGTAGTTCAGGGCCGTGTGCGGCGGGGTGCTGTCGCACCCGGCGGCTGCGACGCCGAGCAGTGTCATGGTGAGGAGGGCGGCGGCGATACGCATGAGCGGGGAGGAACGTACTCGGGGGTTGAGTGGACGCCAAGGCGGAAGGTTTCCTTCCGCCATCCGAGGAAAAGCCTCGGCGTTCCCGTGGAGGCTCAACGCCCTGCGCGAGCTGCTCGCAGGAAACCGTCGGCCACGAAACCGACGGTGCGCTTGCGAGTCCGCGTTATTGGCAGAACCGCGCGTCAACGATGTAGCAGCACGTCCCTACGGCGTCGGCAGGGGTCTCGACATACGATGGCGCACTTGCCGGATCGTACGGACCGCTACCCCCAATGCTCCCTCCGACGCAGGCGCACGAGCCCCAGACTGCCGCGTGCTCTTGCGCAATACTGGGGACAGCGTCGGGCCACGCGGGACAAGCTCCTGAGTCCGATTCGATGCACGCTACGTGCGAGCAGCATGAGTCGGGCGGCGATGCTTCGGTGCAGGCATAGCCCGCGTCAGCTGCCCCAAGCATCTCTCTAAGCTTTAGCAATCCACCGTCTTCGTTCCAAGGCAGCGTGCCGGGCTCCGGACACAGTGGATCAGCACTACCATACCCTGGACCCCACACGCCGTCGCAGCAGCTCATCCAACCGAATTCGCTCGTACCTTCGGGTTCAAAATCAAAGCACTGAGTGTTGCTCGGGGCCGAACACGCGACGCCGGACCAGAGATACGACGCGGGCGTCCAAATGCCGCCGCAGCATTCTAAATAATTCGCATAAATGGGGTCCATCAAATCCGCGCACGATGTCCACGCTTGCGGGGGACCGGAGTCATAAGGCCCGTCGGAGGCGTCGGCGTCGGAACTGTTTGCCGCACTGTCCGCGTCGGCATCGTTTGTCGAGGCGTCCGCGTCGGCATCGTTTGTCGAGGCGTCCGCGTCGGCATCGTTTGTCGAGGCGTCCGCGTCGGCATCGTTTGTCGAGGCGTCCGCGTCGGCATCGTTTGTCGTGGCGTCCGCGTCGGCATCGTTTGTCGTGGCGTCCGCGTCGGCATCGTTCGTCGTGGCGTCCGCGCCGTCTGGCGCGGCGTCCCCGGAGTCGGATGTAGGGCCCGCGTCGGGAGCGATTCCACCGATGCTCATCGATGTGGTGCAAGCGAGGATCGATGATGCGAATAGAGCCGATGCCAAGTCTCTTCGAGTAAGTGTCATGGCCATTGTCCTCTCGGTCGTCGATCTGTCTTCGGGTCAATGGCCCGGCGTGCATCCGCCGATCACGAAATCGACATGCACGACCACATCACCGGAAGGAAACGGCCAGGCCGACCTCGGCGTCGAGGCCGACAAGGCCGACCGTGTATCCGTTCGTGGCCGTATCAGGCAGGAGGTAGAAGCGATCCGTCAGCACGCGCAAGGTCGGCCCCATGGCGAACTCGAAGACGAGGGCGTCGACAAGCTCCGACTGCAGCCGTGCAACGGGTCCCGTGGCGACCCAGAGACTATGCTTCGTGTTCCCGTTGACGACGTCTTTGCCGGTCACGTCGAGCAGGCCGGTCTCGATGCGCAGGCACGGGCCGACGCGGACGTGCCTCCTCGGCTCGAACATGGCACAACCCTCGACCGCGCCGACAGTCCACGTGAAGTCTGCGGCCCCTCCCTGAATCATGACCTGTCCTGTCTCGCCGCGGACAAACGCCGCGCGCACGTCGAGGCCCCAGATGGACGACACCGCGCCCTGCCAGCCGACCCCGGCGGCCGCCGCCGTCACAATCGAAGGAGCGACTCCAGTCGCTACCACCAGATCGGCCGCGACGTAGATCGTAGATGGAATCCTCTTGCGGGGAGGTGGTGTCGTCGAAGGTGAGGGTGGCACTGGCGAGACAGCGACGCCGGGCCGCGGGCGCGAAGGCTTTGGCTCGCTCGCCGCCGCCGGAGGCGTTGGCGGAGCTCGCTCGGCATCCGACGACACCGGCGGACCGAGAGAGGGCGCCCCAGCCTCCTGGGCATGGTCCGTTGTCGATGGTTGCGGCCTGGTCGCCTCAGTCGGCGCCGATGCAGCCACCGGCCCAATCGTCGCGTGTGGGTCGATGGCCAGCGCGACCACCAGCCCGAGCGCATCGGCGACTTCCTCGCACGTATCCGCCTGAACGGAACGGGTGAGTGGACGCCGAGCCTCGTCGGTCACGGTGACGCGTCCCCACGCTTTCGGGCCCGAATCAACCTGCACGACGAACGTGCGCGATGCGTCGGGCGACGCGACGAAGCGCGCGCGATCGGTTCGGCCGCGAACGCTCGCCCGAAAGGCAGCTTCGTTCGGGCATCCAGCGCCCGCACGGTACTCGAGTCGAATCGGCTCCGAGATGTCGTCGGCGCGGGCGCGCGCTGCAAGACATAGCGCAAGGATCGAGGCGAACAGTTTGATTCCGCGGCGCGCGCCGGGTGGCATGTGGCCGAGGCTATCAGAATCG
>Ga0326728_10012651_pt1 | contig 18650 bp, 19 predicted proteins | sample MB3enrmetagenome_FD_207602 | JGI IMG/M metagenome (GOLD analysis project Ga0326728, IMG submission 207602) | Lab enriched peat soil microbial communities from McLean, Ithaca, NY, United States - MB31MN | ecosystem: Environmental > Terrestrial > Soil > Wetlands > Peat | place: USA: New York... | reverse complement strand
CAGGGGTTCCCGCCCACATCGCTCAGACGCAACGGAACGCTCGCGGCGTGCGGCGACTGCTTTCCATTGTGAGCCTCGAGCAGCTCGTTCGCGTTTTGCGCTATATGTTGGATGAAAATGAATTCCTGTCGCCGCATGGAGTTCGGGCGCTCTCGAAGTTCCACCGGGATCATCCTTATGTGCTGAATTTCAACGGTCAGAGCTACCGCGTCGATTACGAGCCGGGCGAATCTCAAACCGGGCTCTTCGGCGGAAACTCGAACTGGCGAGGGCCGGTCTGGTTGCCGTTGAACTTCCTGCTCATCGAGACGCTGCAAAGATTCCACTATTATTACCAGGAGGAGTTGAAGGTGGAGTACCCCGCCGGCTCAGGGCAGATGATGACCCTTTGGGACGTCGCGGCGGACCTTTCCCGCCGCCTCACGCGCCTGTTCTTGCGAGACGCCCACGGACGGCGGCCGGCCTATGGCGAAAACGAGATTTTCCAGACAGACCCGCACTGGCGGAATTTGGTCTTGTTCTACGAGTACTTTCACGGGGATACCGGCGCGGGCCTGGGGGCCAGCCACCAGACCGGCTGGACGGGGCTAGTGGCGAAGCTCATTCAGCAGAGCGGGGAATGACGTGTGGTCTGGCGCGACTGAATCGTGCAAATTACACCACAACCGCCCTTTCGGTAGTGGGTCAGTTTGCTGTAGCGGCGCTCTCCGAGCGCCGGACCTCCTTGAGAATTCAAGACCGGCGGTCAGAGACCGCCGCTACAAGAGTCAAACTGACCCACAACCGTCCTTTCACGCCAATTGCGTGTCCAACCCCTTTCGCCTATAATGAATTCTCACCTTAAAGGCAGGGTTCTTAGATATGCCCACATCCATTGTTCAGAAACTTCAGGAAGAGATTCAGGCGTTGGAACACGAATTGAACCATGAACTCCCTAAGGAGTTGAAGCGCGCCCGAGCCCTCGGCGACTTGAGTGAAAACGCCGAGTTTCACATGGCGAAGCAACGCCAGGACTACGTTGGTGCGCGACTTGTCCAGCTTAAGAACCGGTTGGCAGAGCTCTCGATGGTCAATCTCAGCAATATCCCGAAGGACAAGATCGCTTTTGGCTCGAAGGTGGTGTTATACGATGTTGACCGGGAAGCCGAAATCGAGTACAAACTTGTTACGAGCGAAGAGGCGGAGGTCAGCAAGGGTTTGATCTCAACGACGTCGCCCATCGGCCGCGGTTTGATGGGGAAGAAGATTGGAGACTCGGTCAGGGTCGCAACCCCGAACGGGGTTCGTGAGTTTGAAATCCGGGCCGTGCAAACCATCCATGAGCAGTCCGAAGCTTAGGCGGGATGCTGAAGAAGGTCTTTGCCCCGAGACCCCCTGGCCCACTCCTCAACTGAGGAGGGGAGAGGCTGGCGCATCGACGTGATCACGGAGAAAATCGGCGACACGCTCGGTCGTGTGCTCGACGCCATCGTTCGCGGCTTTGCGGCGAGCGGCGTCAATCCTAATATCCTCACCTTTACAGGATTCGGCATCAACCTGCTGGCCGCGTACTTATTTGCCTACGGATATTTTCGTTGGGCAGGCCTCACCATCATCCTGGCGGGGATCTTCGACATGACGGACGGCCGCGTGGCGCGCCTCGAGGGCCGCGTGACGCCCTTCGGCGGCTTCTACGACTCCGTGATGGATCGTTACTCCGACCTCTGCTTGCTGATCGGATTGCTGATTTACTACGGACGCATCAACCGGTTCCAGTATGTGTCCCTCGTCGCCGTGGCCATGATTGGCTCCGTGATGGTCAGTTACACCCGCGCGCGAGCCGAGAACGTCATTCCCTCCTGCAAGGTAGGTTTTCTGGAGCGGCCCGAGCGGGTGGTGCTGATCATCATCGGCGCCTTATTTGACCGCATGGCCCCGGTACTCTGGCTGATAGCCGTGCTCTCCAACGTAACGGTTATTCACCGCATCATCTACACTCGCCAGGAAGCGCGCAAGCGCGCTCCACACCCCCACGAAGCCTGAGGAACATCGTCATGTCCAACGCGCGGAGCCACCAGCAATCGACATCCGGCGGGTCACTGGGCCGGCCGGCCGCCGTGCTGGCGCTGTGGCTTTTGCTCGCCTACCCGGTAGAGGCTTGGGGTCCTGCGGGACACGATCTGGTGAATACCTGGGCGATCCAAACCCTACCCGTCGAAATGCGGGGCTTTTTTGAGGCGAATCGCCAGTTTCTGGTGGAACACGCCAACGATCCCGATGTTTGGATGAAAAAAGATCGCTACGAACTCAAGCGGCACTATATCTACATGGATAAGTATGGAATCTTTCCGTTCTTGGGCTTGCCGCATTCCTTCAAACAGGCCGTTCAGACCTACGGATCGGGACGCGTCAATCGCGACGGCGTGCTGCCCTGGCAGGTGGGAGAATACAGCCTGCGATTGACGGAGGCGTTCAAATCGCGCAACTGGGATCACGTGAAGCTGGAGGCTGCCGTACTGGCGCACTACGTGGCGGAGGGCCGCTGTCCGCTCCATGTCACCAGGAACTTCGACGGGCAGTTGACCGGCCAGACTGGCTTGGCGGACCGGTTTGAGAATCGCCTCTTGGACCGCTACTCGAAATTCTTCATTCTCCATCCTGAGGACGCAGCGAAGATCGCTGACCCTACCGAGTATGCTTTCCAGTCCTGCCTCGAGGCCTATACCTCGCTGGATTCCGTCATCCTCGCGGATTTGCGTGCGCGGGAGGGCCTGCCGGATTATACCGATGAGTACTTCGATCGCTTTTATTCGCAGATCGGCGACACCGTAATGAACGATATCAACGAAGCAGCGCATGACGCGGGCTCCTACTGGTACACGGCCTGGTTAAACGCGGGTAAGCCAGTCCTGCCCGGACGGTGAAGAACAGTAGGCAGTAAGCAGTAGGCAGAAGGCGGCAGACAGAAGGCAGTGGCCAGAAAGTAGTAGGCGGCTGGCAATGGGTGACAACCAGCTAGTTACGCTAGCCCAGTGTCAGCGGGGGGTCCAAACTGCCGACTGTACTGCTAGTTCCGATCTTCTTCGCGCGCCGCGAAGACTTTGCGCGTGATGCAGGGGCGAGCGGCGCTCGCCCCATTGCCGAACACCGTTCGGCCCTGCGTGTTCGGTTGCGGCCCGCATCCGCGCTTTGCTCTACCTTTTGTTTTCTGCCTTCTGCATTCTGCCTACTGCCTTCTGCTAAGGGGAGCGCGGTGCACGGACTTGCACCTGAATTCGAGTCCTTCATCCGACACCTTCCCAAAGTGGAGCTGCACCTCCATTTGGAGGGAAGCGTCCAACCTGAAACTCTGCGGGAACTCTCGCGCTCGAAGGGGAGCCTGGAGAAGGAGACTGAGGCCTGGATTTCGGAGCGCGCCGAGCGGAGCTACCGATACAGGGACTTTCAGGATTTTCTTCAGGCCTTCAAGTTGGTGACCCTCCTCCTGGAAACTCCTAGCGACTACGCTCGAGCCACCACTCGGCTGATCGAGTGGCTGGCGAGCCAAAATGTAAAGTACGCGGAAATCACTTTCGCCGCCGGAGTGGTGCTATGGAAGAAGCAATCTCTCGAGGCCATTTTCGAGGCGACGGCTTCCGCGGCGCGCGCAGCGCAGGAAACGTTTGGCGTGCGGGTGCAATGGATCTTTGACGCCATCCGCCATTTTGGGGTCGAGCATACGCGCGAGGTGCTGCGCTGGGCAGCGCGCTTCCAGACGCAGGGCGTGGTGGCTTTGGGAATTGGGGGTGACGAAGCGCGCGGCCCGGCGGAACTTTTCCAAGACGTCTTCCGGGAAGCCCGCGAAACAGGGCTGCACGTTGTTGCCCATGCGGGAGAAGCCAGTGGGCCGGAAAGTGTCCGCCAAGCTGTTGAGGCGCTGGGCGCCGAACGCATCGGACACGGGCTCACCGCGGCGCGCGACCCCTCGGTGCTGGCGCTGCTCCGCGACCGCCGGATTCCGCTCGAGGTTTGCCTGACCAGTAATGTCGCGACTGGAGTGCTGGGGCGCATCGAAGACCATCCCTTGCCGCAGTTCCTGGACGCCGGCTTGGTGGTGACGTTGAACACCGATGACCCTGCCATGTTTGGAACTGACTTGGTGCATGAATATTTATTGGCCGCAAGAACCTTTCACCTTACACGCGGGCAAATTCTTCCTCTGGCGCAAAACGCCATCCGCGCTGCGTTCCTGCCGGAAGACGAGAGGGTTAAGTTGCTTCAGTCATCAATGCCGGTGCGGATGAACGTGCGGGTGTGAGTGAACCTCACCGGAGGGGTGAACGTGGCGGTGAATGTGGATCAGGTTGGTGCGCTCGAGCAAGGCTGTGTCGCGCAAGAGCTCCGAAGGCGCCCCCTCGGCCACCACACGGCCGGCCTCAAAAACATAACAATAATCTGCGATGTCCTCGACGATGTCCAATTGGTGCGTGGTCGTAATCACGGTCTTGGCTCCCCCGCGCCAGCCCACCAGGGAGTCCACCATCTGGCTTGCGCTCTTCGGGTCCAGCGCCGCCGTGGGCTCATCCAGGAGGAGCACTTCGGGGTCCAGCACCAGCACTGACGCAAGCGTTACCCGCTTCTTCTCGCCCGTCGACAAATGATGAGGCGAGCGATCTTTGAGTTGGGCAATCTTCATGACCTCGAGCATTTGGGCAACCTGCCTGCGGACCTCCTCTTTGGGCCAGCCAAGCTGCAAGGGGCCAAAAGCCACTTCGTCAAAAACCGTGGGAGAAAAGAGCTGGACATCAGGATTTTGGAAAACCATTCCCACGCGGCGGCGGAACCGGAAGCCGAATTCAAGATCCTGTAAACGATCCTCGGTTAAGGGCTGGCCTTCGAATTGAACGCTGCCTCTTTCCGGAAACGCCAAGCCATCCAGAATGCGGAGCAGGGTTGACTTGCCTGAGCCATTGGCTCCCAGCAATGCCACCCGCTTTCGCGGATTGATGGTCAGGCTCAGACCGTCCAGTGCAGTCACCTTGTGGTAGCGAAAGGTGACGTCTCGCACCTCGAATACCGGAACTGCCATTCAAGTCTCCCTCGGCTTACCAGTCTTAATGAATCGGAATGACACTGTTCTGCCATCATCGCCCGAAATAGAAGCCGCCCGAACCTAACACTACGAACACCGCCAGCATGATCCAATCGAGGTTTGAAGTCTGAAAGTCATCCAAAACATACACTTCGCCGCGAAAGCCTCTGGATAACATGGCACTATAAACATCGCCGCTAAGTTGCAGGCTCTTGGACATCAGAACTCCTGCGCTCGAGGCCGCCACGCGACGGCGCTCGGGTCCGTCAAGCTTTCCTACCATCCTGCTACGGCGCGACTCGAACATGTCGTGGGCGGTTTGAAGTAGCAAGAGAATATAACGGTACGTCATGCCCAGGGTAACGACGAAGACCACGGGCAGGCGCAGCACTCGGAGCGCCTTCAGCACGTGGCTCCACGGAGTGCACAAGATCAGCAAGACCGATAACGTTGCGGCGGTCTCCACCCGCGCCACGAGGTAGCACGCGCTGGCCAGTCCCTGAGCCGTGACCGGCCAACCGACGCCTGGGAGTCGCCATACCTCACGACCCGGGACAATAAATGGAGCGGGGAGGGCAATGATTCCCGTAAACATGAGGACCGCAATCCAGACCCGCCGCGCCAAGGTTCCCAGGGAGACGTGAGACGCTACGGCCATGGTCACCGCAAGCGCAAAGAGGGCCCCGATCACCCAGAGTCTGTGGGCCATCGCGGCGGCTACGACCAGGGCCAGCATGCCGGCCACTTTGATGCGGGGGTCAAGACGCTGAAGCAAGCCATTGCCTTTCGCGAGCTCTTCTGCATAAAGAGCTCGCTCCATGGCGTTAACGAGATTCGAAAGGGTCCGTTCGACAAAATTCATCCGCGACCTTTTTACGGCTGGGAAAAAACTGTGTGCTCCGCGTAAATCCCCTCCTTAATTAAGGAGGGGTTAGGGGTGCTTGCCCAGGGCGGCCACCAGGGCCGCCCCTACGTCGAGTCCGCCTTTCGTTGCCAGCGTGCGTAAAACGCGCTGACCGTGAGGAAAACCAGGATGATAATCCCGGAACCAAACATGGCGGAAAGCAGGTAGCCAAAAGCCGGCCGCCGCACGAACGCAGGAGCGTACTGAGGAAAAGGCGCACTCCACACCGAGTAAAGACGTTCCAGGCCTCGGGGTGCTTGTGCAGGCGGAGCCAGATTGCTCGAAGCTGCGGCGATTCGTTGCCGCGCCGCTGACCGTGAGAAATCGCGCACGCCCCACTCCCCCCAAGCAGCGCCGCCCGCCACGATACCCAGAGGAGTCAGGGCCAGCAGCAAGGCCAAGGCAGTCCAAAGAGGGCGCAGGGTACTCCAAGCGCCTTGACCCACCGCCGGGCGGAGTTCGTCATCGCCGCGAGGTGCGCCTGGAGCGGTGAGCTCGAGCAGGGAAGGATTAGCGCGCTGGAAATAAGCCACCACACCACCCGACAAAACCGACTCGGCGAGTCCGGCAAAGGTCAAGTGCCCGATCATCATGGCGGGAATGGCAATGCTCAAAGGGTAGGGGGCATACAAGGGCGCGCCGCTCGCGTCCTTGAACAGCAGGGGCTGAAGGCCAAACTCGAGGGCCGCACAGAAGGCCGAGGCGTTGATTGCTGCGTACCCCGCCAAGGCTGCTGCGACAACTCTTCGCGAGGACGTGAGGGCTGCCCGCCCAGCCAGAAGGCGGTAAGCAAAGTACGCCACCAGAGAACCGACAATCGCCATGTTAAAGCAGTTGGCTCCCAGCGTCGTAATACCACCGTCCCCAAAGAAAAGCGCTTGGATCAGCAGGGCAATCGAAAGGGCGAGAATAGATGCCCACGGCCCCAGCACGATGGCCGCGATGGCTACGCCCAGCGCGTGCCCGGTGGTGCCGCCGGGCAGCGGCAGATTGAACATCATCACCAGGAAGGAAAAAGCGGCAAATACCGAAAGCAGCGGAATCAGCCGGGTGCTGAGCCATCGCTTCAAGCGGCGTAGCGCCACGTACCAGAAGGGCGTAGCGCCGGCGTACAACACGGCGCACGTGCTCGGGCTCAGATAACCATCGGGAATATGCATAGGAACCAGCTCTCCAGCATAGCACAGCCTTATCCGAAGGTGTTATGATTGTGAATTTCGTGTTACCCTTCGCGAAGGGGTGAGGATGTGCTAATATCGTCAATTGATTGTGAGCGAGTCTCGAATGGCAGAGAAGCGCAAAAGTCGCCCCAAGCGCCACGAGCGGATGGCCGATGTGGATGAGGCTACGATTCGATTACACATCGAGCCCCTAAGCGAGGGCGGTTATGTGGCAACGAGCCCCGATGTGCCTGGGCTCGTCGCGGAAGGCCGTAGTATCACCGAAGCCGTTGAGATTGCCCAGGGGCTAACACGCAAGATTGTCGAATCCTGCATCGAACACGGCGACCCGCTGCCTCCGGCTCTCAATAATCTGCGCAAACCGCCTCTCGATTTGCTCATTCCTGTTGGCGTCCGCTAATGGGCCGGCTTGCAGGCTTCAAGTACCGCGAAGTCGCTCGCAAACTCCGCGCTTTCGGGTTCGCTTTTGATCGCCCCGGTCCAGGCAGCCACGAAGTCTGGCGGAACGCGGCCACGGGTCGCAAGGTCACCATACCTCACCACAGTCGAGATATGGCTGAAGGAACACTACGCGCTATTCTGCGCGAAGCGGGCATCAACCCTGACGATTTCTTGGCGGCATAACCGCGGCGGGCGTCTTCTTACCGAGCAAGTGCGCCATCAAGGTCAGCAATGAGGTCGCTGACATCCTCGAGACCCACGGAAATGCGGATCAGGTCCGGCGTGATTCCCATTTTAAGTTGCATCTCGCGAGGCACAGAGGCATGACTCATGGTCGAGGGATGCTCGACCAGTGACTCGACTCCTCCCAGCGACTCCGCCAGAGTGAAGACTCGACACGCCGCCAATGCTCGCTTCACGGCGTCTTCGCCACCTTTCAGCCGGATCGAGAACGTTCCTCCAAATCCTCTCGCCTGACGCAGGGCCAGTTCGTGCTGCGGATGGCTTTCCAGTCCCGGATGCAGCACCGCGGCCACTCGCGGATGCTTCTCCAGCCAACGCGCAATTTCCAAGGCGTTGCGGTTGTGCTCTTCCATGCGCACCGCAAGGGTTTTGATGCCGCGCAGCACCAGAAAGCAATCCTGTGGTCCGGCGCAGGTCCCCATGGCATTCTGCAAAAAGTAGATCCGTTCGGCAAGCTGCGAGTCCTTTACCACAAGACCACCGCCCACCACGTCCGAATGGCCGTTGATATACTTGGTCGTCGAGTGCACAACGATGTCCGCCCCCAACTCGAGCGGCCGCTGAAAATAGGGCGAGAGAAATGTGTTGTCGCAGATCACCAGCGCGCCATGCTGGTGCGCCAGTTCCGAGATTGCGCGGATGTCTACAATATTCATGAGGGGATTTGTAGGCGACTCCACCCACACCGCCTGGGGGGCGGCGGCAAGCGCGGCGGAAAACTTGGACAGGTTTCGTAGATCGAGGTAGTGGGCGCGAATCTGCTTGGTCGCCAATACCGACTCGAACAAGCGGTACGTCCCGCCATAAAGGTCGTCGTGCACGACGATGGTGTCACCGGCTTCGAACATCATGAGCAGCGTCGTTTCGGCGGCCATGCCGGTCGCAAAAGCGAATCCAGCCGTCCCGCCTTCCAACGCGGCTAAGCACGATTCCAGCGCCTTGCGGGTCGGATTCCCGCTCCTCGAGTAATCGTACGGGCCGTGATCGCCCACCCCGTGAAAGGCAAATGTGGACGTCTGGTAAATGGGCGTCATGACCGCGCCGAAATGTTCGTGGGGGTCGTATCCTGCGTGGATGGCAAGCGTTTTGAAATTCATTAAGCCCTCGCAAAGGTTTGAGTGGAACAAGACAGTATGACACCTTTAACCACCAAGACACCAGGGGTCCAGGTAGTGTCTCAGTTTGAAGAAGAACAACTGTATAATGGCTAACCGGAGGTTTCACCATCATGTCCCGAGTCGTCTTGGCATTTCTGATGTTCTTCGCAACCCTTACTTCACTGCCCGCCCAGACTCCTCCTAAGATCAAGGTCCTGATTTTGACGGGTGTTAATGGTCACGATTGGCGCGCCACTACTCCGCTGCTGCGTGAAATCCTGGAGCGTACCGGGAAGTTCGACGTTCGCGTCAACGAGGAAGTTCGTGGAAACACGCTCGAGACTTTTGCGCCTTATGATGTTCTGCTGCTCAACTACAGTGACTGGAAAAACGCAGGTCCATGGTGGGACAATGGCGCGCGCCAGGCACTGCTCGACTTTGTGAGAAACGGCAAGGGCCTGGTTTCCTATCATTTTTCGATGAGCGCCTTCTCGGGCTGGCCGGACTTCGATAAGCTGGTGGGAGGCACCTGGCGCGAGAACGGGGGACATGGCCCGTATCACGCTTACACCGTGACCATCATTGACCGCGAGCATCCCATCACCAAGGGTATGCCTGCTTCCTTCGCCGAAAACGACGAGCTTTACCACGGCCTCTCCCTCCAACCCAACATCCACATCCTCGCCTCCGCGTTTGACGACCCTAACAATTGCCACAAACCCGGCCAGGGTTGCGGGACGGGCAAAGATGAGCCGCTGATCTGGACACTTTCCTATGGAACCGGCCGCGTATTCCAGACTGCGCTGGGGCATGACGTGAAGGCCATGCAGAGTCCCGGTTTCATCTTGACGCTTCAGCGCGGCGCCGAGTGGGCCGCCACAGGGCAAGTCACGATTCCCGTGCCGGACGAGTTGAAGTAGCCCAGACCGGGTTTTCAGGGCCTGTTCCCTGGGGCCTTCGGCCCGCGAAACTTGATGAAAATCCACTCCACAAATCGCGCTCTCGCCTTTTGCATGTTGATGGGCTTGCCGTTTCTTTTTGTTGAGCAGAGTTGGGGACAAAAGGAGGAACCGGCGCCATTTGAAATCCGTCTTCCTTCTGAAATTCGCTCCGAGCAGGTCCAGATTCATTATTTTCTAACCGGGCCCTTTGGGGGATCGGGCAGTTTTTTGAAGGCCGAGCCGGAGATGAGCACCTACTTGATCCCCACCTCTGTGAATCATCAAGCCGCAGAGACGCTCAGAGTGATTTTGTATGCGCCGGGATGCCAAATTGTGACTCTCAAAGTTCCCTCTTTGTCTGAGTCCGAAAAGGGCGCAGATGTTACTTGTGAAGACCTCCCTCCGATGACTTTCAATGGAAGAGTGGATTTGCCGGAAGCCCTCCGCGGCCGCCCTTACGAGGTGGAAATCACTTATATGGCGTACTGGGCGCATGGGTTCTTCCGCATCGCGGACGGTCCGGTAACGACCTTCGATCTGGGGCGAGTGGCGCCGGACGAAAGCGGTGCGTTCCACGTCCAGCTTCCGAATTTCTCGAAAGACGCCGTTACGGAGTCTTTCCATCGTAATGCGGGGCTTCGTTTCATCGCCCGCGAACGCGATGGCGGCAACATCTTGTCTTTGCTAGCGCCACTCAACGTGCCAGGGAAGGACTCCCACGACCTCTCAATCAGGCCTAAGTACCCGTCTGAGGTGATATTCAAACCGGTTCCCGAATCACCTCAAAACCAGATCGCGGGACCGGCGCCGCCTTGCTCAGCAACCTCAGCTATATGCGAGGTGAAGTTGTTCACTGGAACCCCGAAGAGATGAAACTGGTCGAAGACAGGCATTAACTGATCAACTGTCGAGACTCTCAGAGAGGAGCGTAAGGAAATGATGAACTCAATCCCAAGAAGACGATTCCTGCAAACCGCGGGGCTCGGTTTGACTGCTTTGGCCGTAGGCTCGAAAGGGCGGCTTCTGGCCAATCCCTTCGGCATGCCGATCGGCTTGCAGCTTTATACCGTCCGCGACCATATTGCAAAGGACCTGGAGGGAACCATCAAGCGGGTGGCCGAAATTGGCTACCAGGAGGTGGAGGTGGGCGACTTCAATTACTATGGAAAGAAGCCCGCGGAGCTCCGGCGAATCTTGTCTGACAACGACCTTAAAGCCGTAAGCATGCACTTCGAGGAGTACCAGCTTAGGCACGACCTCGAGAAGAACATTGCGGGCGCCAAGGAATGCGGCGTCAGTTACATCGGACTGTCTAGCCTGGAGGATCGAAACCGAAAGACGTTCGAGGCCGTAAAGCGGGATGCGGAATGGTTCAATCAAGTCGGCAAGACGATCAGCGAGGCGGGCTGTCATTTCTTCTATCACGGCCACAACTTCGACTACGCCAACGTGGATGGCGCCATCATCTATGACGAACTGATCCGCAGGACGGACCCCAAATTCGTCAATTTCGAGCTCGACTGCTACTGGTGCGTGCGCGCGGGAAAGGACCCGGTGGATTATTTCCGTCGTTTCCCGGGACGCTTCCCGCAGCTTCACATTAAAGACTTGAAACCGGGTTTCCCGCCTACCACCGGGGAGGGTCCGGCAGCCTTCACGGAAGTGGGCCAGGGGATCATCGACTGGAAGAAGATCTTCAAGGCAGCGCCCGAAGGCGGCCTAAAGCACTTCTACGTCGAGCAGGATGAGTGGGACCGCGACTCGCTCGAGAGCGCGAAAATGAGTTACGACTACCTGCACAAGCTGACTGTTTGACCTGTGTTGTAACCACTCGAACTGGTTTGTCATGTCTGCTCAAGACTGTACACGAACAGCAGGCTAGACTCTAACCGACATGCTACCGTGTTCGTTGCGCGTGGGTCTGACTGTAATCTCCACGTCCTGACCGAGGGCGGTGAGAAATTCCATCAGCCGCTCGACGGAGAAGGCGCCCGCCCGGTTGCGCATCAAGGCGGAGACGCGGGGTTGATGGATGCCGAGAATCTCTCCGGCTTGCGCTTGGGTCAGGCCACGCTCCTTGATCAGGCGGTAAATTTGAAGCGTGAGGCGCGCTTTCAACAGTTCCTGTTCGGGATGCGGAAGCCCGAGATCGGCGAAAACGTTCCCGCTGCTCTTTTCGAACTTGATCAGCCCTTTGGTTCGGATGGCCATTCAGTTCTGCCTTTCTCGATGGAAACGCTCGGCCTCAGCCCAGCGTCGGCGAATGAGGTCCATATCCCGCTTGGATGTGGCGATACCCCTCTTCGACTTCTTTTGGAATGCATGAAGCACGTAGACCGCCTCCGCAAAGCGGACCGTATACACAGCACGCCATGTGTTGCCGTCGTGGTCGGCGATAATTTCAATCACTGATCGCCCGCCGAAGCCCTTCAGCGGCTTGGCTGCCGGGTCGGTTTCTCCCTCTTGGGCTGCGTAGAGGGCCTGACCGATATCGCGCCGGACGTGTCTCGGGAACCCGCGCAGGTCTCTCCGGCTTGAACCCATCCAGATGATCGGCCGTGCTACCCCTACCATCATATCAATATATGTCTACTGATATTTTCCGTCAAGGAAGGCTGTTTCGGTCCTGGCGAGCAGGTTTCGCAAATTCCGCTACGAGCGATCTGGCCTTGCCGCTCCCAGCGAAATGCTGTTAAATAATGGGGACATGATCACTCAACAACAATATGAATCGGTAGTAGAACGCGCAGAACAGATGCTCGAGCAAGCCGGGATTGTGCTGACGCCGGAGGAGCGGTCGCGTTTCGAGGTGGCGGATTTCGGCTTGGGCGAACTTGAAAAGACCGGCCTCGAGATCATCACCTATGTCAACACGGACCGTGTGTGTGCCAAGGAATTGGTGTTGTTGCCGCACCAGACCTGTCCGGAACACTGGCATCCCACGGTCGGCAGCAGGTTGGGCAAGGAAGAGACGTTCCGCTGCCGGAGAGGCACGGTCTATCTCTACGTGTCCGGCCCGCCGGCGGCTCAGCCGGCATGCCGTCCGCCGCAGAGTTCCGAGCCTTACTACACGGTGAGCCACGAAGTTTGCCTGAAACCCGGCCAGCAATACACCCTTTTCCCGGACACGAAGCACTGGTTCCAGGCGGGGCCGGAAGGAGCCGTCGTCTCCGAATTCTCGACTCGCAGCACCGACGATCAGGATATCTTTACCGACCCGCGGATCAAGCGCATGCCCGAAATCGCGAAGGCTTGATTGGCGCGGGCATCCCTTCGCTCCGCTCAGGGCAGGCGCTGACGGCTGAGGGCTGAGAGCTGAGAGCTTCCTGCCCGGAGGATCCGATGACCCACAAAGAGCGTTTGCTGACGGCCATTAATCATGAGGAGCCTGACCGGGTTCCAGTCTGCGCCTGGTACACGCCCGAGGCGGAGAAGACTGTCTTGCGGCATCTCGGGGTGGATTCGGACCGCACCGAGACTTACAAGGCTGCCGGTGGCCCCCTTCCCATCTTGATGGACCACGACTTTCTGATTTCCTGGGTGGGGCCCTGCACAGGCTACTACGCCGATCCCGCCGAAGAATACACCGATGAGTGGGGCATTGGCTGGAAATGGTTCAAGTACGGCGCCGGCGGCTCGTACACCGAAATGGTGCGGCACCCGCTGGCGGACATCGTGGATCCCGCGGAGTTTTCCGTGCCGGATTTCGCTGCAGACGACCGATATGCCGGCGCTCGCAGCCTGGTCGCCCAATACGGGAACGAGTACGGGATCATGGGCGGATGCGCGTGCACTCTCTTCGAGCTGGCGTGGTATCTGCGCGGCATGGAAAACGTCCTCATGGACATGGCAACCAACAAGGACTTCATGAATGCCTACCTCGACAAGCTGATGACTTGGATCGACCAGGCCGGCGCCCGAATGGTCGGCCTGGGCGTGGACATTATCTGGATTGGCGATGACTTCGGCACGCAGGATCGAATGCTGATTTCCCCTCAGCTCTTCCGGGAATTCTTCAAGCCGCGATATGCGCGGCTTTTCAGCAAGTGGAAAGCGATCAACCCTCAAGTGAAGATCGCCTTCCACTCCGACGGCAACATCTACCCCATTATTCCCGACCTCATCGACGTGGGCCTTGATATTCTGAATCCCGTACAACCAAAATCGATGGACCCCGCCCGTCTGAAAAAAGAGTACGGTGAGCACCTCACGTTCTGGGGGACCGTGGACATCCAGGAGGTTCTGCCTTTCGGAACGCCCCAGGATGTGGTGAATGAAATCAAATTGCGAGTGCGAACTGCAGGGAAGGGCGGAGGACTGATCCTCTCGCCCGCTCACAATATCCAAGCTGAGGTGCCGCTCCAGAACATCCTGGCCTTCTACGAGGCAGCCAAGACTTATGGGCGTTATCCCATCCGGGATGACATGTGAAAAGAAGAGGAGCGTTCCGTCGATGAGGTGGGTTCCGATAGTGCTTCTTGTAATCCCAATGCTAACGACGGCCGTTATGAAAACGCCCGGCGAAACGGCGCTCGAAACGCGCCGCGCGCAACTGAATTCAGCCATCGCGCAAGAGTGGGAATATGAACTCCGGGTTCACCCCGAGATGGCGACTTACATTGGCGACAACCGCTACAACGATCGGCTGAGCGATCATTCAGCCGAGTCTTACGCCAAGGACCTCGAGCACGCCAGGCAGACCCTGCAACAAATCGAGTCGATTGCGACTGACGGTTTCCCGGAGCAGGAGAAGTTGAACAAGGTTCTCATGCTCCGCAGCCTGCGCGAGCAAATCGAATCTTCCGGACTTAGAGACTGGGAAATGCCCGTCGATCAGTTTAACGGCGTGCATCTCGGCTACGCCGCCCTGCCTTCATCCACGCCCTTTCGGTCCGTGAAAGACTATGACGACTATCTTTCGCGCCTGCGCCAGATCCCGCGCGTCTTCGACGAGGTAACGGCGAACATGCGGCTGGGATTGCGCGACGGCTTGGTTCCGCCGCGCTATCTGCTCGAGAAGGTCGCCGTCCAGGCCCAGGATATCGCTGACAAGCCTTTGCGCGGCAGCCCCTTTACGGCGCCGGTTTTCAAGTTTCCGGCCGGCATTTCGGAACCGGACCAGAAGCGCCTTCAGGATGCCGTTCTCGCCGCCGTGAAAAACCAGGTGGCGCCTGCCTACTCCACTCTTGCCGCCTTTGTGCGCACCCAATATGCTCCTCGAGGACGCACGGAATTCGGCATCTGGGCATTGCCCGAGGGTGACGCCCGGTATCGCTTCGACGTGCGACAAATGACCACCACGGATTTGAGCCCCGAAGTGATCCATCAGATGGGACTCAAACAAGTGTCTGAGATCGAGACCGCAATGCTCGAGCTCGCCCGCCGGCAAGGCTTCTCGGACCTCGCGAGCTTCAACGAGCACATCCGCCGCGAGCGCGATCTCTATGCGAAATCCGGCCAGCAACTCCTGGGCCTTTATCAGCACTACACCGACCAGATGTACACCAAGCTTCCGCAACTTTTCTCTCATTTGCCGAAGAACAAACTCGAGGTAATCCCCATGGAGGCGTTTCGCGCTCCCGATTCCGTCCCTGCCGATTACTCGCCCGGAGCCGGCGACGGTTCACGCCCTGGCCGGATCAACGTCAACGAATACGATCCGCAGCACCGGCTGCTGCTCAATGTCGAAGCGATTGCCTACCATGAGGGCATCCCCGGCCATCACCTTCAGTTCTCCATCGCGCAGGAACTGCCCAGCCTTCCGCCCTTCCGCAGATTTGCTTCTTACAACGCCTATTCTGAGGGCTGGGCGTTTTACGCCGAACGCCTGGGCAAAGAAGCCGGTTTCTACCAGGATCCCTATAGCGAGTATGGACGATTGGAAAACGAGATGTGGCGTTCCGTCCGCCTGGTTGTGGATACGGGCGTGCACTACAACCACTGGTCCCGCCAGCAAATGGTGGACTTCTTCCGCCAACACACCGCCATGGATGAACCCAACATCCAGACCGAGGTTGACCGCTACATTGCCTGGCCCGGCCAGGCGCTGGCGTACAAACTGGGCCAAATGAAAATTATCGAGCTGCGCGAGCGAGCCCATGACTCGCTCGGCGATAAGTTCGATCTGCGCGCCTTTCACGACGCCGTGCTCGCCGACGGCCCGCTCCCCCTCGACGTGCTGGAAACAAGAATCAACGCCTGGATTGGGTCACAACATGGCCCGGCGGCCTCGACCAGAACGAGAGCCTCCGTGTTCTCCGAGCCTTCAGAGCGCCAGTAGCCGCTTACTCTCCCGCTCGAATGACCGTATGCCGCGGCGCAGGCATAGGAATTTGCCCCTTGGTTTCCCGCCACAGGATGGCATTGAGTTTCGCCGCGTCGGCAGCGTCGGCGTGCGAGAAATCCAGACGCGCCGATTCCTTGGCGCCCGGCGTGTGGCGAGAGTTGGCCTGGTAAATGAGGCCGTTCCGGAGGTTCGTACGGTCGGCGGTGAAGGGCGGCTGATTTCCCGACCCCCGAAAAAGTGGCGACATGACCGCAGCCTGCCCATCGTTGTTGTTCATAGGGGGCAATCCCAGCAGCACTTCCATGGTATGGATCATGTTGACGGTAGTGTAGAAACTGTGGTCCACGACGGGGTAATCAGGCGATCCGGGCGAGTATTTGCTGACGACCAGCGCTGTGCTACGGTGTGCATCTATGTGATCGGCGCCATCCTGTGCGTCGTCCTCCAGAATGCAGATGGCGGTGTCCTCCCAGTAGGGGCTGTGTGAGATGGCTTCCACGACGCGCCCCACCGCCAAGTCGTTGTCCGCCACCGAAGCCTCGGGTTTCGGCATCCCCGCCTGCGTGCCCGCGGTGTGGTCGTTGCCCAGGCGCACGATCACAAACTGGGGCAACTCGCTCCCCTGCTCTTCCTGGCGTGCCTTGACGAACTCGGCGAATTCGTTCAGGAATTCGTCCACGCGCAACTGGTCGGGGTAATCGAGCCTGAAATCAGCATAGCGCGGGTCGAAGTGGCCGCGCAGTTCCGGCTTCGTAGGAACATTGCGGGCGATGATCGGTACTGGCCACGGCCATGGGCTCGGCGACCCGCGGGGCTGTCCGACGTTCGCCGGCAGCGCCTCGCCGGGGCGCACGGATTTCTGCTTGCAGCCTTGGCCGGGAATCAGCGGTGTGCCTTCCCGGGGCGAGAGATCTTCCGGCGGAGAATCACACCATTCAGTGGCCACGAATTCACCGTAGTTGCGGTGCGTCAGTCCGTGCCGGGCGACATTAGTCCAGAGGTAACCCGTGCCCGGCTCGTTAACGTCAGACAGGCCCTCTTCCAAGGGATAGCCGTTGGCCACACGGCCCTCATAGTCGTAGGTGCGCTCGTTGCCGCGGTATCCGATCTGCCAGGTCTTTTCCGTATAGTCGCTGGTGATCGCCGCCATGGACCAGACGTGCCCGTCGCCGGAGACCTCGCCGCTGTCATAGAAGTTGTCCAGGATCCCGAACTGCCGCGCCAGTTGATGCTCGTTGGGTGTGACGGCTTCGCCGAACATACACAGCGCCGGGTCGCCGTTGCCGGGCTTCAGGTCTCCGAATATCTGATCGTACGTGCGGTTTTCCTTGATGATGTAAATAACGTGCTTGATGGGATTCCCGCCTCCCTGGAAGGGAATGGTGTTGCTGTTGCCCCGCATCAGGTTGCTCTCCAAGACCTCTTGGGTGGATTGCTCCAGCGTACGCTCCGCCTCCTGTATGTCCAGGCGCGCGATCGAGCCGCGGATCAGCGACACAATGTAAGGATGCTGGCGCTCACTGTCCGCAGAGTCTGACGCCGACAGTGGGCCGGAATTCGGACCTGTCCCTTGGCCCTTACCTGCGGCAACTAGCAACTCGCCTCCGCGTACCGCCACGGCGGTGGGGTACCATTCCGTAGGAATGAAACCCCTGGCGTAATAGGGCAAGCTGAATTTTTCGATCCCCACATCGAAGACAGCAACCGCGTCTGCCGAGGCATTCGCCACAAACAATAGTTTCCCGTCACCTGCCAGCGCCAGCGCGTTGGGATAACTGCCCCCATGTTCCTGTCCGGGCAGCAGTGTGGAAAGATAGGCGGGCGGCTTGTCGATGGCGGCCGTGTCCACAACCGCCACGGCGTCAGCGTTCGAAAGCGCAACGTAAAGCCGCTTTTCATCAGGGCTCAGCAGCAGAGCCGTAGGGTGCGATCCCGACGCCGTGGACGAGTTCGGAGCGAGCAGGGAAATCCAGCGCGTGACTTTGCCCTGCGGTAAATCCAACTCCGCCACTTGTGAGGTATTCCACAGGCTACAGTAAGCGCGCTTGCCATCCCGGCTTGCAGCTACGGCGTACGGATAAGAAGCCGGAACATAATCGCGCGTGCTCAGATCGAAGCGCCGCAGGATTTCGCCACTCGTGGCATCGAGTAGCAGGGCGTCGTCTGAAAGGTTGTCGGCGACCAGAATCTTTTCCTGCCCACCCTCGTCGACTACAGCCAGCCCCGCAGGGTAGGGTACGGCTCTGCCTGCCGGCACGCTTGGCGCCTCATGGACGGGCAGCTTGCCTGGGCCGAGGCGCTGCAAGGGGATCTTGAGGAACCGCTGCGGTGTTACGCGGCCATCCGTGAAAGCATACACGGCGATGCCGTTTCCCGTATCACCCGCGAGCTTTCCCTCAGGATCGGTTAAGGAGGCGAAGGAAGCATAGAGCCGCTTGCCATCGCCGCTGAAGGCGAGCCCCAGGAAAAAAGTTTGTCTCGCGTCGATCGGGAGGCGGGAATCGGGA
>Ga0326728_10012650_pt1 | contig 18653 bp, 13 predicted proteins | sample MB3enrmetagenome_FD_207602 | JGI IMG/M metagenome (GOLD analysis project Ga0326728, IMG submission 207602) | Lab enriched peat soil microbial communities from McLean, Ithaca, NY, United States - MB31MN | ecosystem: Environmental > Terrestrial > Soil > Wetlands > Peat | place: USA: New York... | reverse complement strand
CTGCCTGGCTCCGGAGGGCGAGACGTGGCGCATGATGCTGCGCCAGGAAAGCGCTCTCGACCGCTCAATTGACCGCAAGGTAAAAATGATACTGGGCATGCGCAAGAATCATTTCGACGACTCGATGCAGGCTCAGACAGTACGCACCAATTTGGATAAGGGTAATGACCCCGAGATGGAAGAAATCAATCGGATGCTCGGCATCGACATTCCGTCCGAGGAAGCGGCGACCGACACTCCGGCCGAGGACCCGGCGCCGCCCGAGCCGCCCGAAGATCAAAATTTACGGAACAAACCGGGAATGTCTAAGAAAACAAAGGGCCGCTCCCCAGAAACAGGAAGCGACCCCGGAACGTATCAGACAACCGCTAACTCAGAAACTCAGCAGGTTGCGGAACTCTGACGCTAAAGAAGGGCTTGAAGGACCTTCTCGAAGGCCCGAATGATCTCGCCCTCGTCTTTTGGCGTCAGGCAAGAGGGGATAGGCAGCAGAATACTGCGCTCGAAAAGGCTATCCGCCTTGGGGCATGTCCCCTTGCTGTAACTCCGGAGCAAGGGCTGGTTCTCCGCCAGGTTCCAGGGAAAGCCGTGACCGTCCACGGAGGTCGTGTTCACAAGGCTGACGTTATTGTAATAGAGATGCAGGCCCCAATCAGTCATCACCACGTTGGAAACACCTTGCGGGAAGGTGACAAGGCCTTCCGCGCGCAGCGCCCGGTTGACGCGCTGCGCCGTGGGCGCGTCCGCGTAGGTAGTGATGAGAAAGCAACCGGTGTCGCCGGCCCGGTCGACGATCTTTCGCAACTGCACGCCGGGGAACTTTGCCAGTGCTTCCCGGATTCGATATTTGCTCGCATGCATGGCGGCGACGATTCGCGGCAGCTTCCGCAATTGAACCCTCAGCACGGCGGCCCGCATTTCATCCAGGCGATAGCCCTTCCCCCACAACGTGAGGTCGGGGTTGTTGAAGATCAACCTTCCATCGTCGTCTCGAGCGTAGCCCAAGTCATGGCAGGCGAACGCCCTTTGCCGCAGGCGCGTATCATTGGTAACCACGCAGCCGCCTTCGCCCGAACTCATGTTCTTGTTCATTTGGAAGCTAAACACGGCCATATCGCCGAACGTACCCACTTTTTCGCCCTCGACGCTGCCTCCGTTGCACTGGGCGCAGTCCTCGAGCAGCCAAAGTCCGCGCTGGCGCGCAATCCGCTGCACCGCCTTCACATCTCCCGGCGCGCCACTCATGTGAACCATGATGATTCCCTTGGTATGGGGAGTGATCCGCTTCTCCAGGTCCACCGGGTCCAGGCAAAAGCTCTCATCGATATCCGCCAGCACGGGGATGGCTCCGTGGTTCACCACCGCGGCCACCACCGACACCCACATGTAGGCCGGCACAATTACTTCCTGGCCTGGGCCCACCGCAAGCGCCGAAAGAGCTGTATGGAGCGCTCCTGTGCCGCTGCCCACCCCGATGGCGTGAGCGATCCCCACGAAGCGCGCGAATTCCGCCTCGAAGGTTTCCACCTCTTTTTGCAGAGCGACCCCGTAGTATCGAAACAGCGAGCGGCTCTTGAGGAGGCGCACCACGGCGTCAACCTCCTCTTCATCCATGTAGTAGACGCCAGGGAATTCCAAAGGCAAAGGCTCACTGCGCACGGGCGCGCCATCCTCGATGGCCAGCCGGCCGTTCAGAGTCCCCGTGCTTTGGCTATTTTGCTTTTCGTCTTTCATTTTGACACCTCTCCTTTCATTCAGCCTCCGTCCCTTACGGCCGCCTCGTACGGGCAACCCTTGTGGTTGCCCCGGGGCGGCCACGAGGGCCGCCCCTACCCCTGTAGAGGAAAGACTCGGAGCGGGATTCTGCGAGGCTTACTCCGTGACCTTGAGTGTGCCCTTGAGTGGGATATCTTCCGACGACCTTCCCACCATGATTTCAAATTCGCCTGGGACTACCACCCAATGCATGTCCTGGTCGAGCAACTGCAAGTCCTCCGGCCCCAGCGCGAAGGTCACTGTCTTCGTCTCCCCGGGCTCGAGCGCCACTCGCTCGAAGCCCCGCAGGCGCTTCACCGGAGTGGAAATCGGGGCGTAAGTCTCGTGCACATAGAGCTGCGCCGTTTCAACCCCGGCCAGGCTGCCCGCGTTCTTCACGTCCACGCTGATCCGCGCGCTCCCTGCCGGATGAATTTCGTTTGGAGTAATACGTATATTGCTATACTCAAAGTTAGTATAACTCAGCCCATAGCCGAACGGATACAAAGGAGTGGCGGGCATATCGGCGTAACCCCGGTGTTCCTCGCGTATCCAGGAGGACTTCGAGGGCTTGTAGTTGTAATAGGCCGGCAATTGGCCGGAGTGGCGCGGGATGGTGATGGCCAGCCGGCCGCTGGGATTGCAATCACCGAAGAGCACCTCCGCCACCGCTTCCCCGCCCCGCTCGCCAGGCTCCCAGGCCTCAACAATGGCGGGCACATGCTCCGCCGTCCATCGGGTCGAGAGCGGCCGGCCGTTAACCAGCACAACCACGGTGGGAGTTCCTGTATCGTAAACGGCCTTGATGAGGTCCTCCTGCACGCCGGTCAAATCGAGATTGGCAACGTCATGACCCTCGCCATCGGTTCGGTGCTCCACTCCTCCCCGTCCCTCGAGGTCTTCCTGTTGCTCGCCGGCCACGACGATCGCCACGCGGGCATTTTTGGCGGCCTGAACGGCTTCCGCGAATCCACTTTTATCCGGACTCAGAATCCCGCAGCCCTTGCTATAAGCCACATGCGTTGAGGGCGAAACTTTTCCTTGGATTCCTTCGCGGATGGTCACCACGTGCTGAAGAGTCACGGAGGGCGAGTAATCTCCCAACTGGTTTGCGACGTCGTCGGCGTTGGGACCGATGATCGCAATCGAGCCCACGTCCTTTCTCAGGGGCAGGAGATGGTTGTCGTTCTTGAGCAGCACGATTCCCTCGCGAGCTGTGCGCAGCGCGAGATCCTGGTTCTGTTTCGAGTGCACAATGTTGACGGCCTGCTCGGGATCCACCTCACAATGTTCGAAGAGTCCGAGGGCGAACTTCTGCTCCAGGACGCGTCGCACGGCCCGATCCACCAGAGCGATGGGTACTCGCCCTTCCTCGACGTTCTCGATCAACGGGCCCATATAAGCAGGTTCGTAGGTGATGTTCAGGTCAACGCCGGCTCGCAAGCCCAGCGCGCCGGCTTCCTTCTGGGTTGGAACGATATGCTCGTAAATGAGCGTTCCGAACCCGCCGCCTTCGCTCTCGACGATGCCCTTAAATCCAATCTCCTCTCGCAGGATTTTGTTCATCCACTTTTCGGAGGCGTGAGCCGGCACGTCCTCGATCTCCGGATACCCCGCCATTACGCCCAATCCGCCGGCCTTGGTAATCCCCCCGATCCAAGGCAGCAAGACGTTCTCGCGCACGTAACGTTCGGACAACTCGATGGAGCCGCGCTCCAGTCCGCTCGTGGGCTCGCTCTGGGTGGGGAAATCCGTCATCACCGCAATGACCTTGTCCGGGGCGGCGATAGCATCGCCCTGAGTCCCCTGCACAATGCTCTCGGCTATGCGTTGGTAGAGATACGGGTCTTCGCTGTAGGCCTCCTCATTTCGGCCCATGCGCGGATCGCGGTCCTCCTCGAGCACCAGCGTGGAGAGCATGTGGATTCCGACGGCTCTGGCTTCGGCGGCCGCAGCCGCGTATATGGACTTCACGAGTTCCATGTCAAACGTGCTGCCGATGGTCAGGCCCTCGGGGAAAATCGTGGCGCCCGGCATCATGGCGCCGTGCGTGCCCTCTTCGTCTTCCAAGAGAGGGATTTTCAGCCGCGTCTGGGTGCGGGCGATTTTCTGCAGTTCGTTGAAGTACTCAGCCTGCTGGCGCGCGCCTTGGTGGAGAATCTCGTTCGCCAAGGTGAAGAAGCCGCAGCCAGGGCCGATTTCCTGGGTATAGGTTCCGGCTGCGAATCTCCGGCAGGCCTCCGTCTTCGAGGGAATGTCTCTCCCCAACTCCTCCACATAAACACAAGGCAAGTTGAGCTGGCCCACTTTCTCTTTCAGCGTCATGCGGCTCATCAGGTCGTCGATGCGCCGGGCGACGGGTGCATTAGGATTAAGATAAACAGGTTCATCGCCGCCGCTTTGAGCAACAGCCTCAGGGCCAAGCAAAAAAGGTGCAGACGCCAAAAGAAATGCCAGAAGCCACTTCTTGGTCAACATTCTCAACCTCCTCATCATCCCTCGCGAGTGGATTAGCCCGAGCCTCGTACCACAGATATGACGAAGCATTATACTCGAAGACGCGAGTCATTGGGGTCTTGCCAGCGCGCTCGTAGTGGTGCAGTTTGATGTCGTAGCGGCGAGCTTACCTCGCCAGATGGCGGCGTAAAGCCGCCTCGACATCAAACTGTACCACTAATTCACGGGACCTTGTGATTTGGCGAAGATTTCTTCTCCGTGTCCTCTGTGCCTCGAAAGACTGAACACGAAGTTCACTGACGCTCCGTGACACAAGGTCGTAATTTCTTGCTTTTTTGGCAAACATTTTTTTGGTCAACACGTAGAAGTAGCATGAACAGCGGGTTTCTACCCATAGATGATCGACACAGCGGGCTGGTTTGGTTGCGGCTATGCCGCGCCGTGTTCTCTGTGTTCAGGCTTTAAAGGCACAGAGCACACGGCGGAGTTTGTTCCGGTTGCGGCCGGCAACAAGCAAGGGATTGAACGTGCGGCGCCCGGGCGGGATACGCTCCCGCCCAGGGCCGCGGAGATTCACTAGAACTTGCGCTCGATCCTTGCGCCGGCGGGCATCGACGACGGACGTCTTCACGGTATGGTCACCACCTGTAATGCATGCAGCGCCCGGTCGAGGCGCTCCAATTCACGCTCCAAAGCGGCCAGGGTTTCGCCGGCGTGCGGGAAGTCTCCCTGCTCGGCATAGGACTCCAGGCGCTCGGCGACTTCGACGGCTGCGCGGGCAAGGAAATTCCCGGCTGCGCCCTTGAGGGCGTGAGTTACGCGGGCGAGCTCCGCCGCGTTTCTCTCTTGCACAGCTCGTTTCGCCGCAGCCAGCAAGGAAGGACCTTGCTCCAAATGGATTTCGATGAGGTCGTTCAAAAGACGTTCGTCCCCACCCAGCCGTTCCAAGAGGGCACGTTTATCCACGCACTGGTTCCCAAACCCCGCCCCTATGCCAGGAGTTTCCCCGGCCTCACAGGGCGCGGCAATGTTTGTCCCCGCAGCAGGATTCCCGGCCTGGACGGGTGGGACCTCATATCGGTGCAAGAGATCGCGCAATTCCTCAATTTGTACAGGCTTTGAGAGATACCCATCCATTCCGGCGGCCAAGCAACGCTCCCGGTCGCCTTTCATCGCATAGGCGGTAACCGCGATGATGGGCACACGCCCGCCCGTCAATCTTTCTTGGGCGCGGATGGCGGCGGTGGTCTCGAGTCCATCCATGTCCGGCATCTGCACGTCCATAAGGATCAGATCAAATACACCTCCGGGGGGGTGCTGGAGCGTCGCCACCGCTTCGCGACCACTGCGCGCCGACACAACGCTGTGTCCATGCTTTCCAAGCAAGCGACTCAACAGCATGCAGTTGACATCGTTATCCTCGACCAGGAGTATTTGGAGCTTCCGGCCGGCTTTCGGCTGGGTTGGTCCACCGTATATTTTTGCCTCCTCAGTCTGTTCCTGAGGGTTGCCCGAGGCGCGCCGAATGGCTGGCAGGCCGGGTAGCGACGCTGCCTCCCCGCGTGATGGAGCAGGGCGAAAGCAGGCAGTAAAGTGGAAGGTGCTTCCTTTGTTGAGCTCGCTCTCCAGCCAGATCTTGCCGCCCATCATCTGCACCAGTCCGGCGCTGATGGTCAAGCCCAGCCCCGTCCCGCTGAATTTCCTGTTTGTCGAGCCATCAGCTTGGGCAAAAGGTTCAAAGATCAAGGCGTGCTTTTCCGCGGGAATCCCAATGCCCGTGTCGCGCACGGCGAACTGCAAACAGAGACTGTCGGAGTCCTCCTTATGTTTTTCGACTGCTAAAACGACCTCACCTTGATCGGTAAACTTAGTGGCGTTGCCCATCAGGTTGAGAATGACCTGTCGCAATCGCCCGGGATCACCTTGGAGAACTTCCGGAATTGAGGGCGGGATCTCCAGACGGAGCCCCAGGCCCTTCTGCTGGGCAGTAACCGCCAGAGTCTTCAAAGCTTCCTCGAGCGTCTCGCGCAGTCGAAATTCCACAGAATCCAACTCCAGCTTTCGAGCTTCGATCTTGGAGAAATCCAAGATGTCATTAATTACCCCGAGCAAAGCTCCCGCAGAGAACTTGATGGCATCCAGGTATTCGCGTTGTTCGGAACTGAGAGGGGTTTCGAGGGCGAGTTCCGTCATCCCCACAACACCATTCAAGGGAGTGCGAATCTCGTGGCTCATATTGGCCAGGAACTCGCTCTTGGCGCGGTTCGCCGCTTCCGCGGCCTCCTTCGCCTGCCGCCACTCCTCCTCGGCGCGCTTCCGCTCGGTTATGTCAATCATGGTGCCCTCGATCTCAGGGCCCGCACCGTTGCCGCTCTCAACCAAGTTCGAGTTTTCCAATACCCAGACGTGACTTCCGTCTTTGCGACGCAGGCAGAGCTCATAAAAAGTGACTGCCTGGTTCTCTTTCAGGCGCGAAAGCAGCGCGTCGCGCCCGCCAACGTCAGCATGAATCTCCTGCGCGGCATGGCGAAGCAGTTCCGCTGGGGAGGAGTAACCAAGGATTTGCGCAAACGATTGGTTGCAGTCGATGAAGCGGCCATCGAGGGTGCTACGGAAAACTCCCGCCATGTTGCGCTGAAACAACAGGCGGTAGCGCCGTTCGCTGGCGCGCAGGGCCTCCTGAGCTCTCTTTCTCTCACTGATGTCGCGGGCCGCTCCGTGTATTCCCACCACCTTGCCTTCTTCTTCGATTAAGCGCGTGCCGACTTCGACGGTAATCCGGCGACCATCCTTGGCGATAAACTCTATTTCGTAAGTGGTGCTTCGACAGCCGTGAAGTTTCAGCCGCGTCATTTCAGTGGCCCGCTCGAGTGACCCGGAAGTGAGCAGGTCGGAGATCTTTTTCCCTAGCGCTTCGTCGCGCGTGAAGCCGGTGAGGAGTTCGGCAGCCCGGTTCCAGGAGGTAATTGTGTAATCAAGGTCGTGAGTATAGATGGCGTCGCTGGAGTCTTCGAACAGGTCGACGAACTGTTTCCTCAGGGCAGCCTCGCGCCGCAGCCACTCGCGCATGGTTCCAACGTGCTGTCGCAAGCGCGCACGCAGAACCGACGTCCAGACGATTCCCCCGGAAACAAATCCGCCGACCACCGCCAGCAGCCAGAGTTGATCGCTAAGGGATATCACAGCCCGGCAGCCTTTCCAACTGAGGTTTCAGATGGAGCTCGTAGCAGTCAGGGCAAACTCCATGGCTGAACTGGGCTTCCGAATGGCTGGCCACGTAGGCGTCGACCTGTTCCCAGTAATTGCGGTCGTTACGAATTTTCTTGCAGTAGGAACAGATTGGGAGGAGCCCTTGCAGTTGCTTAACCCGCTTCAACGCCTCTTCCAATTCGTGAAAGCGTTCCACCAGAGCTTGCTGCAACTGCACGATTCGAACGCCCGCGTGCAACCGCGCCCGGAGTTCTCGGGGATCAAAGGGCTTCGTGATGTAATCGTCGGCCCCGGCTTCGAGCCCCTGAACGACGTTTGCAGGTCCCCCACGAGCCGTGACCAGGATTATATAGGTTGTGCCGCTGGGCAGCGTGGCGCGCAAGTGGCGGCAAACCTCCAAGCCATCTACACCCGGCATCATCCAATCCAGCAAAGCGATCTCGGGCGGACTCGGTCCTTTCAAGATGCGCAACGCCGCGTCCCCGTCCACCGCTGCCAACACATCAAATCCCCAACCCGCCAGAGTCACCTGGATCAGATGTCGTGTCGTCGCCTCATCATCGGCAATCAAAACCTGCACGTGGTCCCTCCCAAGTCGGCAGGTTGTAGCGCGGGTATCCCGCCCGCGCATACAATCGGGTGGGGGGCATCCCGTCCGCGCTACAACTCTTCATTCCCGACTCGCAGACCCAGTGATTCAGGCCGCCGCAGTGCCCCGGAAAGCTCCTCGAGCGAGTAGGGCTTACCGATGAAGCCGATGGCGCCTGCCGAGCGTGCGTCACGCGCCACCTCTCCCGAACTGTAGCCGGAGGAAAGAATCACCTTCGCCTTGGGATTGATATCGCGCAGCCGGCGGCAAGTCTCCAGGCCGGTCAATCCCGGCATCACCAAATCGAGTAATACCGTGTCTACCTGTTGCCAGTGGGAGGCATAAGCCTCGCAGGCTTGGCGACCATCTACGGCGGTCAGCACCTGATAACCGAGCCGCTTCAACCCCTCCTTCACAAAGGCCAGTACCATCGGTTCGTCATCCACCACGAGCACTGTCCCGCTCCCGGCTTCGAGCACGGTGCTTCGAGCTGCCCTTCCTTGCTCCAGCGGGGGAGCCTTGAGCGGCAAGTGGATAGAAAAGGCTGAGCCTAAACCGACCTCACTTTCCACGTGCACAAAGCCGCCCGCACTGCTCGCCATTCCATAAACCATGGAGAGCCCAAGCCCGGACCCTTTTCCCGGTTCCTTCGTCGTGAAGAAAGGGTCGAAGATCCTACCCAACAATTGGGGTGGCATGCCCACACCCGTGTCTCGAATTGTGAGGCAGGCATAATTGCCCGGAAGGCAACGGCTGGGGCGGGAGGAATCGGAATCAGCGAGTGTGACGCGTGAACTTTCAAGCGCCAAGACTCCACCCTCCGGCATGGCATCGCGAGCGTTGATGCACAGGTTCAGGATTGCCTGCTCGAGTTGGGCCGGGTTCGCATCTACCCATAACGGTCCCGACTCGCTCCGAGTTTGCACCTGAATGCGCCGGTCGAAGGTGCTGGTGATGATCTTGACTACGCGACCCACTACCTCGCCCACGCGAATGGGTACTGAATCACACTTTCCTTGCCGGGCCAAGCCCAGCAATTGCCGGGTCAGGTCAGATCCCCGCTGCGCAGATTGTTCAATCATTTTCACAAACTCAAGAAGTGGGTCGGAAGGAGCTAAACGCAATCGCACGATGGAGGCAAACCCCAGAATAACCTCCAGCAAGTTATTGAAGTCATGCGCAATACCCCCCGCCAACGTTCCAAGAGCTTCCGTCCCTTGCGCCTGCGAGAGTTTTTCCTTTAGTTTGCACTGCGAACACGACGGTAGTGGCCGTTGCAATGCCTCTAAGGATTCGTCAAGTTGCTCGATGTTGCCTGGCGCAGAAACGGTACAAGGGGTAGTCCCAACGCATGAGTCCGCAAGCGACAACCTGACGGTTTGTTCCGGCATCCCAGACCTCAATCTGTCTTTCGGCACATAGGCATCCACTCTTAAATGGGAGTTGGCGTGAAGCCCCGGCGTCTCGCCCGCCCTGGCGTGAGTTCCCTGCCTCTGCAGCACGTATCCTGTCCGCCGTAGCGCCGGCGTCTCGCTGGCTGTGGCGCGGGCATCCTGCCCCTGCAGCGAGCATCCTGCCCGCGCGCGGGAGCGCGACGCTTCCGCGATAGCGGGCGAGAGGCCTGCGCTACACCTCCAGTGTCATCTCGTGAAAACGGATTTTACGTGCCTTTGCACTCGCTTTACTTCCCCGCTCAATTCTCGCATCAGCAGCGTCGGAGAAAACCGGGCCAGCTTCGCATATTTGTCTCTCAGAATATCCCACTCGACCGCCTGAAGAGGGTCGGGTAGCGCCTTTTCGCAGTAACCATATCCCAACTCGTTAGTCCGGCAGAGGAGGTCGCTGAGACCAACCAGCGCTACCAAATCCGGGTAGAGCTTGGTCTGCTGCACATTATGGTGGTATCGAATGACCTCGTTGAGGTGGTAGGGAAGCCGCCACATCTCGGCCACCACGCCGCCGCTGTCACAATGCGTAAAGCCGAGCGAGGCGAGTTCTACATCATAAAGTGGCCTCTGCTCAGCAGAGGCGCGAGCGAGGTAAGCGAGCGCCTCGCCGGGAAACGCTACCAGATTGATAATTTCGCCCAAGTCGTGTAAAAGTCCTGCCAGATAGGCCCGTTCGGGATCGGGATAATCGATCCGGCGCGCCAGTTCCCGGCACAAAAGGGCGCACCCGAGGGAATGCTCCCAGAGTGCCAAGGTAGTAAGCGGATTCCCCTCCTTGGGCAAGAGGTTGAGCAATGAGCACGCCAGAAGAATCTCCCGCACCCGCCTTACGCCCAGCACAACGACCGCCCCATGAATGGTTCTCACAACCTGCGGAAGGAAGTAGAGGGCCGAATTCGCCATGCGCAGACACTGCGCGGCGATGGACTCATCGCAGGAAATCATGTCCACCACTCTTTTCACTTCCATCTGATCTACGGGCTTTTCCATATAATAGAGAAGAGGGCGGACGATGGCGGGGACGGTAGGAATAGAATTCAATTTGTCCAGGCGAGCGCGAATTACCTCTTTCGCGTTCGAGCCGTCGCTTGCCAAGTCGAGGGCCTTACTGCATTCCGTATTTGAGTTCACCATCTCCATGCCTTATTCGCTCAGTTTCGACTGCGCCTTAGTCGGCGGCGCTACGACAACGAGGTCCACCCTGCGGTTGAGCGCTCTTCCCTCCGCGGTTTCATTCGGCGCCGCAGGATGGAACTCTGCATATCCCGCCGCCGACAAGCGTTCTGGAGAGAACTCGAACTTGGTAATGAACAGCTTGGCCATTTCTGTCGCGCGGGCCGTGGAAAGCTCCCAGTTCGAGGCAAAGCGGCCGGTGTGAATCGGAACATTGTCGGTGTGCCCTTCGATCCGAACCTGGTATTCGCCATCCACCAGAACCTTCGCGATACGCTCTACGGTGGGTTCCGACTTCAATTTGACATCGGCGGAGCCGCTATCAAAGAAACCCACTTCTCGAAGGCTGACTACCAACCCCTCCCGCCCCATCCTCAGGGCTACTTCGCCTCTCTTAATTTCCCCTTCCAGCGCTTGCGCAAGCTCCTTGTGAAGCTCGGCCAGGTTGGTTATGCTGCTGGGGTCAAACAGACTGGTCATCGGGGGAAGAGCATCCGGCGGCGGTCCAGTCAGCCTCAAGGAACTCCTCGAGGAAGGAGTAGGAAATATTCCAAGGTCCTTGAAGGCCAACTGAATCGCCGCCGCAAGTTGACCAACCTTACTCTTATCCACCTGCGAAGAGGCAAACATCACCACAAAGAAAGCAAATAACAGCGTGATGAAATCCGCATAGGAAACCAGCCAACGCTCGTGATTGGGTTTGGAAGTAGGACGTCGTCTCAGGCTCATGACGCTTTTAGTTCTTCTTGTTTGGCCGCCTCGGCCAAGAAACCTCGCAACTTGGTTTCGACCATGCGCGGGTTAAGACCTTCCAGAATGGAGACCACCCCCTCCAGCATCATCTCGCGCGCCACTTGTTCTTCTCGGATGCGAATCTTGAGCTTGCCAGCCGAGGGAAGGAAAAAGATATTGGCCGCCCCTACTCCATAAATTGTCGCCACAAAGGCTACTGCAATACCGCGTCCCACTTCGTCCATCTTATCCAAGTGCTGCATCACCTGAATAAGACCCAGCACGGCGCCGATGATTCCAATCGTCGGAGAAAAGCCGCCCGCCGACTCAAATACCATGGGAATTTTCTCCTCCTGCTCTTCCCGGTTGTGGAGTTCCAGTTCCATCATTTTTCGCAGTTCTTGAGGCTCTGTGCCATCGATCGCCAGCATGAGCGATTTCTTGAGGAAGAGGTCATCAATTCGTCCCAGATCGTTATCGAGCGAGACAATTCCCTCCTTGCGGGCTTTTTGGGCAAACCGAACAATTTCACGAATGACGGCCTGGCCGTCTTTTTCCCGCTCGAAGAAGACCCGCGCCAGACTCCGAAAAGCAGCCAGGACAGTAGAAAGCGGAAACTGCAACATGGTGGCCCCGATCGTTCCTCCGAAAACAATCATCGCTGCCGTCGGTTGAAGTACTTGACCGAGATTCCCGCCCTCCAAAAGCAGGCCTGCCATGATTCCGCATACCGCAAGAGCAATCCCGCCCACACTGGCTTTGTCCACCTGCCGATCTCCTCATCCGTTCGCCCGCGAAGCTGATGCCCACGAGGCGACGTGCCGCGCTAAAGCGCGCCTCTACGTAGTCGCTTCACCTGCCAAGTTCATCAGTTTTGTTCTCCGCCACGTCCGGACCTCGAATCAGGGGGCCTGCGGCCGCCACTATCCGGCACCGGAAATTCAAGATTTCTTTCATCACCTCCGCAACGGTCTCGAGTACGACGATCTTTTCCCCGGAAACCAGAGTAATGACCGTGTCCGGCGTGTTCTCAATAAACTTGATCATGTCTGAGTTGACGACCAGCGGTTGGTTGTTGAGCCTCGTGAGTAGAATCATTCTCTCAACTCCGGGAACAGATCTTCTCGAGTCCGGCGGCGCGTGGCCACGTGCGGACTCCTGCTTTTGCGACCCAAAATTCCCGAGTGCCTATCACCCGACTCATATTCCTTCAAATGTTCTATCGGCAAACCGCGAAGCTGCCTTCATCCCTCAGCGGGAATACCACGGATCTCCGGGTGCTTGAAACCCGCTGAGTTTCCAGCCACGAGCATTTAGGAAACATCACCATACTATCTATCGGAACATTCTGGTTATTTGTTGATACCCAGGGAGCCATAGATCCGCCTGAAATGAAGAGAGGGGACAGAGCCACGCTGGTGCGCTTCTGCCATCATTGGGTTTTTCTAACGCCGTCGCAAAATCCTTTCGGGGATAGGAAACTCTTGTCGGGTTTCGGCCACCCCTTTGGGCTTGCGACCAACCATCGCCCATTTCCGGAGCAACTAAGTGACCAATTTGATTTTCCTAATGGTGTTTGGCCGCCGAAATGCCGGGAGGCATACCGGCACCTGACGTCATGCGCCCCTAACGCCAGAACTGTGGACAGAGATTGCCGGGTGCGTAGGGATCAATTGCGGATTTCCAATTGTGGGAGCCGAAAATCGAAATTCGTTGGCACTGGGTTGCACCAGCGGCTTCCGCGAGTTTCGATTTTTCAGTTTCGAGTTTCGAATTTGGCGATTCGGTTGCGTAAAGATTTGCGCTTGCGTGCCGATAGGGTAGGTGAATTTGGAAACGGTTCCGTGAGTCGGAAAAGAGCTCCTGCGGTGAGCCGTAGAGGCTCAACCCGAAGACGGAAACTTAAACGAAAAGGAGCCTCCACATGGCACTCAGTATTTTAAGCAACATCCCTTCCTTGGAAGCGCAGAACCAGTTGGCGATCACCAACGCCAATTTGCAGAACACCCTGTTCCAATTGTCTTCGGGTTCCAAGATCAACTCCGGTGCGGATGATCCCGCCGGCTTGTCGATTGCGAACGGGTTGCAAGCCAACATCTCGGCGCTCACGCAATCCGCCCAAAACGTCACGGACGGTGTCGGCATGTTACAGACCGCCGATGGCGCCCTGAGCCAAGTGACCACCCTGCTCAATCGCGCTGTGGCCCTGGCGACGGAGGCGGGCAACTCGGGGTTGACGTCCGCGCAGCAAACGGCCCTAAACAATGAATACATTTCGATCACCAACGAAATCAACCAAATCGGAACGAACACCACCTACAACAGCTCGGCGGTATTCACGGGAGCCCCCCTGTCAGTGTTCCTGAGTGACGGTTCAACGGTCGACCAGAACAGCGCAAGCGGCCCCACCATCAGCGTCAACATGCCCAGCCTATCAGCCACTAGCATTGGCCTGGGCAACTTTGCCACGGGCACCTTCACTCTGACCGCTCAGCCCGTGGCCGGTACTAACGTAGTCATTGGCGCCACGACGTACAAATTTGTGTCTGCCCTCACGGGCGCTGCCAACGAAGTGCTGATCAGCGGCGCGGCTGGGTCAACCGGCATTACAGATACCCTCGAGAATTTGCAGGCGGCAGTGAACGGCGGCGCGGGCGCGGGTGTTGTATACGGCACAGGAACGGCCGCCAACGCTTCGGCGCAAGTCACGGCGGTTTCGGGCGGTTCGGCAACCGTGCAATCCCTCACCGCGGGCGCGGGAGCAGTAGGGCCCCCGGAAACAGGCAACTCCATTGTCGCCACCACCACCAGTACCGGCGTTTGGACCAACCCCACCGGTGTAGCCGGAACCCTGACCGGCGGCTCAGGGAACGCCATCGATTTGAGTACAGCCGCGGACGCACAATCGGCGCTCGTGGCCATCGAGGGCGCGATATCTACCGTGGCTGCGGACCGAGGCGCGGTCGGTGCGGGCATCAACCAGTTGAATGCCGGGCTCAACGTCATGAACAACACCTCGCAGAACCTGTCCTCCTCCTTGAGCGGCATCCAGGACGCGGATGTGGGGCAGGTGGTGGCGAACATGTCCAAGTACCAAGTCCTCGAACAAACGGGCATTGCCGCCCTGACGCAGGCCAACACGCAAGAGCAAGCTGTCCTGAAGCTGCTCCAGTAATCGAAGCTGGGGATTTCCTGACGGAGGGGGCCATATGGGCCTCCTCCGTTGGCTTTCCTAAGGTGGATCGACCATGAGCACCTCCCCAGCCCAAATGATCCGGCAATCCGCCAGCGCGGAAAGCCCCACGCCGCCGCGGCGCAAAGGAGAAGGGGAATGAGCACCAGTTCAATTAGTTCGCTTCTGTCAAGCTTAGGGAGCACCACCAACGAGTCGCTGAGCGAACTCCTGGGGGAATCCACCACATCCAGTTCTACGAGTTCGACCGAAAACTCGGCGATCCAAGACGCCGTGAATGCCATCCTGAACTCCGCCACCAACACTTCCGGGAGTGGGATAGATGTGACATCGACCGTGGACGCCATACTGGAAATCGACGCTGCCCCGGAAAAACAGTTGCAGCAGCAGGTGACCAACCTCAACACCCAGACTTCCACCTTGCAAAGCATCCAAAGCGACCTGACGGCTTTTCAGACCAGCCTCGAGACCCTAACCGATTTCACCGGGGATTTCGGGGCGTTGTCCGTGAGTTCCTCGAACAATGATGTGGTCAGCGCCACGGCAGCGAACGGGACGGCCACGGGGACGCACGCGGTTACAGTCAGCCGGGTCGCCACCACTTCCGCAGATTATTCCACCTCCTTCTCGTCGGGAACCACGCAGCTCCCCACAGGATCGTTTGACCTTCAGGTGGGGACGAATGCCGCGGTTACCATCCCCGTGAACAGCGCCGACAGCACCGACACTCTGAGCGGCTTGGCGACTTACATCAACAAACAAAATCTGGGTGTGACGGCCTCGGTCGTCACGGACAGCTCAGGATCCCGCCTGGCGTTAGTCAGCCAGACCTCTGGTGCGGCAGGCCAGATAACCATCTCGAATGACACCACCGGCACCAGTGGCGGCGGAATGGGTTTCACGGATGCCGTGGATGGGCAGGACGCCTCCCTTACCGTGGACGGCATCCCTATCGACAGCGCCAGCAACACGGTCACGGGGGTTATTCCGGGCGTGACCTTGACTTTATCCGGGCAGTCGAGCACTCCCGTAACCATCGGGATCACACCCGATTTGACCCCGGTGGCCGACGACATCAACAGTTTCGTCAGCAGTTGGAACACCCTGATCCAGGCGGTCAATTCGGCCATTCAATACAACAGCAGCACGGGTACGGCCGGCACCTTGGAGGGAGACTCGTCGGTTGACTTTGCGCAGCAAGAGTTGCTGTCGTCCCTCGCCTCCGGCATGTCCGGGAACAATGGCGTGGTCAATTTGGAATCGATTGGGATTTCGCTTCAGGACGACGGGACATTGTCCGTGGACAGTACGACACTGAACAACGCCCTCCAAAATAACTTTTCCGCTGTCGAAAACCTGTTCCAGTCCACTTCGGGGGTGGGCCAGGCGCTCCAAACGACTATTGACTCCCTGTCCGATCCTGTCACCGGTCCCTTGAGCGTGGATATGAACGGAATCAGTTCGGAAATAACCGACCTGAACAGTCAGATCAGTGATTTTCAGACGCAGCTCCAGAACACCCAGACGCAACTTACGACGGAATACTCGACGATCAACACAACGCTCGAGCAACTGCCGGAAACGCTCAACGAGATTAACCAGCAACTGAATGCTCTCAATCCAACCAACTCAACCACATGAAACACCCAGCCCTCGCCTATCGTCAGCTCTCGGTCCAAAGCGCCACTCCGCTGGGTCTGGTCGTGATGCTTTACGATGGCGCCATCGCAGCTTTGCTTCGCGCCATAGCCGCAATTGAGGCCCGTGACATCGAAAAGAAATGCCTCCATTTGAACCGCGCTCTGGCGATCATTATGCAACTCGAGGGTACTCTGAACATTGAACAGGGCGCCGATGTCGCCCGAAACCTTCAAGCCTTTTACGCTTACGCGCGCGCTCAAACAATGAAGGCCAATCTCAAGAACTCCACGGGAATTCTCCGCTCTTTGATGGAGCACCTCGCTACACTTCGCGATGCCTGGCAAGAAGGCGAACGCCGCCTGGCCACTCAGGACACAAGCCCCACCGAAGGCGAGCGCCGCCTGGCGCCCCAAGGTAGACGTTTCCCGGCCCACTATAGCGGCGCCGGGAACGACTGGGATGAGGCTGGAACGGTGCGATTCTCGATTATTGAGTAACCCAGGAAATCAGAAAGTCGAAAACCGAAAGTCGAAACTGGCAAATGAGGAGCGGCGGCGCTCCCGTAAGTTGCCCGGGCAGTCATTCCCGCGAAAGCGGGAATCTAGTTTCGACTTTTGACTTTCCGTTTTCGATTTTCGATTCTCCATTTTCGATTTTCGAGTTTCGATTTTCGAACTGGAACTTTTCTTCACGAATCCCCTACCACTTGCCGATAAGAGAGAGACACAAGTTTGGCGTCGAAGTCGCCGCAAAGGAATCGTCGATATGGATGACATCGTGCGGGAGTTTCTGGTCGAAAGCAACGAAAACCTGGACCTGCTTGACCGCAACCTGGTGGCTCTGGAGAAGGACCCTCAAGCTCGGGACATTCTTGCCAGTATCTTCAGAACCATTCACACCATCAAAGGCGCCTGCGGCTTTCTCGGGTTCAACAAACTCGAGTCAGTAACCCACGTCGGGGAAAGCCTGCTGAGCAAGATGCGGGACGCCGAACTGCTCCTCAACGCGGAGATCACCTCAGGATTGTTGGTGATGGTGGACGCGGTGCGGGAGATGCTGGCCAGCATCGAGGCGACGGGCCAGGAAGGCGATCGAGACTACCACGCGGTGATCGAGACTCTGACTCGCTTACAGAGCTCGGAGCCTCAATCCCCGCCCGCTCCGGCAGAGCCCGTAACCCCTGCCCCTCCGCTTCCCCACCCAGAGAGCACGTCAGAACATCCGCCGGACGAGGAACGGCGGTTGGGTGAAATCCTGGTCGGACAGGGCAAGACTTCGCCCGCGCAAGTTACGGCGGCGCTCGATAAACAACTCCAAGGAGACCCACGCCGAGTGGGAGAGATTCTGGTGGAGAACGGGTCGGCCAAATCGCCGGATATCCTGGAGGCAATTCAGGAACAGAAAGAAGTGCGAATGCTGGCGGCCACGGACAGCAGCATTCGCGTGGACGTGGGCCTTTTGGACAAGCTGATGAACCTGGTAGGAGAGCTGGTTCTGGCCCGCAACCAGATTCTGCAGTTCTCGACTACGCAGCAGGACGCTCTTTTCCTCAGCACCTCGCAGCGCCTTAACTTGATCACCACCGAGCTGCAAGAAGGGGTGATGAAGACGCGCATGCAGCCCATCGGCAATATTTGGGCGAGGTTTCCGCGCCTAGTGCGCGATCTGGCCATGAGTCGCGGCAAACAAGTGCGCATCGAGATGGAGGGCAAGGAGACCGAGCTCGATAAGACGCTGGTGGAAGCCATCAAGGACCCGCTGACCCACCTGGTGCGCAATACCGTGGATCACGGCATCGAAACCCCCGAGGAGCGGTTGCCTTGCGGCAAGCCCGCCGAGGGGCGACTGTTTCTGCGCGCCTTCCATGAAGGCGGTCAAGTCAACATCGAGATTTCTGACGATGGAGCAGGGGTCAACCTGGAGCGCGTGAAGCAGAAGGCCCTGGAGCGCGGCCTGATTACGCCCGATCATGCCTCGCGCATGAGTGAGCGCGAAGTTCTGAACCTGATTTTTTTGCCTGGGTTCTCCACCGCCACGAAAGTGACCAACGTCTCCGGGCGGGGGGTGGGGATGGATGTGGTCAAGACCAACATCGAAAAGATTGGCGGGGTGGTGGACGTCCATAGCCAAAGCGGAAAAGGGACCACCCTCAAGATCAAAATTCCGCTCACCTTGGCCATCATTCCGGCACTTACGGTGACCAGCGGCGGAGACCGCTACGCCATACCTCAAGTCAGCCTGTTGGAACTGGTGCGGCTGGAAGGTGAGCAGGCACGCAAAGGCATCGAGATGATTCATGGAGCGTCGGTCCACAGGCTGCGCGGGCGCCTGCTACCCCTGGTTTACCTGAACCGAGCGCTGGGTATCGAGGCGGAGTCCTCCTCTGATGGAGCCGAGAAGCCCGCAGCGGACGTGGCGAACATTGTGGTGTTGCAGGCGGACGACCGGCAGTTTG
>Ga0326728_10012649_pt1 | contig 18653 bp, 8 predicted proteins | sample MB3enrmetagenome_FD_207602 | JGI IMG/M metagenome (GOLD analysis project Ga0326728, IMG submission 207602) | Lab enriched peat soil microbial communities from McLean, Ithaca, NY, United States - MB31MN | ecosystem: Environmental > Terrestrial > Soil > Wetlands > Peat | place: USA: New York... | reverse complement strand
GCAATCGCTTAAGAATGGGGATCGCCGCCCTGGCCATGATTCTTGCCGCGGTTTCCGGTCTTGGATTGTGGGGCTGGCGAGAAGCAAGGAGCGCACGCACCGCAAACGACAAACTATCCAGCACGCTAGAAACACTTCGGACAACAAACCAAAACCTCGCAGATGCCAAAGCGGAAAGCGACGCCCAAAGTAAACAACTTCAGATCGACAAAGATGCTCAGTCAGCACTCCTGGTGAAGCTCAATATCAAGATTGGGGAACTTGACGCCGCCAAGAAGCAGAGCGATCAGGCGAACGAGGATCTCAAGGAAGCGCTCACCAGAGCCACGACAGCGGAGCAAAACGACGAGAAAGATGCGCAGAGACTTACCAAGGCACTTGACGATATCAGCGGAATCGTCAACTCGGATCAGTACGGAGGTCTGCTCGGAGCGGAGGGTCTGGAAGCGGACTTGATGGATGAGATCCAGAAAAATGAGGCAGATATCGAAGCGCAGCATCGGAATATGGTTGATGCCGACCTCATTGTCCGAGATGATCGCCGCAGTGCCGGTGCGTTTGGGGCAAAAGGAAACGTTCTGCAGGAGCTAAAGCTGCTGGAAAAAGGTTATAACGACGGGTTGAAGGTCATACAGTTTCCTCCCGCTGCAAAACAACCCCCATCGGAACAGCTTCTTTCAGATTTTCTGCGTGACGCTTATAGCTATGACTGGCTGCTGTTCGACGTCGGCGAGACCCAACAAGGCGAGCAGGTCTTCAACACGATTGAGGGGGTCGATAAGTCCATCGCGCAATATCTTCCGCATCCCCAGACCCGCAGCCTGGTCCGGGCTCTTTCATTTGTGGAGAATCTGGAAGCCCGCTACTACTCAGACAAGATGGCAGGTATCTCCGGGGAGCAGAGAAAGAAGCTCGACGATCTTGCGGAAGCGCATATTAGAAAAGCACTTGAGCTTGCGATCCAAGCCGGGAGTTTACCGGATCCTGATGTGCACAACACGGGAGTAGGAGCCACCATTTTAGAAACCAGAGCGTATCTTAACGTGGTCCTCAGAACGAGCAATCCGGACAGGGAAAGCCTGTTGGCGAAGGCATGCAAGTTGATCGATGATCTCTATTCCGCCCACTCCTCCGATGCGAGCGCGATCGGCCAACGTATGGAATGTCTTTTCGACGAAGCCTACTATGCTCGCCAGAGCGACGGCATCCCGGGTGCGATGACGAAATACCTGGCTGCGGAAGCGGTTGGAAAGAGTGCACTGCAATACGACCCTGGTAATCAGTACCTGTTGCTTTGGATGGCCAGGCTGGAGAACGCCATTGCGGATATAACAGATCAGGGAAGCACAGCGGCCGGGCATCTTGAGACCGCGAAGGATTACTTTGTACAGGCGCTCAAAGGAAAAACCGCCAACCTAAGCTCGACCGGTCTGCTCGCGAATATCTATTGGAACTGCAGCCGGATTATCTTTGGACGGCCTGAAAGTGAGCTACAGTTTTACAAAGACATTGTTGAATCGCTTTCCCAGACCTCTACCGACTTTCCCAAGAACAAGGATGCGGCCTCTATCGTCGCCGACGCTTCCATGCATGTCGGCCGCCTCCTCGCCGCGCAGCCCGATCAAGCAACAGAAGCAGAGAAGTATCTTTCAAGATCCATCGATCTGTATGACAAGAGCGGACTGATGCAGGACCTGTCGTCCGACGATGACAAGATTGCGGATTTCTGCAGCCTGTATGTCACAAGGGCCCGGCTCTACGGCGCGACCGGACGCCCGGATCTGATGCTTGCCGATACGGCAAAAATGAAAAACGTCTGCTCCCCGGCGCTGGAAAAGTTTCCCTGGGACTCCCATTTGAGGGAGCAATTCATCAAGAGCGCCGCAAATGCAGGTCGGGCGCTCTTCGATTTAAATCGTTATAAAGATGCGTTGCCGTACCTTGAGTACGCCTCCCATTGGACCGACAGGGATAGTTCCAACCTGCTTGCGCGCTTATACCGTGAAGGCCTGACCGGGCCACCCGATGAGACGCGGGCGAAAGAATTGGATGCATTGGCTGCCAAGCAGTCCGTGGCTTCATTCACTTACCCCGTAGTATCCGGGGGCATTACATACAGCCAGGATGTCGTGGTGCGCGAATGGCCATCTGACTATCCCTTCAAAGGCATTGAAGACCTGGTGCAATGGCTGAAAGCGACGGGCAGGGCGCCTCTCGACCCTGCAGTCCCTGAGCAATTCTTGAAGATATTCAACACGGCACAGGAACAGAACCTCTCTTTCCCCGATTTATGCACTGCAACCCTGAACAAGAGAGAGCCTGACGCAGGAGAGACGAAAGTTGACACTAAAACTCTCAACGAGAGAGCGGCTCTTGCACTGGCCCAAAACCTGGCTGAGCACAAGAAGCGGGATGAGGCAATCAAGGCCACGGATCGCTTTGTGAGCATAGACCCCGATTCCCTTGCCGTCCTGGGCGCTGCAGCCGACTTGTACCACGAGGTACTGTTTCAGTTCGATCGCGCCTTTGAGGTCGATCGGAAGCGCGTGGAATTGGGAGGTGGCGCGGGAGCTGATTCCGACTTCGCCGAAGCCAGTTTCACTGCTACCCGTTATGACAGTTGCGCGTCGCTCTCTGACGCCATTCGGAACACAAGCTCCCAGAAGCGCATGACGATCATCATGACGAGCTTGGAATTTGCTTGCCTGACCGGGGCGAATCGGCACGACGCTGCTCTCGCCGCCGGCCGCCAGCTGCGCAGCGAATTGTCGGGCCTGACGCAGGTTGGTTGGAACTTCTCCGGCACAAAACACTTTGTGAGCAGCCACCGCCCGTTCGAACCCGAGGGCGGCACGTGGGTCAGTCTGTTTGAGGCTCTCGAAGAGGGAGATGAAAAGAAGGCGCAGGCAGCGCTGACTGCGCTTGGCGTGCCGGAGGAGCAAACTGCCACCGGCAAGTAGTCTCCGAGGCCAATGGCCGTGAGCGCGAGAGGAAAACAGAGGCTCACATTTTGGCGTCTATTGCTGCTTCCAAACTCTGAGAGAAGCCTCCTGGAGCCGGATCGACGCGACGTTCCGATTGCGCTTCGGGGCTTTGATGGGATTCTTGTGAGGTTCGCGTACGACGTGGGCCACGGCAAATGAAGCGCAGATGCCGGCCGCATCGGCGTCGCTTTCCCTGCAGAACGCGTCTTCCTCGGCAATCGAATTTCAACGGTCTGGCGGCATCAGCAGATTCGCGCGCCCCATGGCGTCTTGGCGGAAGCCGCAGAGTGCAGCGCGCGTATCGCGATCCTGTCAGAGGGCCTTTCGAGCGGGCGGCCGGCCGAATTTACGCGCGCGGAGCGCAGGTGGATTCGCGCAACACAAAGCGCGTCTTGTACTCGAAGTTGGTTTTCTTGGGGGTGTGCTGGATCTCTTCGACGAGCGCGCGGAAGGCCAGGCTGGCAAGTTCGCGAGGAGAAAACTGGATGGTGGAGAGCGGCGGCTGCGTGTACTGACAGATGGTGAGGTCGTCGAAGCCGATGAGGGCAATGTCTTTGCCGGCTTGAAGGCCACGCGCGGCCAAGGTCTTCAAGGCGCCGACAGCGGCCACATCGTTACAACACAAAACGGCCGTGGGCGGCTTGGGAAGGCTGAGCAAAAAGCCCATGCCCTGAGCGCCACCGTCCCAGGTGTGATCGCACTCGGCGACGAGGTCCTTATCAAACGTGTAGCCGCTCGCCTTCATGGCCTTGCGCAGCGCCTCGAAACGCGTGCGCATGCTGCTCCAACTGAGGCGCCCGCTGAGGTAGCCGATCCGCTGATGCCCGAAGTCGACAAGATGCTTGATGGCGTCTTTGAAACCGGGGAGATAGTTGATGCGCACGTTGCGCACGCCGCGCAGATCGTGATCGGCGCCGGCATAGACCACGGGCACGTCGATCTGCGTATTCGCCAACTGCTCTTCCATGCCGAAGGTGAGAGCGGCGATGCCTTCGACCTGGCGCTCCTGCATGCGCGTGGCGCACACGGCGATGTGATCGGGACGGGTTTCGGTATCGGCGAAGCTGACGAGGACTTCGTATCCCTGCTCGACCGCGGCGCGCTCAAAGTAGAGCATGACCTCGGAGAAAAATGGATTGCCGCCGCTCAACTCAGAGACGATGAGGCCGACGGTGTGACTGCGGCCGCGCGCCAGGGCACGCGCCTGGTAGTTGGGCCGGTAGCCCACTTCCTGAATGATGGCCTGCACACGGCGGACCAGCTTAGGGTCGACGGATTCAACCTGATTGATGACGCGCGAAACGGTGGAATGAGAAACACGAGCGCGCTTGGCAATCTCCCTGATATTCATGCACTTTCCCCATACCGAGCGGCCGCCGTGGAGTGCAATTTGGAAACCGGTCACTCGGGGCCTGCGGTTCGACTCCGAGTATATCAGCAGATCGCGGGTGGGTCGGTGCAAGGGGGTAGGACGGAGGAGGAGTTGGCGGGGGTTGGGTTCGTGCTATCCCACATCTCAAAAGCGAGATGTGGGGCACCCGCTTTTTGTGCTGCGTTGAGGAGGGGTTGTTGGGGTTCGTGCTATCCCACCCTTTTCCGCAAAGAGCGCGGAAAAGGATGGGGCACGGATGCCGTATTTTGTTGCCGAATCAATTGTGGCCGTTGCCGGAGGGTGGACGCGGGCGAAACTTGAGCACGTAAAAGCTGCCGATGAGCAGCAGAAGAATGCCGCCCCAAAGTCCGGGATGATATTGCGCGAGGATGGCCTGCGAGGGCTGCGACCAGTCAACGATGGCAGTGATGAGAATGATGATTCCATAGATGGTCAGCAGCAAGCCGATAAAAAACCAAACCGGCAACATGTGATGACGCTCGCGCATGATCAGGCTCCTTTGAGCAGAGGGTTATTTGGCTGCGGCAACCGCGGCCGGGCCGATGGAAGTCGTGAAACTCACCCACCAGGAATCGCCGCTCTGCTCGATCTTCGATTCCGACGGATGCTTGCCGTTCACGAGCACATCGGCCGCGACGGGCTGCTTGGCGAACGGGCCGAGGCGCAGGGCGACCGGGCCCAACGGACGGTCGGCTGCAATCTCCAAGGTCATGCTACGCCCGGTGCGACGCAGATCGTAATGCAGCAGCGCGGTCTCTCTGTTTCCGTTGTGCTCCACGAGCGCGGGATACTTGGAGACGGCGATTTCGTTCCAGCCGTAAGGCAAGCGCGGCATGATGCGCAGACGCTGGGGCTGATTGTCGTCGACGCCAATGAGGAGACGGAAGATTTTGACGATCTCCGCTTCCTGCACGCCGTTGCCCTGATCGCCGGTGCGGGAGACGTAGCGGCCGCTTGGATCGACCTGTACGCCTTCAGGAACGACGAAGGAGTGGATTTCGGCGTCGTAGGTCTCGCGGGCGGTCCAGTCGAGCATGGGGGTTACGTCTTTCATGCGGTCAAGGAGCAAGGCCGCCTGGGTGACGAAGCCCTGGCCATACCCCATGGCCCAGCCATAGAAACCGAAGGGGCGATAGGCGTCGATCAAGCGCTGATAGGCCGCCTCATTGATGGGCCGCCAGGCCGGATCGTCATCCTGCGGAGCGAAGCCGCGGTAATCGGCGAGGAAGATCAGCGGACCGAGCACGGTGCTCTGATTGGGCCAGCCGGCATCGTCGAGCGTCCACACGCGGCCGTATTTGGGATCGGAGATGATGTAGCGTGCGGGAATCGCGGCGCGCATTTTTGCGGCGCGGTCGCGCCACAATGCGGCAGATTGCGTTTCGCCGATGGAATCGGCCATCTGCGCCAGAGCTTCGAGAGCGGTCATGCAGACCGCATCGGGATAGACGGAGTAGCCTTTGCCCGCGGCGGATTCGCCCGTGGTGTAGAGCACTCCGTCCTTTGCTCCGGTCACGTCTGCGTGATCGAGTTGCCAGGGAATCCAATCGCCAGCGACTTTCACGTCGGGCCAACGCGCACGAAGCCAGGCGTCGCGATCGGGAACGCGCTGCCAGAGCTTGTAGATGAAGAGAGCGATCAGGCCGTGGCCGTCGTTCTCAAACGGTTGCGCGAAGTCCGGCCGGTTGATGACGCGGCTCCAGTGCGGCGGAAGCGGCACGCCCTTGTAGTTGAGCGAAGGATTCTGCGACCAGGTGCGCGCGGAACGCAGCGCGAAGTCGCTGGTGGGCGTGGTTTTGCCGAGGAAGCCGAGTTCGGTGAGCTCCTGCATGGTGCGGCCCAAGTCGCGCGACCAGGCATCGCCGTAGTAGACGCCGACGTTCTTGCGGAAGGTGCCGAATTCGCCGCCCGCGGAGCGCGGATCACCGGCCCAGGACAGGGCGTTGCGCGTGGAGGTGTGATACATGCCATCGGCGTCGATCTTGTCGAGCATGTCCTGGACGTTGGCGTAAAACGCATTCTGCAACGCGACGGCGTAGTTATCACCTTTGAAAATGACGCGCGGCCCGGAATATGCGGCGGGGATTTCGGACGGGATGGGCGACTTGAAATCGGCGTCGGTGGAGTAGAAGGCGTCACTGAGAGCTGTGAGCCGCTGTTTAGAAGCGGCCTCATCTACGCCGGCAGGGCGCAGCGGTTTTTCCGCAATGAATTTGCGGAATTCGGGAGTGAGATCGCCGGCTGCGATGGGCAGCGCTCCGGGGATGCGCGCGTCGGGCGCGATCTCCACCGTGATGCCGGAGACGGCAACGGAGCCGTGCTTTTCCGGCGAGTTGGTGATTTCGATGCTGGCGAGTGGGGCGTTTTTGGGAGCGATGACGGCCACGTAGTTGCCATCGTCCACCGGCGCGGCGGGGTAGAGGCGCAGGGACTGCTCGAAGGCGTGGCGCAAACGCGCGTCGGTGGGAAACGGCTCACGCGTCTGGTAAAACGGCAGGCCCCACCAGACGCTTTCGCCGAGGATGAGCGGGTAGTCCTGCGTGGAACCGTCGGCGTATTGAAGGCGAATGGTGCCGAGGTTGTCGCCAACGATGTAGCGCGACGCGTAGGTGAGGGGACTGGACCATGCAGAGGGCCGCTGGGTCTCAATCAGGCCGAGGAGGAAGATTTTTTTGACGGTGACGCCGACGTTCGCCCGAATGACATCCTTGGTGGCCGGATGCGAGGGCGTGGAAAGAAAGGGAACGCCGTAGCGATAGAGCATTTGACCGGATGCCGCATCATTCGGGGCGATGTGCAGAGCGAGAAAGCGATCGGGAGGGGCAGAGGCATCCTGGGCTACGGCGGCAGCCGGGAGAGAACAGGCGCACAACGCAATGGCCACGGAGAAGAGACAACGCAACGAGAGTTGAACTGAATGAGAATGCTGCACGGTAAAGACTTCCTTTGTTTTTTCTCAAAAATGATTACGGGCTTTACAGCCCTGAACCGCGGATCCCCGCTCGATTGCAATCGTCCGAAAAGCAAATGCAGGTCCTTCGACTCATCCTCCGCTTCTCTACGTTCAGCGTCGTCCTCGCTCAGGATGACAGCCGATTTTTGATTGCTCAAGAGAACAGCGTGATTCCTACGAACATCTGCTTACCAGAACATCCATTGCAGGATGCCAAAAAAGATTGCGACGCCGGCGGCCCAGAAGAGCGGAGTCTTCCAGAAAGGAAGATGTTCGTTCTTCGGGAACATGGTTGCGCCCCACGTCAATCCAGAGAGTTCTTTTTCCGTCTTGGGCTTGGTGAAGAGGCTGACGACGACGGTGACCAAAACACAAATAAGCAGCGACCACAGCGCGCGATACACATTCTCGGCCATGTCCTTGGCGTCGGGCGAGAGGGCCACGTAGCGGATCCATGCAGGGTGCACCTTGACCGCGATGTACATGGCCACCGAGGAACCGGTGCCGGCAAGAAGGCCCCAGAAACCGCCTTTGGGCGTGGCGCGCTTCCAGACCATGCCGATCAGCACGGTGCCGAAGAGCGGCGAGATGAAGAAGCCCACCAGCGCCTGCATGTAGTCCATGATGCTTTTGAAGTTGGTGACGAAATAGGCGGTGCCGATGGAGAGAAAGACGCCGCCTAAAGTGCACCAGCGGCCGATGCGCACGTAATGCGCGTCGCTCATGCCCTTGCGGATGTAGGGCTGGTAGATGTCGTAGGTCCAGACGGTGGCGAATGCGCTGACGTTGCCGGCCATACCCGACATGAAGCCGGCGATGAGCGCGGTGATGCCGAGGCCGAGCAGTCCCGGCCCCGCGTAGCGCGCCAGCATGAGCGGCAACACTTCGTTGTAGCTGTGCAGGCCGGGCTGCATGGCGCTTTCAGGCACCAGGCGGTAGGGCAGAACCGCGAGAGCGAGCAGGCCGGGAAGAATCACGATCAAAGGCACGACCATTTTGAAATAGGAGGCGATGATGGGCGCCAGTTGCGCAGAGCGGAGATCCTTGGCGGCCATGGCGCGCTGCACGACGAGGAAGTCGGTGGTCCAGTAGCCGCAGGCGATGGCGCCGCCGAGGCCGAAGACGATGCCCGTCCAGTGCACGCCCATGGGGTTGCCCGAGAAGCTGCCAAGCGTGCTCCAGAGATGCACGTAGTCGTTGGAATGCACCTGCTGGAAGATGCGCGCTTTGAGGCCGCTCCAGCCGCCCACTTCGATCATGCCCAGAATGGGGATGATGAGCGCACCCAGCCAGATGAGAAAGAACTGCAGTACTTCGTTGAAAATAGCGGAATACAAGCCGCCCAGAGCCACATAAACGGCCACGGTGAGCGAGGAAACCCAGATGCTGAAGTGAATGTTCCAACCCAGCACGACCTTCATGACGATAGCCATGGCATACATATTGATGCCCGACATGAGGATGGTCATGAAGGCGAAGGAGATGCCGCTGAGGGCGCGCGCGGATTCGCCATAGCGCAGTTGCAGATAGCCGGGAACCGAGTGGGTCTTGGAGAGGTAGTAGAAGGGCATCATCACCAGCCCGAGGAAGACCATGGAGGGGAAGGCGGCGATCCAGTAGAAGTGCGCGGCGAGAATTCCGTATTGATAGGTGGAGGCGGCCCAGCCCATGAGCTCGATGGCGCCCAGATTGGCGGAAAGAAAGCTGAGGCCCGCGACCCACGCCGTCATTTCACGGCCGGCCATGAAGAAATCGTTGGAAGTGTTCGCGTAGCGCCGGAGGTAGACGCCGATGCCCAGCACCATGACGAAGTAAAGGCCGATGATGAGCATGTCAGAAGGGGCAAGCGCGATGAGCTTGTTGGGCGACTGACCCAGAAACGCGGCGGCGAGGGTGAAGGGCAAAACCATCGAACCTTCCTTGACAGCGAAACTCAAGTGCTTCGCGGGGATGGAGAGACGCGGAGATTTGTTAGCGGACCTGCGCTACCTGACCTCGAAGATCTTCTCCATGCGCACCCACTTTTCGCCGGGCCGGGCATGGGGAAGCGGCTTCTGGAACTTCCACATGAGTTCTTCCCACTTTCGCATTTCGGGGCTGGCGCTGTCAGCAGCCGCTTTGGCGTCGAGGTCGAAGTCATCGGTGGTTTCAAGGATCATCAACAGCCGATTGCCCGCGAGATAAATCCTCTGGCTCAAGACACCTTTGGCCCGAATGCATTGGAGCACTTCGGGCCAGATGTTCTCCTGCCTGTGATGGCGCTTGTATTCCTCGATCAGGTCAGGATTGTCGTGCAAATCCAATGCAAAGCAGTAAGTCTTCATGAACAGTTGTCAGTGATCAGTGGTCAGTAAACAGAGGAGAGATTCGAAGCCTCTGTCGCTACTGACTCAACACCAGATCCTCGCATTCGCGGAAATAGCGGATGCTGGTTTCGACCAGAGCATCGAGCCTGGGCTTGTTGGGCTTGCCGTGCATGGCCGGGTAAGGATCGCCGCCGGGGCCGAGCGGCTCGAATGTGACGAACCGATCGCCCTGGTTGAAGCCGATGACGTACAGCGCGCGGATGATGGTTGCCAGGTCCATCGATCCTTCACCCATGGCGCAGCGGTTGCTGTCGGCCATGTGCAGATTGACGAGCCGATCGCCGGCGTCGAGAATGGCATCGCCGATGTGCCGCTCTTCCGACTGCATGTGGTAGACATCGCCGTTGATGTGAGCCACGCCGGGATGATTGACCTGGGCCAGGTAGCGCTTGGCATCGGCAATGGTATGCACCAGGCTGACTTCAGCGGAGCGAATGGGCTCAATGGCGGCTTTGATGCCATGCGTTTGAAATAAGTCGCCGCGCATGGCGAGGGTTTCGGCAGAGCGCTCGAATTCAACGTCGTCGTAGGCCTTGGGCCGCCCGACGGCGCCGGGAACGACAAGCAGATACGTGCCGCCCACGGCGCGCGTGAAGGGAACCTCGCGGTCGAGGTAATCGATGGCCGCCTGACGGCACAAGGCGCGATTGCAGGCCAGATCGTTGTCGGCGGAAAACATGCCGCAGACGCCGGAGACCTTGAGGCCGTGATCGCCGAGGATTCTCAGCGTCTCATCGACTTTGTAGCCGAGGTCGGGGCCGTAGTGGTTGCCGTGCAGCTCAATATAAGGAACCTTGGACTTCGCGAGCCGCGCGGCCGATTCGGCCAGCGGCTCGCGTCCGAATCCCCAGTTACTCCATGAAAGTTTGAGCCGGGTCTTGAGCTGCTCAGGCTTCAGCTCGCGGAAGCGCTCCTGAATTTTGCTGTTGCTTTCTTCAAAATGCTGCTGACGCATCGTTCCATCCTCCTGTAATGTGTGCGGTGCCCCGGGTCTCAAAAGCGAGACCCGGGGCACCCCAGGATTGCGCATGGCGCGGGCCGCTAAAGCCGCGCATGATCTCCCACGGCGGGTACGTTGTCGTGCACATCCGGCCCAAAGTAGCGCAGCGTCACCAGCGGGTCGGTCTTCGAGTAATTCTCGAAGGTGACGCCCGCGACGGCCGCTTCATGCGAGATGAAGACTTCGTCCTGCGTCATCTGCCCGAAACGGATGATCGACGGGCAGTCGACGGCGAGTTTGCCGATGCGCCCGTGGCCCTGGGTGACGATGACGCCGCTCGCGCCGGCGTCGCGGATGGTGCAGCGCGCTCCCGGCTCGACGGTCAACTCGCGGGCGCTGAACTTTTGCACGCCGGCGATGGTTCCGTAGACGATCCAGCGATCGACATAGCCCTCGCTGTCGGTGTCGGCCACGGGAATCGGCTCCAGGTAATGTTGGTTCTTGAAATCGTCGACGAGGTTGGCCGGATAATCGACGAGATCGGCAAGGAAATCGAAGTCCCAGTGCTTGTCTTCGGGAACGTCCTGGGTGAGCAGGCTGCGCGGCACCGGCCGCGCTTCCACCATCGACTGGAACATGGCCAGGACATCGCTGCCCCACTGCGGTTCATAGGTGAGCAGGGAACCCGGCGCGTGCAGAATGCGCGGCGGCACCAGCCAGCCTGTGCCGGGCTTGAGCCGGTAGGCCTTCGAGTAATCCAGAATTCCGTTGTCGCCCTTGTCCCAAGACTCAAGGCAGGCGCGGATGTGCTCGCGGGTTGTGCCCGGCTCGAGCCCGAAGTATGTATGAGGAAAATTGCCGAGGGTGGCATTCTGCTGCGGAGGAAAATAGTAGCCTTCCGGTTTGCCTTCGCGCCCCACGAGACGGGCCAGCTCGTCGCTCTGGTGCAGGTGATGCATGATGGGGCCCATGTTGTCGAAGAATTTGCTGTAGACCGGCCAGCGGTGGTACTTCTCCCAGATCGCTCTGCCAACCAGCCGCTGCCCCTCGGACTCAACCGCTTCCTTTAATGTGAAGCGCTGGTCCTCGGAGACTACATAGCTGAGGCCTTCGTCGGGCGTGCGGTTGTCGTTCATGGCCGGGGTGGTGGAAGCGAACCAGCGCTCGTCGATTCCGCCACGGTGCGCGCCATAGGCGTAGAGATCGCGGGCATCGAGCTTGAGCCTGCGGCCGGGTTGCGTATAGACCCGCGGCACCCAAGTGGGGGCGAGCCTGAGAATGCCTTCGCCGGCTTCCAGAACTTGCCGGGTTGCTGTGTTTACTGCAGCGGACGTGCTCATCTGTCTCTCCGTTTTGCTTGTATCCGGCTGCTTGTTCGACTAACCTGCAGGCGCCGAACGCGAAATCCGCCAGCAACCGGTCTCACAAACTCGTCGCAAAGACCTTACATTGTCGGCGCCTTCGCCGTCAAGATGAAAAGGCGTCATTCTGAGTAGATTGCCATAATGTGTTTATTAAAAACAACTTAAAATGACATCTTCGGCGCAGGGCGGTGTGGCGTGGTGCGGGTGCAGGGCGAAGAAACCACGGGAACCGCTCACTTAGAGCAGTATCACCAATGAAAATGATCTGAACTGTAATTCATTTATTCTCAATAAGATAAAAGAAAAATACCGGTTTCTTAAAAATTTCTTGACAAAGATAAGAGCGTTTGCATAGCATTCCGGCGGGCGCAAAGAGGGGATACTACGCCCTTCCCAATCAAGGAGGAGTCCCACATGTTTGTGCAATCAATTGCAAGCAATCGCCAAGTGACAGTAAACAGATCAATGCGCAATGCGCGCAGTCAACCCCCAAATACCCACTTGACAGGCTGGTTCTGCCGCGGACTGGCCGTTCTGAGCATGGCCCTGATGGTTCTATTCGCGGTCCGGGCATCCGCCCAAGAGGCAGACCAGGGCGCCATTATCGGTGTGGTAACGGACTCGACGGGCGCGGTCATTCCGAACGCCGACGTGGCACTGACCAACGTCGATACCGGCCTGGTGCTGAAGACCAAGTCCAACGCCAGCGGCAACTACTTCTTTGGGCCGATCAAGACCGGGAACTATACGGTCAGCGCGTCGGCGGCGAACTTCGCGACCACGGTGGAGCAGAACATTGTGGTGCACGTGACGGACCGCCTGAACATTCCCCTGGCTCTCAAGCCGGGCAATACATCGGAGACGGTGACGGTAACATCGATGGCGCCGATCATGCAGACGCAGACAGCCGAAACGGCGGTCGATGTCGATACGCATTTTCTGAACGATGCGCCCCTGGCGAACCGCAATTGGATTTTTATTGCCCAGGAAGCACCCGGTTCGACGCCATTCGTGGGACGCGGCTCGGGCAACGGCGATTTTTCGTCCAACGGCCAGCATGAAGAGCAGAACAACTACATGCTCGACGGCGCCGACAACAATACCATGAACAGCGACTACATCAACGGCTCGACCTACAGCATCGCGCCCCCGCCGGATGCCATCGACGAGTTCAAGATGGAAACCAGCAACTACAGCGCGGAGATCGGGCGCGGCCACGGCGCGGTGATCAACGCCACCACCAAGTCCGGCACCAACGCCATTCACGGAGATCTCTGGGAGTACGTGAGAAACACGAAACTCGACGCGCTGGTTTGGACTCAGGCCCCAGGCTCGACCCCGGCAGTGTTCCACATGAATCAATTTGGCGCTACCCTGGGTGGGCCGATCATCAAGAACAAATTGTTTTTCTTTGGCGACATCCAGGATGCGCGCTACGCAGTCGGAGCGACCCCGAGTACATATACTGTGCCTACACCGCGCATGCGGAGGGGCGACTTCAGCGAACTGCTGAGCACGACCTATTCCGGTAACTCCTGTCCGATTGTGCTGTACACGCCCAACACCAACACAGGCGCGTATACGTGCAACACCACCACCAAAACATTCGTCCCGCCAACCGGAAATGTTCAGCAGTACACCGGCACCAGCGCCGCCCCGGTTACGTGGAATGGCTTCTCCACGTACACATTCCCTCAGGGCCAGAACGTCTTTAGCGCGGCCCAGATGGATACGGTGGCCCAGAAACTCATTCAAGCCTTTCCCTGCCCCAACTACTCTCCCGCCGGATATGCAAATTACGGACAGCCCAATGGCGGGTGGAGCACAGGCGACTGCAACGCTACGAGCGACAATGACTACGGACCGACCGGAAGCAACTACCAGGTGGACCTGAACGAGGACTCTGATCCGATCAATTGGGATGGCAAGCTGGATTGGAACATCAGCTCCAAGGACCTGGCCACTTTCCGCGTCGACTACCAGCACATCATGAACGTCTTTGTCGCGCCCCTGGGCCCGATCCTCGATGGCATCGGCAGCAACCAGGGCCACACACAGAGCTATTTGAGTTCGAACTACATGTTCGGCGAGACGCACACCTTCTCGCCCACTTTGATCAACGAATTCCGTTTCGCCTTCAACTGGGGCAACGACCAGAACCTGCAGTACAACGATAACGTCAACATCTCAGCTAACTACGGATTGAACGGCGTTCCATACAACGCGGGCCCGCAGAACGGCGGCCTGCCGGCGATCTCCACCAGCTGGCAAGCCTTTGGAGCCCACGGCAACGATCCGGCACATGAAGGCCAAAACAATTACCAGATCCTCGACAACGTGACGAAAATCATCGGCAACCAATCGCTGAAGATGGGCTTCCAGGCCATGCCGATGCGTTTCTATAGCACGGCGGCCGGGACCCCGCGCGGAAGCTACGGCTACGCCAGCACCTATACCGGTTTTACGGGATCAGGCGGCCCCACCGGATATGCGGGCGCGGATTTCCTTGCGCAGGGAACATTGCCCGGCGGCGGGTATACCGGAACTGACAACATGGCGAGCGGCAGCATCAGCAGCTATGTGGTGAACCACTATGTCCACCAATATATGGCTGGATTTGTCCAGGACGACTGGAAGATGACGCAAAAGTTCACCCTGAACCTTGGGTTCCGCTTCGAGCACTTCACACCCAAGTTAGAACAGTCCGACCAGTGGGCGAACTTTGTGCAGGAGACCGAAACGATGACGTCCAACGGCGGAACCGGAACGGCGAAGCTGTTGATTCCGGCGAGCCAATCGGGCCTGAAGCTCGACCCGAACCTGCAGGCGCTGCTCACCGCGGATAACGTGCAGGTGGTCTACGATAGCAACCGGCACCTCGTGGATTACCCGAAGATGAACTGGTCGCCGCGCATTGGCGGCGCCTACCAGATCGACAACAAGACGGTCATTCGCATGGGATTTGGCGTCTTCATGGGCGGCTTTGAGCCGGGCGGCGGCTCGGCCCTCACCCAGAACCCGCCTTACTACATGACCGCAAACCTGGCCAGCCTGCCTGCCTGCACGCAGGGAACTTACTGTGAATCGCAATATGCCTTCAACAACACGCTCGAGGGTGGTTTCGGAGGGTTCCTGGCGTCGGGCGGAATCGAGCACTTCGCCACCTTCCCGAACATCCAGCAATCGGGGACGGGACCGAACCCGACCATGCACATGCCGTACACCATGAACTACAACCTGAGCGTGCAACGCGCGTTCTGGCAGGGGACGACGGCAACCGTGAGCTACGTGGGCAGCGTGGGACGCCACCTGGTGACCCTCTACAACAACCCCGACCAACCGCTGGCGATTACCATTGGCGGCGAGTCGGGCAACGGGTTCAATCCCTTCCCGCATTTCAGCGGGTCCCAGTGGATGGGGTGGACAGGTCGAAGCTCGTATAACTCACTACAGGCTACGGTGCAGAAGCACTATGGCCATGGCCTGAGCTTCCTGGGCACGTATACCTGGGCCCACGCATTCGATAACACGATCGATCTGCTGGGCGGCGACTACGGTGCTTACAAGCAGTCCTATCTCATCCCCATCAATACAGAGTGGGGGCAGTCCGGCTACGATATCCGGCAGCGCGCCGTGGTCAATGTCGATTACGACCTGCCGTTCGGAGTTGGTCGGCAATTCGTCAACCATCCGGGTGTGCTGGATCGCATCATCGGCGGCTGGAAGTCCGACATGGAGTGGTGGGGCCAGACCGGCCAGCCGTTCACGGTCTCGATCAGCAGAAACTCGGGCTTCGGAAACGCCAATGGCGGCGAAAGCAACAGCGCCATTAAGGTCGCCAATGCGTACTCAAACAACTTGCAGCCTCCGGCGAATTACAATGGCGCGCTGACCACCAGCGGCATAACCACAGGGACCCCGTCGAACTCGGCCGCGAACGTTTGCGCGGCGCAGACCAAAACAAGGCAGCGCTGGTTTAACCCGTGCGCTTTTGCGGATCCGCTTGCCGTCGGCAGCTCGAACAATGCGGCTTCCGCTGCGCTTCTGGCGCCCTACCAAACCGGCACTTTCAGCTACGCTTCGGGGCCAGTTGGCGTCGATAACTCGCTTTGCGACGGGTTGGGATGCACCACCAGCGCCACCGGGGCGACTGCCGGGACTCCCGTGCCGTACGTGACCGGCTACCCGGCCGTGGCGCCTTTCTTCGGCAGCCCCAAGAACGATGTTTCCGGGCCGGGCAACTGGAAGCTGAACGCGTCGCTGTTCAAGGACTTCAGGACTTGGCATGAGCAGTACCTGGAGTTCCGCGCCGACGCCTTCAACATCCTCAACCACCCGAGCCTCGGCAACCCTGGCAGCACCAGCACGAATATCGGCGCCAATGTAGTCGCGATTACCGGGACGGGGTCCAACCAGAACCTCACCATCGACGCACGCTTCTTCCAGCTCTCAGGGAAGTACGTGTTCTAAATCGATTGCCTCACTTAAATGAGCACACAATCATTGAGGCCGCCCAGATCCGGGCGGCCTCATTGCATATGCGAGATAGACTGATGCTGCAGGAGACAGTGTGAATCGGCGCAGGTTTAATCAGCTTGCCGGCATGGCCGGACTCGGCGCTCTGGTGGGGCGCAAGGTAGTTTCCGCGGCAATCCCCGCACGGGCGGGCTCTTCACAGACGGGGAATCCTTCTGCTTTACGCGGGCGCGGCATGGGCGACCGCTATCTTCTGGGCGCGGCTTATTACCCGGAATGGTGGCCGTCGAGCGAGTGGGAGATCGATTTCCGCGAGATGGGAGAACTGGGCATCAACGCAGTGCGCATGGGCGAATTCGCGTGGGCGCTCTTTGAGCCCGCGCCCGGCAAATTCGACTTCGACTGGATGGATCGCGCGCTTGCCATTGCGGGGCGCAATGGCGTCGGTGCGATTCTCTGCACGCCTACGGCATCGGTGCCGCCATGGCTGTATCAACAGTATCCCGATGTGCTGAGCGGCAATCAACAGGGCCCATACACTTATGGCGGGCGCAAGGGATACAACACCAACAGCACGAATTATCTTGCGGCCTGCGCGCGCGTGGTGACGGCGCTGGCCGAGCACTACGGCCATCATCCGGGAGTGATCGGCTGGCAGCTCGACAACGAGCCGGGCAACCCATTTCAGGAGTACGATCCAGTCTCGGAGAAGGCGTTTCAGGAATGGCTGCGAAAGCGGTATGGAACGCTCGGCGAATTGAATCGCGTTTGGAATGGCGCGTTTTGGAGCAACATGTACACGGAATGGTCGCAAATTCATTTTCCGACCAACTCCGCCGAGGGAGGATGGCAACCGGCGATCAGTCTCGATTACCGCCGATTCTTTTCCGACTCGTTTTTGAATCACCTGCACCGGCAGGCCGATATTCTGCACGCGAAAACCGAGAATCAGTTTGTGCTCACCAACTGGTCGTCGCCCACCGGCGCGGTGGACGCGTTCACGGCAGGCGCGGAGTTTCTAGATGCAAGCGCATGGGACAACTATGTGAGCGCACCCGGGCTGAGCCGCTTCCAACGCCAGTACACGGCCGGCTTTCTGAGCGACGTCACCCGCTGTGCCGGCCCGCATCAGCGATTCATCTGCGCGGAACAAAACGCTTACGTGCCGCCCGATGCGACGATCGAGGGGCTGCGGCTGCAAGCCTACTGCGACCTGGCGCACGGCAGCCACGGGCAGCTTTATTTTGAGTGGAGGCGCCCCCTGGCCGGCAACGAAGAGCATCGCCCCTCGTTTATCAAGGGATTTGACGGAAAGATCAATCCGGCAAAGCCGATGCTCGAGCAGATTGCCAGGGAGATGGCGCGCATCGGTCCGCGCGTTGCCAATGCCACCACGCGTTCCGAGATTGCGATTTTCTACGACTATCCCAATTCATGGGCGCAAGGCTCGGGAGGGGTCGGGGATCCACATCCGAGCTACGGCGAGGTGCAGAGGTTCTACACCGGGCTGAGGGTGCTCGAGCAGAATATCGATGTGGTGCCGGTGACTGCCGAACTTGCGGGCTACAAGGTGGTAGCAGCGCCCAACCTTCGGCTTATCGACGACGCAACAGTTGAGCGGCTCAAGAGTTTTGTCGAAGCCGGTGGAACGCTGGTACTCAACTACCGCGCCGCCACGCAGAATATGGATAACAGCATGCGGCTCACGCTTTCGCCGGGACCGTTTGCCGAGATTGCGGGAGTGCAATCCGAGGCCATCCTCGACCTTTTTGAATACAACTCTCAGAACGGGAATCTCGATGCGAACCTCCAGGCCGGGCTGGGAATCCGTTTTGTAGGGAGCGAGGCAACCTTCAACCCGCGGACGGCAATTGAATCGCTTGTCCTCCACGGAGCCGAGGTCATTGCAACCGTTCGCGGCGGAGGGCACATGGAGGGCCGGCCGGCTGTCACGCGCAATCGTCACGGCCGCGGCTGTGTGATTTATGTCGGTTGCGATTCGACCAGCGATGAATTCTACGAGGCGGTGGCGCATGTAGCCGCGGCAACGAGCGGGCTCACGCCGCTGATTGAAGCGCCTTATGGAGTGGAAGTGACGAGCCGGCAGGACGGCGGTGCGATCTATTATTTTCTCCTGAATATGACGGAGACTCCACACGACAAGATCGCGCTGCCCA
>Ga0326728_10012648_pt1 | contig 18654 bp, 20 predicted proteins | sample MB3enrmetagenome_FD_207602 | JGI IMG/M metagenome (GOLD analysis project Ga0326728, IMG submission 207602) | Lab enriched peat soil microbial communities from McLean, Ithaca, NY, United States - MB31MN | ecosystem: Environmental > Terrestrial > Soil > Wetlands > Peat | place: USA: New York... | reverse complement strand
AGCAGTTTGTCTAAAAGTTTTTTTTTGAACTTTGTCCATTTTAATCCCTCGCTATTTGTTTAGTGCGTTTATAAAGAACCATATTGAGCCCTGACAGATTTTACTCTTCCCGCTCGGACTTACGAAGCTTCTCAACTTCTACCAAAACGAGGGGTGTCTTTTGCTAAACCTAAGAGGAGTGGGGAGCACAGATACAGTTGTCTTCAATCTTGAAAATATTTGCTCTCTGGCAAGGATGTTAAGAGGAAACAAGCATGTGGAGAGGAAAAAAGAAAGGATAATATTTTTATTCAGATAAAAATATTTTTCTGCTAATTATCTTATAATAATTAACTTATTTTGTCAACCGAAATAAACAATCTGAAATAACAATGGGCATAGTAATCCACGCTAAAACTACGACATAAGTGGTATTAACAGACGATATAAGAATAGTTCGTGTTTTAAGTAATGCGAGTTAGCCAACGGTGAATGCATCTCCCTAGTCAAAGAATCTGCCGGAAGGGCAAGCCTTCCGGCAGATTTAACTCAGTCCATGCTTCATGATCCGCATTAGATGGCTGCCTTGGATTTCAGGAGGCTGTCTGCCACACTGGCATACTGTTTTGCGATGTATGGCCACTTGACTTTTGCCCCCAGCAAAGATGCTCTCTTTTCGAGCTTGAGCTTGAGAACGGGCTCCGAGAGGACGCGGTCGAGCAATTCAGCAAGAGGTTCAGCAGTGGCATCAACTGCAACCAAACCTCTTTGGCCTTCCGACAACATTTCCAGGGCATACAGATAGGGCGTGGAGACGATGGCTCTTCCGCAACCCAGGGCGTAGGCAAGCGTTCCGCTGATTGCCTGATTGAGGTCGGGATAGGGGCTGAGGTAGATGTCGGTCATATACAGGTATTCACCCAGTTCTTCCGGTTCCAGAAACTTGTTGACAAATTCGACATGGTCCTGCATGCCCAACCTGCGTACCAGTTCGATCAGTGTTTCCCTGTACCGATCTCCATGTCCCTCTCCTTCTTGCTCTACCAACATGGGATGGGTCCTTCCCACGATCAAATATGTTAAATTCTGGTGTTTCATGATCAGCCTTTTCAAGGCCCTGATGCCGATCTCTATGCCTTTTCCAGGGCCGATCAGGCCGAAGGTGGTGATCAGCTCCCGCCCCTCATAGCCGTATTCCTGTTTCAGCGAATCTCTGTCCTGCATTTTAAAAGCAGGAACACCATGGTGGATGATATAGACCTTTTCCGGCACCGCCCCATAGACACGAGACAACATGCTGGATGAATTCTTGGTCATACAGATAATTCCTGCTGCTTGCCTGCACAGTGTGCTTAAAACCAGTTTCTCATTGGCGGTCGGGTACGGGAGAATGGTGTGGGTGACAAGCAGAAAGGGCTTTTTCAGGCGAGCGGTAAACTCCAGCAGATAGTCACCGTCTGCGCCTCCATAGATACCGTACTCGTGCTGGATAATCACGACATCCAGGCCAATGTTGTTATTTATAGCATTTGCAGTGCTGATATAGTCTTCTAATTTGGCCTGCCTGATGACGTACAACACCTCGTCCGGATAGGCGTAGGTAAAATACGGATCAGATACGGCCGCGATAAAAGTTCTCTCGCCAACCTTATTCAGGTTATCCCTCAGGTTTCTCGAAAATGTCGCAATTCTACACTGTTGTGGCGAGTATGTGCCGAGATTTAGAAAATTCATGGTTGATTCCTCCGTAACATAGTCTTTTTAGCTGGGAAAGCAATCTCCCATAAGCCAAGAATTTGTTGAATCATCATGCTGGAAGAAACCCTGGAGAGCCTGGAAAACGCCGCAGAGCGTCAGCTCTTCGGAGACTGTGGCTTTTGCATAACCGGCGGTGAAAAGCGGGAGGCCGCCGTGCCAGAAAGAAGTCTGGTACAGTTCTCAAATCGCTGCCCATGCCGGGAATAAGGCTGGAATTGCCATGCAACGGGCTGGCGCGGTGGTGATCTACTACTGCGGGGCGACTTTGGGGAACCGGCTGGAGTGAGATTTGCGACCAAAAGACCTACAGAGGTGGAAGCGGAGGATTATTAAGATGATGGGGGATGATCCTATTAGCCTTGTTTTCACCTTGACCGCCCAGAACTGTTGCGCCATGGCCTTGAACATCCTGACCGGATGTGTTTCAACATTGGTTATGGCGCAGTTCGAGACTATGATGCAACCGGAGAAGCTGCATACTACCTGCTTCAGTGGGGGATTGGTGATAAAACTATTCAAAATGACAAAAAATAAATGGGAAAGAGGCTGTTGCCAGGGACAATGAGGTGTGCTCGAGGAAACAGAAAGGACGGGCATCTAAATTTCACTCTACACTGGATAGGGCTGGATGTCAATCATAAGTCCGCGTGTGTGTCCGTGTCAAGATGCAGTAGGTGAACTCCCCAGAATATTTTTGTTCTTTACTCGGTACTTTATCTTACCCGCTCCACCACCAAGATGGTGTGCGGGACTTTACCCCCTGGCCAGGCCTCGTTGCCAGGCCAACGAAAAACTGTACGGCTGCCTTGCGGCATCCCAAGCCCGCTGATGTCGTGCCCACCAACTGAGGCTGCCGGTAACTCCAGAGATTGCAGCAAGGTTAACGATGCGGAGTATTTAAGAGAGGTTGACATTAATAGTTAAAAGGCGTATTATTAAAAATACTAAATGTTACTATGCATAGGTTTTTATTCCTGTTAATGCTTTCCTCACTTTGCCTTTCAGCACTCCATCCAAGAACAAGATGGGTAAAAGTTAAAAGGATCGCAATGACCCATCTGAACAATCCATTTCCACCCAATTAATCCACCGTGCATTTTCAATAACAGCAGGATGTGGAAAAACAGGCCAACATGGATTTTCATTGGCCAATTTCGCTCACGCCAAAAAGAATCGGGAGTTAAATTAATTACGTCTTTGAGATTGGCAACACTTGTTGCCGATCTGTAAACTGTCGTTTTATTACCAAGAAGACGAAGAGGGGAGGTGTAGGATTCGAATGATGCATCCTCATTTTATGCCAATACTAGTTTTGGCTTTTCAAACTATCTGCATGCTTGTGCTGTTAGCCGGTTGCGTTTTCTTGGCGATAGTCGCATGGCAGTTTATGAAAGCTCAGGAAACTATGGCAAGCGCGGTCAAAGATGCCGTGCTCAGTTTAAAACCTAAACAGTAAAACAATACGGGCATTAAAAAGAAGGCAGTTAGCGTGAGTAATTTAATGCAGTACGCCACTATTACAAAACAAAATGTAACCTTCACCATCGTTTTCGTTCAGCTTTTCGTGTTTCAAGACAAAATGGAATCAGAGAGAGCCGAATTAGCCTATAGTCAACTTTTTCCGGGGATGCCCATAGTCTTGATGACACGGGATCCGCAAGATGTACCAATTTATATCGGTCGAATTGATATTGTCAACTTTCTAAAAGTTACCGATCCTTCGATCATACCGTGGAAGATTTCTCAAGTTGAATCTGACTCTCTCAAGATCATTAATAGATACTCACTGTTTTTAAAGCTTGCCAGTTAGACTCTCAATGTCCCCAGGTGTATGTCCATCTGAGAGGCTATAGCGCCAATGATGTTTGTCAAGAGCTGGATGCCTGTCCAGTTAAAAATAATTTATTCTGGGAGTGATAAGTGATGACTGATGCTAAAAAGATTGAGGAAACAAGCCATACCACTTCTCTGGGAACGATCCGCATTGCCAATGAGGTAGTGGCGGTCATCGCAGGCCTGGCAGCTACGGAGATCGACGGCATCGCCGGCATGAGCGGCGGCATTGCCGGCGGCATTGCGGAGATGCTGGGCCGCCGCAACCTGGCCCGGGGGGTGAAGGTGGATGTTGGGGAACAGGAAGCCGCCGTAGACCTTTTTATCGTCGTGGAATACGGAGTGCGCATTCAGGACCTGGCCCTGAAGGCGCAGGAGGGCGTCAAGCAGGCAATCGAGAGCATGACCGGCCTGGCGGTGATCGAGGTCAACGTGCATGTCCAGGGCGTTTCCTTCACCGAGGGGCCGGAGGAGCAGCGTGTTAAATAGGCCTGGCAAGGAGGGGGAAACAACCGATGCAACCAGCTTACCGTGTTTTGTCAGTGATCCTGGCGATCCTGGGGATTGTCTTTGCAACTGTTCTGCTTGCGTTCGCCATGGGCTGGGTGATCCCGCAGGCCTATCTGCAAACATTCCTGTCAATTCCAAACAACCTCTGGATAATAGGCGCAGCCAGCGTCATCGTGATCTTGCTGGGGCTGCTGCTGATAGCCATGTCCTTGCAAGGCGAGCGTCGTTCCTGGGAACTGCTGATTGAGGATGCAGCTCTCGGCCGGGTGGAGATCTCGGTGACTGCGCTGCATGATATGATCCTCAGGGCGTCCCGCAAAATCAGGGAGATCAGGGAGATCAGACCCGTTCTTCGCTATGAGAAGGACGGAGTGGCGGTCGCCCTGCACCTGAAAGTCAACCCTGATGCCAACATCCCCGAGGTGTCGCGGGAGCTTCAGCAAGAGGTGCAGAGCTACTTGGAGGAGAAGGCGGGAATTCATGTCAAGCGGTTGCGGGTTCTGGTCGAAGGTGTCTCTTATGAGGCCCGGGCAAAGGTGGAGTGACACCCTGTGGGGCGCCTCTGAGGTTCGCTTCAGTTCACTTTTGAGAAGACAGGCCTCGATCGCAGAAAGAGGTGAAGGTTAATGGCAGGTAACCAGTCTTTCTACGAATACCTTGCAGGGCAGGCAGGAAGAAATCTCGGCAAAGTGATCGGTGTGTTGATCGGCCTGGTGGCGGCTCTGCTGTGGATCATCTTCGGCTTCTGGAAAATTATCTTCCTGGCCATCTTGATCCTGATCGGGTATTTTATCGGCAAATGCTTTGACGATAAGGTTGGTTTGGGCGAACTGCGGACAAAGATGTTTGGAAAACGCTGATCGGAGCAGTCTGGTGATGGTGTCGAGGCCGGAAGCAGAGCGGCCGGAGATGGCTCTTTTAGGGAAATCGGCGGGCCAGCTTAAATAGCAAGATCAAAAAAAGGAGGAGCAGAGATGGAGAAGAGAGAGGAATATCAGGGCAAGATGGAGGCCCAGCTCGGTGAGTGGGGCAAAGAGATTGACAAATTGAAGGCCAAGGCGGACCAGGCAGCAGACGATACCAGGAAGGGTTATCACGATGAGATTGAAGACTTGCGCGCCAAGCAGGCAGCGATGCAGGCGAAACTACAGGAACTGAAAACGTCGAACGAGGGTGCCTGGGGGGATCTCAAGGAAGGGCTGGATAAGTCTTGGAATGAGATAAAGGATGCTTTTAACAAGGCCGCCGACAGGTTCAAGTAAGAGCGGTCATTACAGCTCATCCTTAACCAGAACAGAATCCGTTGGAAATCTGTGAACAGCCTCATGAACAAACTCTCGTTTAGTGTCATAACTATTCGTATTGACATCTATCACAGCGAAATAAAAATAAAGGAAGGATGATGAAACATGCTATGGGCACTCGCGGTGATTTTCGTAGTATTGTGGCTTCTTGGATTGATTACTTCGCATATGTTTGGGGGATGGCTCCACATTCTTCTTGTAATTGCTGTTATTGTGATTGTGATACAGCTCATTAGCGGCAGGGGTATTTAGCTGCATTCTGTAACTTTGCTTTAAATTAGACGACGAGGCGGCCTGGACGTGAGTTCTGCCACTTCAACAAGTCACTCCAGCACTGGTTCACTGGCCATAGCCGAGAACAGCTTGGGGACCAGACGAACGCTATGCAAGCACTTCCACCTCGCCAAAGGACAGTCCACTCTGGACGCTGCCCAGCAGAATCTCCTGGATAACGACTGCCAGCACCAATTGGATGTCATGCTCATTGAGACCCCCTGGGCCAGCTTGAGTGGTTCATCCGGGAGTTCGGGGAACTAATATACTGTCAGCAAATTTACTACAATTCTTTGGGAGAGGATAACTGATGTTATTTTCAAAAGTTTGGTCCCTGATCAAGGGCTTCCCAGGTAAGCTTCGTACCAGCCGCATCACCCTGATCATCACGGTCCTGGTAGTGCTGGCCGCCTGCGGCTATGGCGTTTGGCACTACTACCGGGCTGCTGGCTCTAAGAGCGCCGTTTATACCACTGCCAAGGCAGCCGACGGGAACGTCGAGACGACTGTCAGCGCCTCCGGCAACCTCATCGCTCTCCAGAACGTCGCTCTCACCTTCAAGACCCAGGGCTACGTCGAAACCTGCAGCGTCCAACTCGGGGACCTGGTCACGACCGGGCAGGTACTGGCCACGGAAGATCCGAGCGACCTGCAGGCCTCTCTGACCCAGGCCGATGCCACGCTGAAGAGCGCTCAGGCCAACTACAACAAGCTGTCATCCACCGATCCCCAGGAGATAACCCAGGCCCAGAGCCAGGCTGACGAGGCGCAGACCGCCCTCGATAATGCCAAGTCCACGCTGGAACGTGACCAGCAACTGCTGGCATCGGGCGGGGCCTCCCAATCCACCGTGGATAGCGACCACAGCGCTTACCAGCAGGCCAAGGCCGCATACCAATCCGCTGAGTACACCCTGGCCCAGGACCAGACACATGCTGATCTGGCTGCTGCCGCTGCTTCGGTCGAGAACGCCCAGTCCCAAGCGGAGCAGGCCCAGAGCAATTTAACCGATGCCAACATTATCGCCCCCTTCGATGGATACATTGACACGATCACTGGCAACCCGGGAATGTGGACCGGGGGCGGCGCCGTGTCTTCGGGAACGTCCACCGCCACTCAGTTCGGTATCGTCCTGACATCCACCCAACTGCTGATCGATGCCTATGTCAATGAGGCGGACATCAGCAAGGTCAGCGTCGGCCAGGCGATCGCCTTCACCGTGGACACCTATCCCAGCCAGACCTTCACGGGCAAACTCATCGCTCTGTCTCCCAACGCCACTACGGTCAGCAACGTTCAGGAATATGAGGCCCACATGTCCATCGACAACTACAGCACGCTGAAGAGCGGCATGCCGGCCACCATTACCATCATCACCGCCTCCGCCACTAACGTCCTGCTAATCCCGGAGTCTGCCCTGTCTTATGGCAAAACCTACCAGGCGTCGCTGGCCAGCGGATCCAAAAAGACTGCTGCAAGCCAGAAGAGCAAGTTTTCAGGAAGCGCAACCGCATCAAAGGCAAGCACCAACTCCACCCAGAGCACGGGTACGGTGGTGCTGCTGGTTAACGGTAAACCCCAGATCAAAAGTGTCCAGACCGGCCTCTCCGACGGAGTCAACACGGAGATCGTATCCGGCCTGAATGTGGCTGACGTTGTGATCACTGGCTCCACGACAGCGGCCAAGACATCTACTGCCACCACCAGCACCTCCAGCACTACCGGAAGTACTAGCGGAGGAGCAACGGCAATTCGCCTCTAAGAAACAAGGTTATATACTGGCATGTGATATTTTTCTGATTGGCGCGGGGCGATTTGCCTCGTTAACAACAAATGCCTGCTCTAGACAACGCTCGAAGAGCGGTAACACGGGAATAGCGGCAGAATGATCTGCTTGAAATGGCAAGATGAAGGCGCCGCGCCGGCGCCAGGCAGACGTTGGAACAGGGCGGCGCCGGCATCCGGATATCGAATATGTGTGAGGAGGGCGCTGGAAACAGGGCAGCGCATCGCCACTCATAATGGGAGGTCGCGCATTTGGCGGTCAGTGAACTGGCAAGAGCATCGGTGGCACCTGCAGCATCTGCGGCATATCCGCTCATTCGTTGCCGCGCCATAGTCAAGATCTACCCCTTGTCGGGGGTGGAGGTGCACGCCCTGAGAGGGATCGATCTGGACATCGGCAAGCAAGAGATGATTGCTATCATGGGCCCCTCAGGCTCCGGCAAGTCGACCCTGATGAACATCATCGGCTGCATGGATAAACAGACGAGCGGCGATTATTTCCTGGACGGAGTGGACGTGTCCACCCAATTCGAGTCCGAGCTGGCCGACACCCGTAACCGGAAATTGGGATTCGTGTTCCAGCGCTATAACCTGCTGGCCAGGGCGACAGCCCTGTACAACGTGGAACTTCCCCTGTTCTATGCCGGAATGTCCGGCGCCAAGACCGGGGAGGTGGCGCTGGCCGCCCTCGACAGGGTCGGCCTGAAAGATTTTGCCGAGCACTGGCCAAACCAGATGTCCGGCGGGCAGCAGCAGCGAGTGGCCATCGCAAGGGCGATTGTCAAACAGCCGCTGGTAGTCATGGCCGACGAGCCCACCGGTGCCCTGGACACGGCCAGCAGCAAAGATGTCATGCAGATCTTTCAAAAGATGCACCGGGAACAGGGCGTGACGGTGGTGGTGATCACTCATGAGCCCTTTGTGGCCGACTTCTGCCAGCGCAAAGTGGTGATGCGTGATGGTAAAATCATCAGCGACGACCGGACGCCTGATTGGCACGATATGTAACTTCAGAAAATGGACGCATCTTTGAAAGCTGCGGGGATGAATGTCTCCATGGGGGTGTAAGTTAATGTCGGTCAAATTCAGCGTTCTGAACGATTTTGCAGTACGGGCTTTGAATGCCAACAAGATGCGCTCTTTCCTGACCATGCTGGGGATCATCATCGGCGTGGGGGCGGTGGTGCTGATGATGGCCATTGGTCAGGGAGAGCAGAACCAGATATCGGCCAACCTCGCCAAGCTGGGCACCAACCTGCTCCTGGTGTCGCCGGGAGCAGCGGGGCAGTATGGGGTACGTACCACCACCACCAACACTTTGACCCTCGGTGACGCCACGGCTGCCGCCACCCTTGCAAACGTGGCAGAGGTGGCCCCCACGGAGCGGGCAAGCGGCCTGGTGACTTACGCTGATCAGACCGATACGACAACGGTCACCGGCACCACACCGGCAATTGCCGATATCTCTTCCCTGACCATCGCTCAGGGACGGTTCTTTGATGCCGACGACCAACAGAATATCGCCCCGATGGCGGTCCTCGGCCAGACTCCGTACCAGACCCTCTATCCCGGTGGCGGCAACCCGGTGGGCACCCAGATCCGGATCGGAAGCGTGAGCTTCACGGTGATCGGCCTCCTGAACACTATCGGCGCCGGAGTAGGTGGCAGCAACCAGGACGACATCATCTACATACCGATCACTACAGCCATGATCAGGATCCAGGGGGACACCAAACAAACCATCAACACGATGGAGGTGCAGGTGGCATCCAAGGATGATATGAGCAGCGTCCAGAACGCCCTGGATGCCCTGTTGCGCCAGCGTCATGGGCTGAAAACCAGCCAGAAGGACGACTTCCAGATCACCAACATGGCCCAGATCCAAGCGACAGCGTCGAGCATCATCGGCATCCTGACAATCTTCCTGGCGAGCGTGGCTGGTATCTCACTGGTCGTCGGCGGTATCGGCATCATGAACATCATGCTGGTCTCGGTAACCGAACGTACCCGGGAGATCGGGGTGCGCATGGCCCTTGGCGCCTCGAGACGGGACATTCTTCTGCAGTTTTTGCTGGAGGCGATCATATTGAGCATGCTGGGCGCCCTGGCCGGGATCGTCCTGGGGGTTGGCAGCGCCGAACTGACCTCCCTCTTGGCGAAAATGGAAATGCCTATCTCTGTCTGGTCTATCGTGATTTCGGTCTTGTTTTCCGCAGGGGTGGGTGTCATCTTCGGCTACTTACCTGCGCGCAAGGCGGCCAGTCTCAACCCGTCCGAGGCCCTGGGCTACGAGTAGCCAGCATTGCTTTAAATTAGACAATGAGACGATTCTGGAGGACAAATGGATCACATCCCGGATACATTCACCCTGTGACTTGCTGCCTTTATCGAAGACGACGGCGCCAGGTGGTAGGGTCAAGGGGCACACTCAGCAGGTCTTCAGGATAAACCGGTGTCAGAGAGGCCACGTAGAGTATCTCTTGGGCGTCGTGAGGGTGACGAAAAATGATATACAAAGAGAGAGTAAAGCTCCTTGCACTTATGCTATCAGTCGTACTAATTCTGGCTTTCATGCCTGTTGGCATGGCATTCGCTGTTGCCCGCCAAATTGGTGGCGACGGTAGTTCAGCTTCGTACACCCCAGCCGTACAGACAGAGGCTGCCACTTCAGTCACTGCCACCTCCGCTGTCTTGCACAGCGACATCGCCTCAGAAGGGTATGATGTCACTGACTATGGCTTCCTCTGGGGCGCCAGCGCCAGCAGTCTCACCAATAAGCTGGATGTAGGCGACAATGTCTACTTTACGGCTACACTGAGCAGCCTGACAGACGGTATGACCTACTACTTCGAGGCCTATGCCACCAATATGCACGGCACAGCAGACGGAGATGTCCTGAACTTCACCACAGGGGTCCAGACACCAACCCCGACCGTGCAGACAGAGAATGCCGCGTCAGTCGCGGCTGATTCCGCTGTTTTGAACGGCGACATCGCCTCAGAAGGGTATAATGTCACTGACTATGGCTTCCTCTGGGGCACCAGCGCCAGCAGTCTCATCAATAAGCTGGATGTAGGTGACAATGACTATTTCGGCAACTTTACGGCTACACTGAGCAGCCTGAACGACAGTACGACCTACTACTTCGAGGCCTACGCCACAAACTGGGTGGGTACACGAAACGGAGAGGCCCTGAACTTCACCACAGAAATACAGACGCCCACGGCATCGAAGGGAACTGTATTCTCCGATGTCCCCGCCTCTTTGCTGGGATACAATATCATCACCAACCTGAGCACCCGGGGCGTCGTATCCGGTTGCCCGGACGGTACCTTCAGACCGGATGCATTCATCACCAGGGCAGAGTTTGCCACCATGCTGGTCAATGCCCTCGGACTGAGCATTACCGGAACAACCAGCACGTTTACAGACGTTGCCCAATGTTCCTGGCTTTACGGCCCCGTGAACACCGCTGCCGCGGCAGGTCTGGTATCAGGTATGGGTAATAACCAGTGTGGTCCCTATAGTCTGATTACCAGAGAGCAGATGGCTGTGATGGTGGCCAGGGCCATGGGGAACCGAGCTCCCGCCGTTGACGGTACCGAATTGAATGCCTTCAGCGACAGATCGTCCGTCAGCAGTTGGGCAGTCACCGGCATGGAAGTGGCCGTCAAGGCGGGCATCATCAGCGGCATGACTACAGACACGCTTTCCCCCTTGGACAACGCCACCAGGGCCCAGGCAGCAGCGGTGATTTACCAGATGCTCGTCTTCTTAGGCAAGTAAGTTCCCCCTTGCTGGAGCGAAATGAAAAGCTGCTCAAAGTAAGGCCCTTAGCTGAGAGGGTCTTTTTTTGTTTGCAGTGCTGCCAAGTGGAGTGGGGGACTTGCCAGCCTGTTGGTTGCCCCAGTTGGCTAGATCATTTGGCTGGCGGGTAACCAAAAAGGCCAGGGAATAATGCTGCGCACGACTGACGGGGGCGCTTTTAAAGACGTACCTTGATACGACATTATCACTGACCGACGACAACCTTGATACGACACAACCTTGATACGAGTTGTAGTCCGCGGCCGCAACGTAGTGTATAATGCCATATATCGTCAAAAGATCTGGCCAAGGAAGGACAATCTGCCGGCGGAGCAGAATACCTCAGAGACTTTACCAGGCGAGAGAATGCGGTTGCGGCGCAAGGCTTTCAGGTTTAGAATAAACTTAGCATAGAAGTAGATCTTTTAGGCTTATAATGGATATGAGCCGTTAGTCATTGGCTGATCATTATTAATGAAGGAGTTAGATGACATGGCTGTCTATAAAATTGTCGAGCTGGGGGATCCGGTGTTGCGCCAGAAGTGCAGCCCGGTGCCTGAAGTCAATGGTAACATTCAGAAACTGATTGACAATCTGGCTGATACCTTGTATGCGGCCAAGGGGTTGGGACTGGCCGCCCCCCAGATCGGCGTGTCCAAGCGGGTGATCGTGGTGGATTGCGGGGATGGTCTGTGGGAAGTCGTCAACCCGGAGATTGTCTCTATGAAGGGCCAGGAGGTTGCCGTCGAAGGATGCCTGAGCATTCCCGGAGTGGCCGGTGAGGTTAAAAGGGCGGCCCGCGTGGTGGTCAGGGGATTGGACCGCAACGGCCAGCAGATCCAGATCGAGGCCGAGGGCATGGGAGCCCGGGCCTTCCAGCACGAGACCGACCACCTGGACGGGATCCTGTTTATAGACAAGGCCAACAAGATAGCCGACGGCGAATAAGGGGCATTCCTCGTGCTGAGTGAAGATGCCCACCCCGCCCCTGGCTTGCCTGAGCGGGGATTTCTTAAGAAGCGGAGCAGTGAGCTTGGAGACTCTCTTTTTTGGGACAAGCGATTTTGCCATACCGGCGCTGCAGTCGCTGACAAGCAGCAAGTGGCGGTTGCTGGGTGTGGTTACCCAGCCTGACCGGCCGCGGGGAAGGGGCCGCAAGGTGGCGCCCACTCCCGTCAAACAGTATGCGCTGGATAAGCACCTGCCGGTTTACCAGCCGGAATCAGGGGCGATGCTGGCTGACCTGCTGAGGTCGGAAAACCTTCGGCCTTCGGTGATTGTGGTGGTCGCTTTCGGACAGTTGCTGAAGCAGGCGGTGCTCGAACTGCCGCCGCTCGGATGCATCAATATCCATCCGTCCCTGCTGCCGGCATACCGGGGTCCGGCCCCCGTCCAGCGGGCGATCATGAACGGCGAGACCAGAACCGGCGTGACGACCATGTACCTGTCCCCGGAGATGGATGCGGGTGATCTGATCCTGCAGGAGTCGGCACCGGTTGCACCCGGGGACACCGCCGGGGACCTGTTTGCCCGGTTGGCCGGGCTGGGGGCGGAGATGCTCGGCAAAACCCTGACCCTGATCGAAAGGGGCGAGGCGCCGCGCCTTGTCCAGGATCAGCGCCAGGCTACCTATGCTCCTCCCCTGACGACGGAAGAGGAGACCATAGACTGGTCGCGGGATGCGGCCTGCCTGTGCAATCTGATCAGGGGTATGAATCCCAGCCCGGGTGCGCATACTCTATATAATGGTAATAAATTGAAGATCTGGCGCTGTCGTCCTGACGACGGCGCTCCGGACGGAAATTCAGGCATCGAGCCTGGAATTGTCTCGGATGCGGACCCCAGGAGGGGTTTTACGGTGCAGACCGGTTGTGGTCAACTGGTGATCGAATCGGTCCAGCCCGCTGGCCACTCAAGTATGAGTGCAGCCGAGTTCGTGAGGGGCTATCGTGTTCGTCCGGGTTTGCTGCTGGGGGGTTAGCCACGCTCGTGCATGTCAGGAAACGCCTCTTTATCAGCTTGCTGGGCCTGGCAGTGGCATTGATCATCCTGCTGGCGCTTTTTATCACCTATCTGGCTTTAAACTGGAATCTCCCCTGGCACCGGCTGATTCTGCTCTTGCTGGTCTTGCTGGTGATCATCCTGCTGGGAATAGTGACCTTCGGAATCATCGGGATCGTGCTGACCATCTGGAGCGCCAAAAAAATTCCCTCTTTCCAGCATCTGATCAGGGCGACACTGCACATCCTGTTTCCGATCGTGCTGCTCCTGGGACAGATCTTGAGGCTCAGCCAGGAGCGCGTCCGGAGTTCCTTCATCGAGGTCAACAACCAGATGATCAGGGCTAGCCGGGAGCAGGTGCGAAGCGACCAGGTCCTTGTACTGGTGCCCCATTGCTTGCAGAACTCGGAGTGCCCCCACAAGATCACCCTTGATTACAACAACTGCAGGCGATGCGGCCAGTGCCAGGTGACTGATCTGATCTCCTTGCGGGAGCGATACGGCGTCAATCTGGCTTTTGCTACCGGAGGCACGCTCGCCCGACGGTTTGTCCAGGTATACCACCCGAGGGCGATCATTGCCGTCGCCTGCGACCGGGACCTGGCCAGCGGCATTCAGGATGCCAGTCCTCTTCCTGTATTGGGGGTCTTGAACGAGCGGCCATCTGGGCCCTGCTTCAACACCAGGGTCAATTTACGGGATGTCGAGGAGGCAATCCAATTCTTTCTCTGTCCAGAGGTGAGGGTTTATCAAAAAGGAGAGCGCTCCCCGGCTGCGCAATCCGCACGCCGTCAGGGATGAGGCTTTGCGGGTGCTGCTCTCGGTGGAAAGGAAAGGCGCTTACGCCAACCTGGAGCTGCAAAAACTCACGCCCGCACCGGGCCGGGAGCCCTATGGACGCGGCGGCGCCCGGCACCCGGAGCATAGGCCGGGACCGGCCCTGGATGCCCGGGACACCGGTTTGCTGACGGAGCTGGTCTACGGCGTCCTCCGCCGGCAAAACACCCTGGACTGGGTGATCGACCAGTTCAGCAAGGTTCCTGCCGCCAGGATGAATTACATCGCTCACAATATTGTCCGGTTGGGGATCTATCAGTTGTTGTTCCTGGAGCGGGTGCCGGTCTCAGCGGCCTGCAACGAGTCGGTCGAGTTGGCAAAAACCTGGCGGATCGGTGGCCTGGCGGGTTTTGTGAACGGCCTGCTCCGCAATATTGCCCGGCAACGGGATGAGATAACCTACCCCGACCCGGAGCAGGATCCGGTCCTGCATATCAGCGTCAAATATTCGCATCCGTCCTGGCTGGTGGAGCGCTGGCTGGGGCGCTTCGGCCGGGAGGAGACGATCGCTCTCTGTAAGGCCGATAACGAACCGCCGCCGGTAGTCTTGCGCTGCAACACCTTGAGGATCGATTCGCAGGGTCTGCTCCGGAGGCTGGAGCAGGAAGGGGCCGCGGTTCAGCAGAGCCTGTTGATTCCTGAGGCTTTGAGGGTAGAGCCGCACATTTCCATCACCGGATTGCCCTCATTCCAGGATGGTTGTTTTGCCGTTCAGGACGAGAGTTCCATGCTGGCCTCGCTGGTCCTGCGGCCGCAGCCAGGCTCGGTGGTGCTCGATGCCTGTGCCGGGCCTGGAGGCAAGACCAGTCACCTGGCACAACTGATGAAAAACAGCGGCCGGGTGCTGGCTTTCGATATCCATCCGCACCGCCTGCAATTGATTGAAGATGCCTGCCGGAGACTGGGCATCACCATCGTGGCAACCCGCTTGCAGGATGCGGCCGCCCCACCGGAAGACATCCTGGGGGTGGTGGATTACCTGCTGGTGGATGCTCCCTGTTCCGGGCTGGGCGTGATCAGGCGCCGGCCGGACCTGAGATGGAAGGTGCGGGAGCAGGATCTGGGTGAGCATGCCCGGCAGCAAAAACACCTGGTCAGTGAGGCAAGCAAATGTTTGAAGCCTGGAGGAATCATGCTCTACAGCACCTGCTCCACCGAACCGGAAGAGAACGGGGAGGTCGTCGAGGCGTTTCTGGACGGCCATGAGCACTGGGAAAGCGTGGATATCTCCGGGTTGGTGCCCCCATCCTTCCTGATTGACGGCGCCGACCACCGGATGGCACAGCAGGGGCGGCTCCAACTGTTGCCGCACCGCCACGGTACAGACGGTTTCTTTCTGGCTGCTTTGAGAAAGAGGTGATACAGTGAGCTTGCAGGATCTCGATGCCGTGTTGAAAAAGTACTGGGAAGGGATGTTCAAAAAAAGCAACGGCCCGATGCAGCCGGTGGAGGTTGCCCGGGCGCTCGTCAGGGAGATGGGCGACAAACGGAGGGTCAGCGTCTCCCGGGTCTATGCGCCCAATGTCTTTGTTGTCTACCTGGGGAGCGCCGACTTTGACCAGACCGCTCCGCTGCAGTACGCCCTGGCCCGGGAGTTGGAGGGGCACCTTCATGAACAGGCGGAGGAAAAGGGGTTTTCCCTGATCGGAAGACCGGAGATCTCCTTTCAAGAAGACCAGGCGCTGGAGACGGGGGGAATCAGGATCGAGTCCTCCTTCAATGCGGCTGTCAGTGCAAGCGCCGAGGAGACGGCCAGGGCCGGTCATGGTGAGGAGGCCGGCACCGGCCGTACCACCGAGCTGCAGCGCATCGACCAGACCATGATCTTCGGCAAGAGAGAGGCTGACGGCCAGGAGTCGGCGGGACTGTACCTGGCGGTGGTTCAGGGACCGGACATGGGCAAGATCTTCTCGCTGGGACGGGAGAATGAACATCAGCACTTCACCATCGGGCGCAAGATGACCAACAACATCTACCTGACAGATATCAACGCCTCCCGTGAACACGCCCAGGTGGAATGGCGCGACGGAGCGCTGGTCTTGAAAGACCTGAAGAGCCGCAACGGGACTTTTGTCAACGGCGACAAGATCGATGAACAGCAGATTGGCTCCGGTGACCTGATCCAGGTCGGGGAAAACATCTTTCAGATCGAAGGGGGTTAGGGACTCCGCATGTTCTGGATGGCATTGATCCAAAAGTATGCCATGTCAGCCCTGTTCTATGCCATCATGTTCCTGATCCTCTATCTATACCTAAAGAAAAGGGAATGGTCGCCGCGAACTGGCTCGCATACGCTCACGGTACTCCAAGCGGATTGGCTGCCGGGGCCCTTGACTGGACAGCAGGCGCCCTCCCGGCGCGCAGCCGGTTCCGGCAGCGCCGAAAGCGAAGCGCGCCCGGTTCAGCGGGGGGGGCGTCCGGGAGATTTGCCACGCTGGAATTTGAACAGGGAAACGGTGATCGGGAGGGACTCCGGTTGCGATATAGTTCTGCCCGACGCTTTTATCTCTTCTCGCCATGCCCGGATCTATGCCTCTGGAGAGGATTACTTCGTCGAAGACCTGGGCAGCGTCAACGGCACTCTGATCAATGATCTCCCCGTCAATCTGCCCGAGCGGCTGCTGCCCGGCGACCGGCTGCAGATCGGCAGGATCACCCTTGGCCTCAATCCGGCGCCCCGGGAAAATAAGCACTCATTTCTCTCCGTCGCTCCGGGAATCTTGCTGCTTACCGGTGGTCTATCGTTATACTGGCAGCAGATGCTGACACTCCGGGATCTTGGCCTGATGGCTGCGGTCGCCCTGCTGCTCAGTGCCACCTCTCTGAGACTCCAACGTCAGGGCTGGGGTTCCTTTTTTTTTATTCCGGTGGCCATCCTGTCTGCGCTGAGCCTGGTCTTCCTGTTCCGGATCGATCCGGGATTCGGGCTGCTGCAGTCCTACTGGATTATCCTGGGAGTGATTGTCTTCTGGGTGACCCGGCTGGTCCTGCGGGATTATAAAGGCCTGTTTAATTATAAGTACATTTTCATGGTGATCGGGCTGTTCTTTCTGCTCTTGACGGTGCTTTTCGGCGCCACCGTGGGGGGGAGCCGCAGTTGGCTGACCCTGGGAGCCATGCACCTCGAACCCTCGGAGCTGGTAAAGATCTTTTTTATCATCTTTCTGGCAGGTTATCTGGACGAGAACAAGGAAGTGCTGAGCCTGGGCACCCGCCGGGTCGGCCGCTTCCTGCTGCCTGATTGGCCTTACCTGGGCCCGTTGCTGGCGGTCATCGGGCTATCATTGCTGCTGCTGGCGTTTCAGAAGGATATCGGGATGGCCCTGCTGTTCTTCACCCTGTTCATCAGCATGGTCTATGCCGCCACCAACCGGCTGTTTCACCTCTGCTCCGGGTTGCTGCTCTTCTTTGGCTGCGCCAGCCTGATGTACCTGGCCTTCCCTCATGTCCAGGAGCGTGTCATGGTGTTTGTCAACCCCTGGCAGCATGCAGCAACAGGGGGCTATCAGATCGTCCAATCCCTGTTTGCCCTGGGAGGCGCCGGTTTGGTGGGTTGGGGGCTGGGGAGCGGTTTTCCGGCCCTGATTCCGGCGGTGCACACGGATTTTATCTTCCCTCTGATCGCTGAGGAGATCGGTCTGATCGGCGCCCTGGGAGTCCTGATGCTCTATCTGCTGTTGGCCTGGCAGGGGTTCAGGGTTGCTCTCCAGATGAGCGACGGTTTTGGCCGGCTGCTGGCTTTCGGATTCAGCTCCCTGCTCTCACTGCAGGCGCTGATCATCGTCGGTGGCGTGACCAACCTGATCCCCCTGACCGGGATCACACTGCCCTTTCTCTCTTATGGAGGGAGTTCGTACGTTGCCGGCAGTTTTATGGTCGGCTTCCTGGTAAAACTCAGCGAATGCCGGTGAAAATACAGTGATGAGCGCTGGGTGATGTGTGGTAATGCTGAGAGATTGTGGACTTATTGAATTGATGAGCTTTGGGATAGAGACGGGAAGCATCGGCAGCGACCTTCGAACTTTTGTAAAAAAGGCGTGGTGTAAAATGAGCACTTGCTCATTACTCATTACTCATAACTTGTTACTTTCGGGTGAGGTTTATGTCTGATCCATTGAGTGATACAATTAACAAGTACCGGTACTTTATTGCCGGGTGTTTCCTGCTGTTATCCCTCTATCTCATCTATATCGTGATGGTGAGAGGGAACAGCCTCAGCCGGTCAAGCGCCAATCCCCGCCCCTGGATTGTCGAAAACCGGGTGCTCCGGGGAGGAATTTACGACCGGCAGGGAGAAACATTAGCGGTGAGTGCTGTTAGCGGTGATCAGAAAATTCGCTCCTATCCCTTTGGGCCGTTGTATGCGCACATCATCGGGTACGATGACCGGCGCCTTGGCAAGACCGGCCTGGAAGAGGCTTACGATGCCGAATTGCTGGGTCTCAAGGGTTCGCTGGCAAAGAGGCTGTCGGTGCGCTGGGGAATTAAAGGAACGCGGGGGAACGATCTCTACCTGACCATCGACAACAGGCTGCAGCAGCAGGCCTGGGACCTGCTGACGCCATAC